>Ga0154020_10000869_pt1 | contig 37190 bp, 54 predicted proteins | sample Klosneuvirus_201_FD_109709 | JGI IMG/M metagenome (GOLD analysis project Ga0154020, IMG submission 109709) | Active sludge microbial communities from wastewater, Klosterneuburg, Austria - Klosneuvirus_20160825_MG | ecosystem: Engineered > WWTP > Aerobic digester > Activated sludge | place...
ATGAAGCCAAAGGAGGAATGGGCTTCGACCGCGCCCGAATACTACTTCCCCCGCGCTATCTACACATCTAATCCGGGCGGGGTTGGGCACTCCTATATGAAGCGCGCCTTTATGGGGCCAGGAATTCAGCCATTCCAGCTACACACCGCGCCCGCTGACGATGGCGGTATGACTAGGCAGTACATCCCCGCGCGCCTTAAAGATAATAAGTCCCTCAATGAGGCGGATTACTCTAAGAAGCTTTCTGGCTTGCCTCCCCGCCTAGTCGACGCCATGCTCAACGGCAATTGGGACGCTGTTATAGGCGCATTCTTCCCGGAAGTTTCGCCGCCTATCCACCAAATTCCCCCCTTCGCTATTCCCGACCACTGGCTACGCTTCACCGCTTACGACCACGGCTCGGCAGGCGACGGCGACCCGTTCGCGCACGTGTGGTTTGCCGTATCGCCGGGCGGCGCATTGCCGCGCGGGGCATTGGTTGTCTATAGGGTCTGGACCGGCAAGGGCCTACCGAAAACCACGGCTAGCCAAATAGCCAAGGGAATACTCGACCGTGAACGCAACGACGGCTCCATTACCTACCGCGTGGCAGGCGGCGATATTCTCGAGCAGCGCGGGCACGGGCCTTCCATATTCGAAATATTCGCAACGGAAGGCGTGGTCTTTCAGCGCGCGGACAATCGCAGGGCTAGCGGCTGGATGCAGCTAAGAGAAAGACTAGTTGGCAAGTCGGGTGTACCGCTGTTATACTTCTTCAATACATTTTCGGACGATGTCGATAGCCTCGCCAATCTTCAACACGACCTCAATAACGTTGAAGACTGCGCGGCGGGCGACGACCATTTTGCTGACGCGGTTAGATACGGGTGTACGTCGCGACCATTCGTGCGTGACCAGCCAGCAGCCGAAAAGACCTTAGAACAGAAGTTTAAGAAGCCTACCCTTTCGGAACTTTGGGAAGAGCATGAATCAGCGCGACGGAATCAAAGAGACTGAACCAGAAGCTATAGTCACGCGCTGGCTCAAGGAAATAGACCACGTAAAGAAATCAAAGCGCCGCGTAGCATACGAGAAGCTAGGCGAGAAGATAGTCAAGAACTACGCCAATATTTCAGCAATCGAAGCAGCGGTAAGCAGCAACTGCTCCCCAAACCGCGTTATGTTTAACGTGCTTTGGAGTAACGTCCAAGTACTTAAGCCAGCGTTATATGCACGCATCCCTGAGGTAGTCGTCGAGCGCACGTTTAAAGACTCGGACCCTATCGGCAACCTCACCAGCCGCCTTATCGAGCGCGCGACTACCTACAATATTACCTCACAGAAAGACCGCTATCATACGAACATGAAGATGATAGTCGAAGACCGGCTCTTGCCTGGCGGCGGGTTCGGTTGGGTGCGCTTTGAAGTGGAGAAAGAACAAGCGACCGACGAAGCTGGCAACCCTGTCGGCGAACCGTTTGTGAAAGCTAATTCCGAACGCGCGGTGTTCGACTGGGTACACTGGAAGAATTTCTACTGGTCCGAGTGCCGCTCGTGGTTCGAGCTCCGCTGGATTGCGCGTGAAGTGCAAATGACCCGCACTAAGCTTGTGGACAGATACGGCGCGAAAATCGGGAATGCAGTAGAACTGCAAGACCAGAAAGAGCAGTCCGATAAAGACACAGAATATATGTCCACCGCGTGCGTGTACGAGATTCAGGACATCGAATCAAAGAACACCTACTGGATTTCTCCGGGCTATAAAGAGGCACCGCTCGACGTGAAGAAAGACCCGCTCCGGCTCAAGAACTTTTGGGCAGCTCCGCGGCCGCTCTTGGCGACCACTACCACCGATTCGCTCTACCCAACCCCCGATTACAAAATCTATGAGGCCCTAGCCGAAGAACTTGACAACGTCACCAAACGCATCGGCGCAATGGCCGAGTGCATTCGCCTAGTCGGCGCGGTTGCCAAGCAGTGGCAAGCCGATGTCAAGAGCATGCTCAAGCTCCGCGACGGTGAAACGTGGCCGGTCGAGCAGTGGACCGCATTTGCAGAGCGCGGCGGCCTAAAATCCGTGGTTGATTGGATGCCGTTTGAGCAGTGCATTGCGGCCATTGGACCGCTGCAAGCGTACCAAGCAACACTCCTCGCGCAGATTGGCGAAATCAGCTCCATCCCTGACATTGTGCGCGGCGCTTCGGACCCGACCGAATCTGCAGCTGCAGTGCAGAAGAAATCGCGCTGGACGGTACTAAAGCTCGAGGAAAAGCAAGGCGACGTGCAGCGCTTCTGGGAAGAAGTCGCGGAGAAAACAGCGGAAATCTTGTGCGAACCCGGTTTCGTGTCGGACGAAACCTTCGCTCTCATGTGCGGAATCGCGCAGATGTCCGATGAGGACAAAGCGAACTATCCCGCGGCGCTTAAGCTGGCAAGAGATGACAGGCTGCGCACGTTCCGCGTGAGCATTGCGACAGATTCCACCATTGCCCTCGATGAAGCCGAAGAGCAGGCGTCAAGAATGAATTACATCGAGTCCGTTACTAGCCTCTTTAGTAATGTACAAAATACGCCTCCGGCGTTACTAACGCCGATGATTGAATCGGTGCTATTCGCTGCTAACGCGTTCCGCACCGGGCGCCAACTTGCAGGCGCATGGGACAAAGCGCTCCGCGCAATGGAAGAGCATGCCAAGAACCCACCGCCTCCGCCTCCTGACTACCAAGCGCAGCAAATCGAAATTATGCGCATTGATTCGCAGACCAAGCAAATGGAAGCGCAGACCAAGGCGCAGCTAGCAGGCGCTGAAATTCAAGCCAAGATGTCTGATGCCCAATTTGCACAAGGTAAGGCGCAGGCCGAGTTCACCGAAGCGCAAGCAAGGGCCTATGCCGCGCAAGTAGAAACGGGACTCAAGCAGCAAGCAGAACAGTTCAGGCAGTTCATAGAGACTGAGAAACTCAAGCTAGAGAACCAGAAGCTGCAGCAAGACGGCGCATTCAATGCTCAGAAGCTGGAAGTTGAGGCCTCCAAGGTCATGACGAAGGATGCAATCGATAAGATGCAGGCAGAGCTCCAAGCCGCTAAGCAGATTAGTGATAAGGAAATCGAGGAGCAGTGGTTAGCGCTAGAAGCGCAATCGACCATGCTGCGTGAGAAAGAAAAGCTGATTGAAGAAAAGCGATTGGCTAGCGATAATACACTCGAAATGTTCCGTCTTATTAAAGACACGCAATCGCAAGAACCGCAGAAGCCACCCGTGGTGAATGTGCACATTCCAGAACCTAAGCCTAGGCGCATGAAAATCAAGCGTGATGAGAACGGGGGAATCGCAGAGATAGGAGACGCAGATGACTGACGCCAACGGAGTCACAGTCTCGAACGGGTACGCGGACAACAACGCGCCGTATGACGTTGCCACCAAAACGATAGCAAACAAGCGCTTTCAGAAGGTCATTCTTTACGACGGCAGCGGGAACGAGGTCATAGTAAGCAGTCCGGATTTGCCGCTGGGTGCGCTTGCGGTTGCGGCTGAAATCACTACGAATAGGCCCGTTGGAGGCACGACCACCACTACCCGCATAGATACCGATGGCAACGATTTTACCGCCATCCTTCGGGCGGGCGACTATGTTGAGATGCAAGGGACGACCCTTGCCCTGGTAAATGTCTCGCGCAAAATAAGCGCGGTAACGGCTACTTATATCGACGTAGAAACGGCATTTCCTACAGCGCCTGTCGCTGGGGTAGACACGTGGGACGCGCTGCGAGTCACAAGCGCGCAAACTAGTGGAGGAAGGGTTAGCGTTTCTATTGGTGCCGTGGAGGCTGTTTCGTTCTCTGTCACGAACGCTGGCCTTACAGAACTTGCAGACGCAATCGGGGCCACCGCTCTTGCTCCCCCCGCATCAGCCATTCAGATTGCTGGGGTAGATCCTGACGGATTTGATGGGCCGGAACTTAGAGCCCCGAACGTTGTTAGTAGGGCTCCGGGAGCTTCGGAGTACGGGATAATTGCCCGCACCATCCCGAGCGGAATTCAAGCGATATCAAGAACGGTCAACTCAGCAACTTTTGAGCCCTACGGCAAAGTGGATGGGTCCGCTCTCACAACGTCATATCAAGATTTGCTAGGAATGGCCGGTGATGCTGCGGTGCTTAGGCTCTTCAACTCAACTGAGGTACCCGTGATCATCTCGTTTGATGCCGGTAGCACAGATTGCGAAGAGCTTGGCCCTTACGAGAACATTTCTATTGATTACTATGCGAACGACTTAATTTTACCGGCGAACACGATAAGGGTGAAGCTTGTCAGTGGCTCAGCTCCGACAAACGGCGGATCCGTCCGCGCAAGCGTTACGAGGTAATGTGAGCACAGCAGGACGCAATCAGCCCCCGCACTATCCGCTCAGGCTGTTTTTTGGCGACGGCAACGATGGCAACGCCACAATATCGTCGAACACAACTCTTACTCGCACTCAGTTCTACGATGACCTTACGATTAATTCTACCTTCACGCTCAACAATGGGCGATACAAGATATTCGTAAAAGATACGCTTGATATTAGCGGAATAATCCAGTGCACACCTACGAACGGGAATAACTCAGCGACAACAACTGGGGCAACGGGCGGCGCTCTTGCAAGCAACGATTTGGGCGGCGGGGGCTCGGGCGGTTCTGGTGCTAACGGAGCAACGGCAGCGGGTACTACTCCAACAGCACCGACAGCCGCTAACGGGTGGTCTGGGACTTCAGGCGCTGGCGGGGCTGGAGGTAACGGCACCTCTGGGGCTGGTGGAGCTTCGGGCGCTGGCGTGGCGACTACCTCTTTCCCTTTCCGTTACGCATCGGTGCATATCTGGCGCGCATCCACTCAGCTACTAGGTGGTACGGGTGGGCGCGGAGGATCAGGCGGCGGTGGAGATGGTACTGCTGGAGGTGGTGGCGGTGGCGGAGGATCCGGCGGCGGAGTGCTCGCCATATTTGCGCGCAATATAATTCTACGTTCTGGCGCTTCGATACTCGCTCCCGGTGGTAACGGCGGGAATGGCGGCAGCCCTGCCGCAGGTAATCGTGGCTCAGGTGGTGGTGGCGGCGGCGGCTCCGGCGGAATCGTTTACCTCATATATGAAACCCTAACTGATTTAGGCGGAACGATTGCAGCTGCTGGCGGAGCAGGCGGAACTCCGGGAACACCCACGGGTACGGGCACCGCTGGGACTTCTGGCTCTTCTGGCGGCAGTGGCAATGTGCTTAAGTTTTGCACTCTCACAGGACTTTACTCGTGAGTACTTTTTCTTACGGTGATGATTCTTGGATTTTGGGTGATGGCTCAGACGGGGACGTTACGCTCTCAACGGCGGCAGTCACGACGCTGACTCGTCCGATGTACTATCGAAACCTTACTCTCTCCAGTACGCATGAGATCGCAGCAGCTGGGGCGCCCATATTCGTGCGGGGCACGCTGACCATCGGGGCAAGCGCAATCATATCGTGCAACGGAGGCGACGGGGCAGATGCGGCAGGTGCGGCGGCTGGTGCTGGCGGCGCATCTGGCGCTGCAATACAGGACACAACCAGTGGCGATCCGGGCGGTAAGGGCACAAATGGCACAACGGGTGTCGGGGCAAATTCAGGTACCGCATTGATAGCCCTTCCGGGCCACGGCGGAGCTGGAGGCAATGGCGGAGCTGGGGGGGCTGGAACTGCTGGCGCTGGCGGCCTTGGTCAAACCGGAAGATCCATCACGCTCGCAAAGATATCTCCTGTATATAAATTTAACCGCGCATCTACAAACCTTCTAGGCGGCGGTGCATCAAATCCCGGAGGCTCGGGCGCTGGCGATGGAGTCAATAAGGGTGGCGGGACCGGAGGAGCTGGGGCAGGTGGCGGCGTGGTTTATATCGCGTGTTGCACATTAAATAATCTCGGCACCATCCGTGCCAATGGCGGCGGAGGCGGGACAGGAGGAGACGCGGCAGGTGGAAACTCTGGAGGAGGCGGCGGAGGCGGAGGAGGCGGCGGTGGGTATGTTTACATCGTATGTCGCTATCTAATAAGCCAAGGCACGCTGCAAGCAAATGGCGGCAGGGCAGGAGAGGGCGGGGCTCTTGCTGGCGCTGGGGTGAAAGGGTCCAAGGGTACCGTAGGCACTGCGGGCGGAACTAAGATTTTTAGGCTTCAATGACGATTTTATTTCTTCTCAAGCCTAAACCGTGGTTTTGGAATATCACGGCAGCCGATATCGAAGGCTGGAAGAAGAAGCGCGCGCCTGTACCGGAAGAGGAGCATATTGAGCTCCCCGCAGAGGTGGCTGTTGCGCTCGAGCTACCCGCCGTGCTGGCTCAGCAGGCTAAGAATCAGCAGGAAGAGGACGAGCTGCTGATGCTATTGGCCAGCATGTAGCCCCCCTGTAGCACTACACAGCCTGCAAGTTTTTTTCCTCTTACATGACACAGTGTTTTGTGTACGCTGTTTGTCAATGCGCACAATCTACAAGAAAGTCGACGGCGTTTATCAGTGGCTGCCGGGCGATTCTGAGGCTGCGGAGTCAATGTCTGCGGCGGTGCACCAGGACACGATGCCCGCTCTTGCGCATCCTGTCACCGGGCAGGTGTTCGAGTCGAAATCAGCATATCTCAGGGCAGTTAAAGCCGACGGCCTAACAGTGGTTGGAAACGACCTGCTTTCCCGTAAGGCTCACACACCTACCGACAAGATTACTGAAGAGAAGGTAATCGACGCCATTCAAAAGACCGAGGCCATTATGAGCGACCCGGCGCGCAGAAACGAACTCCGTTATAAAAACGAACGTATTCTTGAAGAATACAAAAAAACAATAGGCAGAAGATGACCGATGATATTATCGACAAAGCAATGGATGCGGCCGAGAGCGAAATCGAGGCTACGGCAGAGGCAGAACCCGTAGAGACCGAAACCACAGAAGACCCTGTAGAGACTCAGGAAATAGCCAAGCGCATAGCGCCCGAAAAAAAACAGCGTACTAAATCAGAAGAAACTGAATCAGAGTCAGAAGAAGAGGCAGACTCGGTCGAAGCAGCACCGGAACCACAACCGGAACCACAACCGGAACCGGCAAGCGATCTTCCCGAGTATATGCCCGCCAAACTTAAGGCGGCTCTCTCCAAGGTGTCAAAGGAAGTGCGCGACGAATTCGTAGCGTATGACCAGCAGCGCACAGAGTGGGCCAACAAGCTTCATGGCGAATCTTCGAAGGGTAAGCAGATAGAGCAAAAGATGGGTGAGGTCTACGAGCCTTACCGTCAAAAGCTCGCGATGGCAGGAATTCGCGACCCGCTCGAGGCGACAAGCCGAGTGCTGGCGTGGAACGAAATGCTAACGTCCGACAATGAAGATGATGCGAAAAGAGCGTTTTCAATTCTTCTTCGTCAACGTGGCTGGACCCCAGAAGACCTTCTAAATGACGCTCAGCAAGACCAGGATCCTAATTACGATCCTCGTATTGATGAAGCTTTCGAAGCCGCGAAAGCAGCCCGTGAGGAACTGGAAGAGTTCAAGCGTGGTCAGGCTGCGGAAAAAGCAAATCAGGAAATAGCTACCTTCCGTGCAGGAAGGGATTCGACGGGCGCGGAGCGCGAGCCTTTGGTTCGTTACTTCGAGCCACAGATTGCGGACGCACTTGTGCAGATCCGTCAAGCTAGACCTGAAATGTCTTCACAAGAACAGCTTCACCACGCTTACGAGTACGTAATCGGAGAGGCGCGAAAATCTGGAATTCTCGCGGCTCCTCAGCAAAGAGCACCGGCAGCGAAAGCGCTAGCAGCGGCAAGCTCAGTAACTGGATCCCCTGGAACGGCGGTAACGGCAAAGCGGAAACTGAAGGGCAAGGACTTCGACGATAAACTAAATTCCGCGCTAGATGAGGCTCTCGACGGCGCGGGTTATTAAAATAGGAATTTAAATGGCAACCCCAAACAGTAACTTTAACGAGTTACTCTCAACCACGGTGCAGATGCTCGAAGATGATCTCTTCGATAACATTCTTGCAAAGAACGCATTCTCGGCTTTCTTGAAAGCTAACGGATGCATCACGATGAAGGACGGCGGACCTAAGATCGTCATCCCGATCATGTTCGCAGAAAACGGAAGTTACAAGCGGTATTCAGGCGCTCAGCAGCTTGATACTTCGGCGACCGACGTTTTCAGCTCATTCGAATATGAGTGGAAGCAAGTAGCGCTGAACATTCAGGCTCATGGCCGCGAGATTCTTCAGAACTCGGGACGCTCTCAGAACCGTGACCTTCTCAAGTCACGCGTAATGAACGCGAAACTTTCGTTCGAAAATCAGTTTAACATTGACCTTCTGTCAATTGGTAATGCTGACGGCGGGCTTCAGGTTGGTGGATTGCAGCTCCTGATTTCGGGAACTCCTGCAACTGGTTCAATCGGCGGAATCGATCGCTCAGTTTACACCTTTGCTCAGAACGCACGCTACCGCGCAGCCACTGACGGTGGTGCGGCACTCAGCGCGTCGAATATTGTTGGTTACATGGACCAGCTCGACATTCTGATTCAGGCGTACCGAGGAAAGACCAAGTTGGTGCTCGCTGATAATGCATCTTACGGATTCTATGAGTCCGCTGTGCATCCTCTTCAGCGTTTGACTGACACCAACGGAACGCTCGCAAAGCTTGGGTTCAACACCTACAAGTACAAGCAGAGTGAAGTTGTTCTCGAGCCTACCATTGCTGGTATGCCCGCAAGTACGATGTACTTTGTTGACCCTGACGTAATGGAACTTGCGGTGCACTCGCAGCGCAATCTAGTTCGTTTGGCGAAAAGAGATTCTTTCAACCAAGATGCTCAGATTGAGTACCTTGCGTGGATGGGTGCTCTTACCGCTAAGAACTTCCGCCGTCTTGGTGTTTTGAATAACGCTTAATTTTTAGGAAATAGTTTTATGTCAACAATAGTACCTCAGCCGGTGACTATCTCCGGCGCGAGATTCGAAGAAACCTCTACGACTGCACTCTTTGCCGTTGGCGAAGCTTGTGAAGATTCGTGGGGTGGAAAATGGAAGTATGTGCAAGCTCAAGGCGCTTTGTCGATTAATTCAGTCGGCAAGGTAGATAATGACGGGCAGCTTATCCCTTGTACTACTACGGTATCGGGGGCAGAGCCTACTATGATCGGCATTCCGCAGGTTGCCTTTGCAGATAATGCGTACGGCTGGGTTTTCGTTGGGCCAGGCGGCGGAGTAGGAAGCGGAATTAAGGTTCTTGCTCTTACCCTTTGCGCTACTAACGTAAAACTATACACCACGGCAACTGCGGCACCTGATTGCGCGGTTGATGACACGGCTACTGACCTCATTGCTGGTCTTACTCTTTGCACCACTAACGCCGCAGGCGGAACGGTTGCAACGGAGTGCTTTGCAGCAACTACGATGTGCACAAACTGCCAAGATTAACTTGGACAGCGGGGGGCCTCTCGGGGCCTCCCGCTTTTTTAACGGAATAAACAACATGCTAGAAAGAACAACACACATCGAGGGCTTAGTTGACGATTTTCATGACGTCGAATTGCTCGACGATACCAGTCCTTACAAAGTACTGACCAAATTCCATGTAGTTGCCGAGGAAATGCCTTTCCTCACGGCCAAAGAAGGGCGGATAGTTCGAAAGAACTTCGTGTATATTACGCACACGTGGGAGCTTGGGCGCACCTCTATCTCTGAGAGAATCAAGGATACCGTGGTCTTTGATGAGGAAAGCAAGAAATGGAAAATCACGATGCTTGCTCCTGGCGAGCAGTCAGACATTCGCAGATTTCCCGAAGCGTGGAATTCCTTTGCTAGAAACGCAAGTCAGGATGACCTCGGCACTCCTTTAATGCTCTTGTTTAAGAACGACCCGTCACGGGTTGAGCACTACAAGGCTTACCACATAACCACCGTTGAGCGTCTTGCAGGAATGAATCCTACTGACATTGACGGGATGGGGATGGGCGCTCGCGGTGACTGTGAGCGTGCGCGTAGTTACTTGGCACGTGCTCAAGGAAACGCTGATAAAACGGCGGCAACTTTTCAAATCGACATGGTGAAGCAGGAGAATGAATCTCTGCGAAGCCAAGTTGAGGATTTATCATCTAAGCTTACGCAACTTTTAGAAGCGCAGCTCGGCGAGGCTCCTAAGAAGCGCGGAAGACCGTCTAAAACTGAAATACAGGTAGAATCATGAAACGAATTCTTTTAGTACTATCCGCGCTGCTTTTTGCAGCTCCCGCGTTTGGGCAGGTTACGCCTAGCACGCTTATGGGCGTGGGGATGCCCGCACAGCTTGCAACGGAAGTAGTGAAAATGACCGTACAGCAGACTGCTGATGGGGCGGACTCTGGGGCTGTCTATTTGCGCAGCGGTGGCGGGTCCGGCTCTACTCGCGGTGCTAGCATTACGGCATATGGAAACGAGGTTGCAAGCCTTGGCGGTGCTATTACTATTGACGCGGGGGCTGTTTCTACAGGCTCAATTACAATCGGAGTCAACGACGGATCGGCAAATATAAACATGTCTGGCGGCGCTGGAACTATTTGGACTTTCTCGGGTAATAATGGAAGCCTTACAAGCAACGTAACAAACGGCGGCAGCCTCATTTTCGCAGGCACCGGCGACACCATCTCAGTGCAAGAGGCAACCCCGGCCACTGCATGCATGGGCGTATCGACTCCTAACGGAACAACCCCTGTAGCGGTAACTACTTCGTGCGCAACTACTGGCGCGAGGATTTTCTACACACGCGCAGGGGCAGTCACGAACATGGCTTCAATTAGTACGACTACGGCGGCTTCTGGCTCTGGGTTTTCGTTTGCTAGTACTGGAGCTTCGGACACTCTCGCAAGTTCAGTCATTTGGTTCATTATTAAAGAATCAGCTTAAGTTTAGTGTTGTTTTCCCTCCGCCTAGTTCGCGATGGCTGGGCGGGGGGTTTTTATTTAGAGAGGCCCCCTTATGGCACTAGCTGCTGATATCGATTCCCGTAGATTCGGCGAATTTAAATATGAAATGCCGGTGTCTCTCACGAGTATCTGGCAGACTGTAATCACTGCGGGCGGCCCTGCGGTTCAGGACGCTGCGTCTATAACCAATCCCGAAACTCAAATCACCTCATCCACCCGCTCCATCTTTAATCGCAAAGGGGCAGGTACACACCTTCTTCTCAGGCTTAAATATGATTCAACCCTCACGGCGATAACTTCCCCTGTTGTTAAGGTTTTTGGAAGAACCGGAGCAGACGCCTGGCAATTGCTCTATAGCAAGGGCGGAAATTTAGTAGAAACGCTAACTACTGACACCACTAACGATGCAAGAGACGGAACATTTAATTATACTACGCCAAGTTTCTCGGTTCATGTTTGGGACTGTCTCGGGTGTGATAGTCTAATCGTCGGAGTTCAGACTGCATTCGCGGGCGCTACCGGATCAGTGGCTACTGCAACGGTGCAAGCTAAAGTCATATAAGGTCAAATCGTGGCAAATGACTATGCATCTACCACGGGGCCGCTCCCCAATCCAAAAACAAACGCGTTTTTGTCGTGGATTCCGCGCCGCTATCAGTACATCCGTGACTATGTAAATACTGCCACAACGAATACATATTATTTCTCAACGTCTGGGAGTGATGCCAATCCAGGCACGGAGCTTTCTCCAAAGCAAACCGTTGCCGAGATGAATACTCTAATTGTTGCTAATTCTGGGGACACAACCCTTTATCTAAAACGTGGTGATGAGTGGAATACCAACGTTTCGCTTGCTCTGAATAGGTCTAATGTTAGGGTCTTTGCTTACGGCTCTGGTAATAAGCCGTGGTTAAATCGTTACGCTCAGAAATATACAGCGTCGGGGTGGACTCTTGCGGCGGGCAATCGTTACACAAGAGCAGAGGTAGTTGATACTTCGTGGGTAAGGTATCAGGGCTGGGACAATTCTAAATCAACAAGTTTAGTTCTCTCTAAACAAACCAGCGCGGCGAACTGTGAAGCTACTAGTAACTCATTTTTCTGGGGCGCTAACGTTTTACACGTAAATTTAGGTGGAACGAATCCTAATACTGTTAACCTAGAGGGTAATATTACCTCGACGACAGCGGGAATAGTGGTAACCGTTGATGGTTGCTGGATCGATAACATCCGCGTGGATGGATTTGGACAAGACACTGCTAACCCACACAGTCCACAAGCATACCAAATAGGGTGCTCTCAAGCCTCTGATGAAATTTGTTATGTCTCAAACTGTGAGGGCTACTACGGCGGCACTCATATTATTGCGCAGTTTCAGGGCGCTGGTTCGGGGGCGATTACATTCTTTGAAAACTGTTCTGCAGGATTTACCCTAACCGGCGGATCGGGGGAGACGGTTTATAACACATTTTCGTCCACTGGATTGCAGGAAACGTACTTTGAAAATTGTACGTTGGTAGCTGCTACGCTACCAACTGGGACAGCGGCCTGGGTGCGTAGAGGAATTTCATTCTATGGCCATACGGCTGGGGCTGGCGCTGTTGCGTCTCTAATTATCTCTAGAAATTGCACTATTGCAGAAAGCCCTTATGGAACATCAAGACTTTCATTCTTTGATGATCTTCCTACGGTAACAACGGATGCGGATATTCGTGGGTTTATTATTAAGGAAAGGCACACGGGGGCTGCCTTTTCTAGCACGCCTTATAAAAACCAAGCATGGATCGCTTGCGATTACATCCTAACCCCCGCTGAGTGTGGCGGCCAATCAATGTTTGCTGCTGGTGTAGCAACACATATATTTGATGGCTGGGCATGGAATTGTATTATCGATATTGATTTCTCTGGCCAGAGCACCACGAACACCCGCTCTCTGTATAACGCCAATGCGACGTTAACTAATAACAATCGGATGTGGCACAATGCATTCACATTTAGAACCGCTGCGACTGTTGCGTGGCGCACTGACTTAGATTCAGCAGGAGTAGATTCGAGTCCAAGTTGCCAATTCTTTAACAACATCTATCAAAGCAATACTGCTGCGATTGTTTACGTTGGATTGAAAAACAACACAGCAAACTTAAAGAATAATGCTTACTTTCAAATCGTAGGGGGAGCAGACGTCGCAGCTCGCGCAGCTTACGGAAACGATGCTGGTAAAGTTGCTTTAGCGGCGCTGCTCACTATCACGCCACAAGATACCAAAATCCTTGATCGCTTAGGCTATGTGGGAATTGGCCTAGAATACGATAAGAACGGAAACCCGCGCTCTATCACGCAGTCGGGAACTATCGGACCATATGATTTAACTCAAACTGGAAATTCTACTTTTAGAGAGCGCGGGGGTGGGCGAGGTCGGTTGCTTTGGGGCGTTCGTTAGAGAACTTTTGAATTTGGCTTAGTGATGGCACTTACATCGGATTTAAACGGCACTGGCCTTTCTGCCACACAAGCGAGGATGCTTGGAGAAACCGTTTCGGATGCGATTACGGCAGCGGGCATAACTCAAGGGACTGCGACATTACTTACTAGTTCGATTAATTGCGTAACAACGGTTGCGGTCGGCGCGAACGGAGTGAGGCTTAAGCCGATTATTTCCATAGAATCGGCTTTAACTATGGTTAGAAACTCTGATACGGCGGACGCGCTGAATGTGTATCCGGCAAGTGGGGAGTTTATTAACGAGGGCTTGGTCGATATTCCTGTGGTAATACTAGCCGGAACTGCCAAGGTGTTTTTCAAAGTTAGCGCTACTAAGTGGATTAGCACATGAACATTCTAGAAGCTGCTGAAATCTGTGCGGGACGGCTGCAAATCACGACTCCTACCACACTAGTAGGGAACAGTGACGGCAACGCGCGTCTTTTGCTCGCGATGATTAAGCAAACTCTTGTTGAAATAGCTGATGGCTATATTTGGGCAGAGCTTCAGCGCGAGGGTACTATCCCCTTACTTACGGGCATCGATTACTATAGCTTCCCTGCCGATTATGATAGGCGCCAATCCGAAACGCTTTGGAATCGTGATAAGCGCTGGCCGCTCATTGGACCGCTTAACGCGCAGGAATGGCAACAGTTCAAATCGGGCTTGATTAGCACGCAGCCGAGGCAGCGTTTTCGCGTGAAAGGGTACGGCGAAGGGACTCGCATGTATATTGATCCTGTGCCCGCATCCAGTGAGAACGGGCAGGTTATTGCGTTTGAGTACATATCTACCAATGTTGTTAAACCAAGAACCTGGGTTGCTAGCACGAGTTGGCTTGGCCTTACGTACTGCAGTTATGATAGCCGCATATATACTCGCGGCAGTTCTGGCGCTGCAACTACTGGGACAACTCCACCTACTCACTTGACTGGAACCGTTTCGGACGGACTGATTAACTGGACGCGCATCGATACTGACAGCACTTTCGTTTACTCGAGTATTCAGTTTGATACTGACGAGCTCGTGCTAGATGAATACTCCGTTATTGACGGCGCGGTGTGGAGATTTAAGCGCGAGCGAAATCTTGAATACGCAGAGCTTCGGCAGGACGCGGAGCGCGGGCTAGAGATTGCGGAGATTAAGCAGATTGATGCGGGTGTGATTAGTTTGCGTCCTAGTCTCGCGGGCACGCCGATGATTGGCCCGTGGAGTTACCCGGAGGAAGATTTCGGGATATGAGTATAACCAGCCAGGAAGCACTCGAGAAGTATTTTGCCTCTCTTGGCTATAACCCTGCGCAGCAAACTAAGTACGCCGAGCAGGTGCAAGAGAGTATCTCCGAGCAGGACGCGGCGCGCCAGAAGATAACCAATAAGGCAATCAAAACGGCCACGAAAGAGGGCGCGAAGGAACTTCTTGGTACTGGCACAAAACTAGCGAGCACAGCAGCCGAGAATATCGCTTATAATCAGCTAGCGGGGCAGGCGTCGCAGCAGGCTTTCAATGCGGGCGCTACGGCAGCAGCTCAGCAAGCAGCGGCGCAAGCAGCAGCAGCGCAGGCGTCGTATAATCTTGGAGCAACGGGCGCGAGTAATGCGGTAGGCGGCGCTACGCAAAGTAGTATGGCTGCGGCCAATGCCGCAAATGCTGCCAATACCGGTACGCAGGTAGGTGCTAGCACTGCTGCAAATACGGCGGCGAACACCGGAAGTTTCGCGAATACTACGGGAATAGGAACGACCAGCACGGGCGGCTATTTAGCTGCTGCGATGGATACTTATAACAACGCTAAAAAATTCAATTCCTATCAAGACGAGGACAAGGCGCTTGCGGCACAGAAGGGTGTGGCCATGGCGGTCGGGGATATTTACACGGCGGGGCTTGCGGGCATGGCCGGTAATTACGCCGAGGGCCAATGGGGTGGCACCATGGGCAAGATTGACAAGCTTGATGCCAAGATTAACCCCGTTACGATATTTGCGAATCGGTTTGCAACAAACGCTTGGATGAAAGAGCGCAATCGTCTGCATGAGCTCCAGAAGCAGGGGCTAAAGATCGACACTACTTATATTGACCAATTGCGGCGCGGTCGGGACAAAAAGCAGCTATTCAATAAGGCTTTAGCGGCTGATTACGTGGGCGCGGATCCTGTTGAGGGCTGGGTAAATAATAAGTTTGCAAAGTCTCGGAAGGAATCGGACCTAGTGGCGGGGGACATTACCGGCTATGCGTTCTTGCCTGAAAAGTTTGGGCAGAAGTATTTAGATGCTGACGCGGCGAGAAAAAATGTGGTTGCTGATTGGCTTTTAAAAGCTGGCGCAGTGAATGAGGCCAAGGGCTCAATGGATTACAATGAGCAATTCAATAGCGACTTGGAGTCCAAAATTAAAACCTATCTTGACGCGCCTAATGCGCCAGCTAAGCCTACGAACATACCCAGAACAGGAAGGGGGCCAGGTGGCGCCAAGAAGTAAGAGAGTACCCATCCCGCTTCCTATTCGGGGGCTGAATACTGTTGAACCGTTTAATATCGGTATTGACTCCGGCTATGCGCGAGAGCTTACGAATTATTACATCAAGGATGGGCGGCTTGTTATGCGCCCAGCAGTAAGAGATTACGCAAATTCCGCAATTACCGGAACACCTTATTGGATAGACCCTAGCAATGCTTCTATTGCGGCTGGAACTTATGGGATTTATGGAGTAGCGCCTGGTAGTGTTGTGGTTTCTAGCACTGGGGCTGTCGATAGTGCTTTGACCGGCACTGTCGGCGGGACTCTTACAAACGCGACGCTGTGTAAGCATAGTTCTTTAGAGATATTAGTAGGCCTAAGAGATCCACGTCGCAAAACATATCCGTTTGCGGCATACACTGGGGCGGATGGAGTAACCCCCGCAACGTTAGCAATGAATGCAGTTAAAATAGCGTGCTCCCACAGAGGGCGACTATATTACGGCGCTGGAACTGTAATAAATTATTCAACTGTTGGGCAAGTCCTTGGGGCCATGCCCGCAGCGAATACGCTTGATCTTGCTTCTGTGCTAGACGGGCAATCATTGTCTCGCATTTTTTCAGTCACTGCGCAGAATGGAATTGCTTCTGATTCTGTTTTTGTTGCGTTTGGCGACGGCGGCAAGGTTTTAATATACGGCGGCGACAATCCAGGGGCAGCTAATTGGACTCTCATTGGCGCTTTCAGCATGCCAGCTCCGGCCAATAGCTTATGTTTCCTTGAAATCGATGGCGATATTTTTATTGCAACGTCTGAATATGGATATTGGTTCAGAGAATTGTTTTCAAACGGTGCTCAAAGTGCTTATCAAAACAGCCCAACTAAACCAATAGAAAATCTTTGGAGGCAAGTTGGCTGGGCGAACGGTGCTGTGGCAGATTACCCCCATGTGTTTTACATTAAAGAATATGATTTAATCATTGTTCGTAGCGGAGGGACTCAGGGGCTTTTGTCAAATGCTATAGGCAACTACGGGGGATCTAATTTTGTTTTCGTGTACCACAGATCTTTAGGCGCTATATCGTTGTGGATAACGACCACAATTGCGCCAGGTGTACAACAGAATTCGACCTCTCTTGCTTATTATGCGCCAACGTTTAACGGGGCAACTCGGTTAGATTTTACGAGCTCACAAGATTATTCTTTCTATTGGAGCACTATTAACGCGCCTCCTTTGCCTGCTTTAAACATTGAAACTTCTTGGAAGACCCCATATTTTGCGCCGTTTGAAGGCGTGGGGAATAAGGTTAATTCGGTAAGGGTGTGGTTTGAGAATACCATCTCAGGGTACTTCGAGAAGGTGCGCGCGATATTCGACTATTCAGATTATAATTCACCAATTCTTGGCTGGTACACGCAGAGCATGGTTACGCAAGTCAACCCTGCTAACTATGGCGACGGTAAAGAAGATGGTGCGAACCAAGCGTCTAATCAGTATCATCCTATCATAGGGGCGTCTGGCGCTGGCGGGGGCGTTTCGTTCCAATTTACGCAGAAAGCAAAGTCTGGAAGTAGTACGACACAGAATCAAAGTATTTACGCAGCGACTGCGTATATCGAGGAAGCAGGAGAATTATGGTAATGCGGGGCGGCGGAAGAAATAGAGAGATTCAGGGTTTACAGGCCAAGGCGGCGGCCAATGGCGGGGAAGGAACCGCTAGGCAGCAGGCGCGCATGCAGTATTTGCAGAATCACCAGCAAGCAGGGCGCAGGCCGCAGGGGCCGCAGACGGGCGGACCACTCATGGAAGCCATGGGTCCGGGCGGGCAAGAAGCGATACGCACGCAGCAGCCATACCAGGGCGGCGCTAGCAACGGCGGCACGACTTGGGACGGGCCGATGAGGGCGATGGATGGCGGGGACGTGAATTCTGCGGGCCGTCCAATAATGAAGCAAGGCGGAAGCTATGGAGATTATCAGGCGGCATACGGCGCTGCGAATGACGCTATGCAGCGGAGTCAAGGCGGGCAGCCGATATTAGATCAGTTCGGGCGGCCTCGTGACCTTCATCAGGATGCACAGCGTCTTAAGAACGATCCCGGCTTTGCGCGTCCTGGCATGGCTCCTCCCATGCAGCGCCCAACGCCGATGCAGAATGATGCTGGTTTCCAACAGCAGTTAGACCCTGCGCAAATGGAGCGCATGAAACTAGGCATGCAGGCTCCAAGAACCATGGGCCAGAATCCCAATACTATTGCCGGGCAGGGCGTAGGCGCTGGGCGGTTTCAAACGGACGGAATGCGCGCACCGGAGGCTAGGAATCCGACGGGTAATCAGTTTATGGGCGGGGGAGATCCTAATATGAATAGGTTCTCTAAGTTTGGGAGCTTTGTTCCTCCGGCGCGTAACGTTGAGGGGAATCAGGTTCGGGGCGGCGGATCGCCTGGGCTTAGTCGGCGAAGGGTTGATACGAACCGCGGCCCAGCTGCTGGCGTACTTGCTCCTCCTCCTAACCGAATGAGGTAATTATGGCAAAGACTCAAGGCGTACTGGCGAAGCCTCCGGTCAATGAGACTAAGGAGCTGAAAGCAAAGCTTGCGAAGTCAACGGACCCTGCACAACAGGCGAAGATAAACACGCGCCTTGCGTTTTTGGAGCGCAAGGGCGCAAACGCCAAAGAAGCAAAGCGCAACAGCCGCGACCCTGTAAAGGCCACTCGTAAGCAGAAACTCGAGGGCCTAACCCAAGGCCAAAACGCTGTTATTAACCAGCGTCAAGAGGCTGACCTTGAACTCGGCGGAATGGCTAACGATCAGCTCGGCGCGGTGAAGGATAGTTTCAACCAGCCTTTTGATTGGGAGGCGCTGCCGGATCAGGTTGTCGGCGATGATTTCAATAAATGGCGGCAAGACCAGATTGATTCTACTTACAATGATTTCACTCGGCGCTTAGAGCCGCAGATGAAAGCTGAAGCCGATGATTTCGAGCAGCAAATGTTTAACCGTGGCATCCCGATGGGCTCGCAGCTCTATGAGCAACAGAAGTCTGCGATGCTTCAGCGTCAGAATGATGCGAAGTCAAGCGCTCTTGTACAGGCTCAGGGGATCGCTGGCCAGAATGCTCAGCAGTATTTCGACATTGGAAGCAGCGCAAGAGAACAGGGCTTCCAAGACCAGAACCGCAGACGGCAGATGCCTTTGGCGGACTACATGGCGCTTTCCGGAGCTCAGTCTGGAATGGGCTCAGCGAACTTGCAGTATAGCCAAGCACTTGGCGCTCAGCAGCAGGGCGCGGACTTGGAGCTTCGCAACGCTAAGGAGCGGCCTCGTGGAGGAGGCGGGGGGGGGGATGAAGCGTGGCAGCAGTACGGCTTCTCGAGTCCTATGGAATACGACGCTTATCAGGACCGTAGAGCGCAGACTAAGCAGCAATGGGCGTGGGATAATGCGCCGAAGCAGAAGGGGCCTAGTTACGGAAGCCAAATAGTTAGCACGGTGGCTCCGGCCATTGTTGGCGGGTTAGCGAGCTACGCAACAGAGAATTGGTAATCTATGGCGACGATTTACGACGCAATCCGGGGCGAGGTTCAGACTAGTGACCAGTATCTAGCTGATGACCCGTACTATAAGGCCTCGCAGCTAGCGCAGCAATATGTGCAGCCGCAAACCAGCTCCCAGGCTATTTGGGGGCCAATGGTGCAGGCGCTTGTGGGTGGGGTGCTTAACGGGATCGGCAAGCGTAATGCGCGCGAAAAAGAGTTTGATGCGTATAAGGCGAGCGGGCTACAGGACGCTATGGCCGCGCAGCTTACGGGCACTGAAGGCACTGAAGGCTTTGGGCCTGTCGCTAGTGGCGATGTGTACGGAAAGAACATACCGATTCTAAACAGTGTTTACATGCAGGAAGACGCCCCCAAGGGCTGGACCGGCGCGACGGGGAAGAAGGACTTGCTGAAGGCACTGTTGCAGCAAGAGGCGGTTGCGGAAGAAGCGAAGTATGAACGCGATAGCGCGCGGAAGCTTGCTGAAGTGCTTGCACAGAAAACGGCGCTTGGGCCAATCGAAGCAGCAAATGCAAGGTTGCTAAAGGAACAAGAGGCGTTAGCTTCTCAGCCTGGCAGAACCGCATTAAGTCCAGAACTTGCGGGGATTAATGCACTCCCTGAAAAGATGCAGGGACCAGCGCTTAAAGAACTCGAGGAAACCAAAAAATTCAACGAGGCGATTCCAGAGATTCGGGGAATGATGCAAGAGGCTCACAAAGCTTCTCAAAAGCTAAAGGGTCTTAAGGGCGTTTGGCCTCTTCAAGACATTTCAATGACTGATGAGCAAACAACGCGAGACGCTATTTCCGCGCAAATCTTTGGCAAGATTAGCGGAATTGTGCCTGGGGTATTAACCGACCAGGACGCAAAGCGCACCGTTGATAAGTTCATCCCAACATATTGGGACAGTGCGGAAGCTGCACAGAAAAAGACCGAAGGGCTTCTTAGCTTTATTCAGAGCAAGGTTAGCAGCGCGCCAATCCTTGAAGGCGCTGGGATTGCTAAAAGAGAGGCTATCAGTGCACCTCCTGCTACTTCCAAGCCTTTAAGCGCGGAGCAGTTAGCACAGGCGCAAGTCTTAAAAGCTCGCGGAATGAGTAAAGAACAAATAGCTAAAGAGTTGGGGCTGTAGAATGCCGAGTCTTGATGATTTGTTTGCCGAGTTTCCGAGCGCAGTGAGCGCGCCCAGTGCGGGCGCTTCGCTTGATGATTTGTTCGCGACACCCGAACCCTCGATTCTCGACACGGCGAGTAGTTATGCGAGCGCGTTCGGCAAGGGCGCGGCTAATTTGTTCGGCAGTGCCGCAGATGTAATGAACCCGAATCTTCAGGGCATGCGAATCGCTCAGGCAATGGGGCTTTCTAACCCTGGGATGGACCAGCTAGCACAAAGCCAATCAGCGCAAGCGGGACTAGATAAGCTCCGTTTGGCTTTGTACGGCGACGTGAACCCTACCACTGACGAGGGCCGTTATTTAATGGCGGCGACTGAATATGCGCCCGCGGCTCTTGTGCCTGGGCTGGGCGGCTTTAAAGCCGCTATCGGTTCCGGTCTTGGTCAGGAAGCTATGCGCGATGCTGGCTATAGTCCGCTACTGGGGGCAATAGGCGGCGGTGCGGCTCCTGGGCTATTAGGGGCGCTTGCCAAGTCTGGCGGCAGCAAATTGCTAGGCGCTTTCGGGCTGGGAAGCACAGACGCCCGCGCGTCTGCTATTGTTGACGATGTTATTGGAGCGGCGACAAAAGAAGAGATTGCAAAAGCAGCTTTACCAGAGGGGCCACTTTCTCAATACATGAGAACGGCCGAAGCAATTAAGAATCCAAGACTCGCACAAGTTACTTCTGCCCTTGAAAATAAGGGCCTTGGCGCAAGTACTTTGGGCCCCACCGGCGAATCTGCTGCTGCAATAGGCGCAAAGCTTGACGATGCTCGGGCCATTGCTCAGCGTCAATTAGTCGCTGAGGTGTCTCCGGTTCTTAGAGAACCAATGAAGGCCGGTGAGATCCTTGCAGCGGCGGCAGAAGAGGGAGCAGCGGCGGCTAAGCAAATCACTGGCAACGCATATAAATCTGCGGAAGCATCCAAAAAGCTCATCAATATATTCCCGGCAAAAAAAGCTGTGAGCGATACGATTTCAGAGTTTAAAGCGAATGGGCAGGACATCCCGAAAGAAGCGCTTTCGATTGTAAACAACCTTAGAGGCAAGAGTAACAAGCTAACTACAACGCAATTCATCGAACAGCAGAAGCTCATAAAAGAAGCGGCGAGTTCATTCAAGAATGTTGCAGGGCCAGAAGGGCAGAATGCTTATAGAATGTTCTCTGGGCTCAGTAAGAAAATGCGCGATATCGCGGCGGTGAATCCGAGAATTGCGCGCGCTGAAAAATTAGCGGCAAGCGAAGCGGCGACTTTTAAAGACAAGGTTGTCGGCGATATTCTTGAAACTAAATTCAATCGCCCTGTGCTCAACAGGTCCGAGATAATGGGCAAGGTGCTTAGGACTCCAGAAGCTATTGACCAAACGATTGACGCAATCACTAAAAAATCAGCGGCCGGGCAGATTCCATCTAATTCAAAGAATGCAAGAGAAGCAATCAGCGCAGCTTTTATTGATGATTTAGTTACTAGGTCAACTAATGCAGCAACGGGGAATTTTAAGGCTGATGCTTTTGCGCGCATGTGGAGTAGCGCAATTAAGTCTGGAAAGGTGCGCCGCGTTCTAACTAGTGACCAGATAAAAGCAGTGAGCAACGTCAAGAAAGACGTGTTGTCAAAGTCGAACTATCTTGCAATGACGCGGCAGGGCTCGGCTAGTGGCTCGCAGACTGCGGAGAAGCTACTTACTGCTGATTCCATCAAGGCGCTTGCGCTTGGGGCTATCAAGCGAGTGACTGGTCCGGGCGGCGCGATTGCTGATGCCGTGATGAAGTCTCGAGTAGAGAATGCGCTTGCAAAGGCTAATGACACTTTAATCAAGATAGCTTTTGAGCCTCAATTCTCCAAAGCGTGGGCAACGCGCTCAGCGCCTAAGCACGTTGTAAATAAGATGGTTGATATAGTGGCCGCATCGATGGCGAGGAGTCTTGCTATGGAAGACAAAAAGGAAGAACCAGCGGCGCAGACTACCAGCGCATATACGGCAGGCCTAAGCAAGCTAATCGACCAGGTAGGTAAGGCAATAGGCCCCAGCGAAGCGCAGGCCATGGAGCCAGTAGCGGCCAAGACAGAACTACCGCGCTCTCTTGTAAACGCTGTTATACACCAGGAGTCTAGAGGCAACGCAAACGCCGTTTCGCCTAAAGGTGCTCAAGGTCTGATGCAAATCATGCCGGGCACCGCGCGAGATATCGCGAAGGAACTAGGCGTGACTGATTACGACCTTAAGGACAAAGAAACAAACCAGCGTTTTGGCGAATACTACCTAGCGAAACAGCTTAAGCGGTTCGGTACTCCTGAATTGGCACTAGCTGCATACAATGCAGGCCCCGGCAAAGTGCAGATGTGGATAGAAAAGTACGGCCCAAGTTGGGACGCTATTAGCACCGGAATTGCAAACGACATTGCAGAGAAAAAACTTAACCGCGAGTACTACCGCGAGACACTAAACTATGTGCCTAGCATAATGAAGCGGGTTATATCTGTATGAACCAAAACGGCGAATATGATTTCATGCGCGGAGAATTAAAGCAGCTCCGCAGCGATCATGAGGAACTTGGGCAAATGCTTCAAGAGCAGAAAGAAGCGCGGCAGGACGATAATAAGCAGCTCGCCGAAGCCATTCGTTTGCTGACAATCACCTGCGCCGACCTGTCCGGGTATATCAAGAATTTCAACGTCAAGCTCGATTCCGGTTTGGTAATGTATCAAAAATTCTCTCTTGCGGCCCTGGCCATTATGGGGGCAGCATTCCTAGGCAAAGAGGCCCTAGGGATAATTAGAGACTGGATGCTATGATCTACGGCATAGATTTACTCGGGCTTGCGAAGTACCCTAATATTGACATCCCCGAAGGCTTTGCGCTCGGGGCGTTTGCGAACACATTTGGCGACTCGCTCCCCGCAATAGAGCGCGCCGTACTGAAAGGGTGCAAGCATGTTAGGATTCACTTGCTTTGGGATGATGGTCATAATTTTGGCTCCAGTTCGCTGCGTAAGATGGTTTCAGAGGCTCGGCGAGTAAACAAACTAGCCGCACGCTATCCCGGTGTTACGTGGGAAGTATCGCCTTTCTGCGAGCATAACATTGCAGCGCCTGACCCGTACCTTAAGAGGTGCGCAGAAGTTGCGGAGTCGTGCACAATTGTGAACACCCCTTGGCGCGGGGGCTTATCGCGTAAATACAAAAACGAGGTGCATGGCCTGCATTCGGCTCCAAACACTGGTAGCTATAATTACGCTTTTGATGGCATGTCATCGCCTGATTCGGATGTTCCTAAAATAGCAAAAGTGCACGGCGCTTCAGAGTGCCTATTTCTCTGGGCTCCTCAATTCAATGGCAAGAAAACCGGCAGCGATTCCACTCCAAGACCCGAGCGCAAAGCATGGCCTAGTCAAGAGCTAGTCAACTCCGTGGCGTTCTTAGCCACTAAGCGCGGCAGTGTGCGGATACTCCAAAACACGCTTTGGAAAAGTCACGCGGAGCAAAGCAACGTACCTCCAGCAATTAAAGAACTAAAACCGGTGTTAATTACACCCTTTGACGCACCGCAAGCTATTATAATTGCAGCGAAAAACAGAAAAGAAATTGCTAGAATGCCTAGAGACCCTGATTTGTGTGTAGATGGCCGTGTGCGTTACTACGCTGGGCAGTGGGGTTATAGGCTTGCAGAAAAAGCCATTACCGTTAGTGGCTCGCCTATGTGCGAAGTGTGGATCAATGACGTACGTGTCGGGCGGCTGAATCCCGCGTTCCGTGGGCCAACTTTTAGGGAGTAAATATGCTGAAGAATCTAGACAAGCTACTTGCACTGCTACCGTTCAACGGTGAGAAGCTGAAACTATCCGGTTTCTTTATTCTGCTAGCGAACATTCCCGCGCTACTGCCGGGCGTAGACTTCCGCTTGCTAATATCTATGATAATCGACAATCCGACCAAGGCGGGAATCGTTGCGGCACTGGTTGCGGTAGTGCACAAGCTGATTAAGGCTCAGCTACCGTTTCCTAGTGACAAGTAATCTTTGATAAACTTCTGGGCAGTCTCGAAGTCATACGCTACGCATGTTGCGTAGCCTTGGGCGTCGAGTCTAGCAAGCCACTTCACCTGCATGGGCGCTAGGGTGCCTTTCTCACTTTTCATCTCCAGGTACGCTCCGGGGCACAAGATGGAGCCGTTGTGCCGTCTTGTTACTGCTATCACTATGTCCGGCACTCCCTTCTTCAGGCCCGATAGCAGGTGCATGCTCGCCTCCCAGCCGGATCGTTTGCCGCTGTTCGGCACCGCGAAGATGTTCAAATAGCGCGGATCCGACTCCGCTTGTTGGGATATCCATTCGAACAGGCGCTTCTGGATTTGAAACTCCGGCAATGACTCGCCCGATGTCTTCGAGGATGAATTCGAGGATGTTGTTCGATAACGCCGCATGTATTCTTTGCGGAGTTTCGCACCGGTCTAGTGGTAGCGGCAACATATAAGATTTTATAATTGCGCGCGCCGTGTCCAATGCGCCTAGGATTCCTTGTTCGTAGAGTCCCATAGGTACCTCCCAAAATGCCGCGCAAGCGGCCAGTATTTACAAGCGTCCATAGCAAGGTGACAGCGCTGGATCGGGTCCGGCTCAGCTCTTGCGAGCATTACGAACCGCCAGAAGAGAAGCCAATCTTGTTCACTAAGGCGGTCCGTACCCGTGGCACTATTGCGGAACGCGATATCATGTAGACGCGCGGCCCTATGAAAAGGGTGCTCGGGGGGAAGCTTGAAAGGCCCCCACCCCGCACTATCGTCTGGGTCTTGCGGAAGGGCGTTTAGTATGCTTTTTAGCGGGTTTCTTAGAAAGCGGGTTACTAGACTCACTGCTTTATCTCCTCTTCTGAGCAGAATCTAGTTCTTTGATGTGTCCCGGCTTTGTCATAATTCACCTCCCACGCGTTTGCTGTTTTGTTAAAAAATATATGAAGATACCCCTCAAGCTCTAAATGCCGAACCCTCACTGATGTTTCTCCCGTCAGTATAATGTCGGGCTCTAAATGTATAGCTGGTTCTTCTCTTGCCATGATTCCTCTGTCTCTTGTTTTTTAAGGTTAAAAAATGGACTTATATGTAAAGGTTCTCCACCTCCTGCCACGACAAGTCCTCTTTCTCTTTTTTTTTAAGGTCAATAAAATGCGTGATATCGTGGTACTTACCACGCTTCGCTACACGGATAGCGCCAGGAATCGCTAATTCCCCGTTCATAGCTCTCATGTAGGCGTCTGTCGAGAATTGCGGCGGTTTCCCCCCTTGGAGTTTTTTCCACGTTTGGATTGCTTTTTGCTGCGCATACCCGGCGTGTTCAAAGCAGAGGTAAAGATCGTAATAAGCTGTTGTGCCAGTCCAGTATCTAACTCTGAGCATTGGCGGCTTACCTTCTTTAATATGGATCTTATATTCCGTATTTCGGACCGCGTGAGCGGGTTCGGGTTCTGACAGGATGCTTGCGGTTTCCGGGGCTTTTTCGAGTTTGCACGATGCGGGCGGGAAATTATAGCCGCACCCTGGGCAAGTTGTCGTGCGGATGGAAACAACTGCGCCGCATTCATCACAGGCTTTGACGGGCGGGATGGAGAATTGCGGGTCTTTGCTGCCGCGGCGCTCCCTGATTTCGATGAGGTCAATCGGTCCATGAGTTTGTATGTTTTTGCCATAGTCTAGTACCAGTGTGTTTGTTTTGCCGGGGGCTAGTCTGCTACCGCGCCCCACGATTTGAACATACAATCCAACCGACTGAGTAGCTCGTAGCAGCACCACGCAATCGACAGAAGGAACATTAAAACCAGTGGTAAGAACGTCGACGTTGCAAAGAATCCGAGTACTACCGTTCTTAAATGCGCGAATCTTATTATCTCGCGTAACCGGGTCCATTTCGCCGGTAAGATAATCGGCGTTGGGTAGCAGCTCGGCGCACTCTTTGGCGTGCTTAATACCAGAGCAGAAAACTAGGATGTGCTTCCGGTCTGTTGTATTGGCGATTATGCTTTCGCAGTGCTCACGCGTATGCGGCAACATGGTTTGCTCGAGCGCTTCCTGATTGTAATCGTTGCCGGACTTCCTGACTCGAGAGAAGTCTATAGGTGCGCCCGTGGGTCTAGAGATGAGAGGCGCTAAATAGCCTTGTTCTATAAGTTGCTTTAGCGGGATGTCATACGCAATGCCGGTAAATAAATCGCCTACTAGCGAGCCGCGGTCCATTCGGTAAGGAGTAGCAGTTAGGCCCACTACTTTCGCTTGCGGCTGGGCGTCAAGAAACTTGCGATACATGGAATCGGATGATTCGGAAATCATGTGCGCTTCGTCGATTATGATGAGGCCCTGCGCTGGGAATGGCTTCTTGAATACAGATTGAATATTAGCGCACGTCACTTGCCTGATTATCTTGCTACCGAGGCCTGCGCTATACACACCGACCGGGATCTTCAGCAAGTTGTGTATCTCATCGGCGTTCTGCCTGATGATTTCCTTCCGGTGCGACAGTATAAGTATGTGCATCTTAGGCGCGGCTAGTAGTATCTTGCGCACTATTTCCGCGCATATCAGCGATTTCCCCGCGCCTGTGGGGCAGACAATTAACGGCGTGCTATTAGGCTCCGCGCGCCAGTGCTCCCAGAGTGCAGCTATCGCTTCTTGTTGGTAGGGGCGGAGTATCATAATAAAAGCATTGCAAAATCTACGTCTCTACGACCGATTAGATAGAGGTCCGAGAACCTATCTTCAGGGATTCCCATCACATCTAAAACGGATTTGAAAATGTCCGAATCAAAAAACTCAATGGCACTTTGCCGAGTCCTGTCACAGCTCGCATATTTATAATCTGCAATAGCCTGCAAGATTACAGCGCTCCACAGGTTTTTAAGGGTATGTAGGTTTGCCTGTGCCATTAACGTGCAAATAGAATCAAAATTAAAATGCTTATGTGTTCCTGTTGTTTTAGAGCCCCGTGTTTTGCACGCTACGAGGCAAGAGCGCTACTGACCCAAACTCTGTCGAGCCGCAAATCTGTTTGCTATGCCTGTGTCCAGGGCAGCGTGTCGTTTTCTAGTGTTGTTTCCCCTACGGGCTTCTTTGCAATCGGCATATAGCCAGAGATGCGGTTCTTGGGTCCGTACTCGCCCTGTCCGGGCTCGGTTTTTACGCGAATCATTACGGGCTTATCCTGCAAATCTTCATGGTTCTTTACAGTGCCATTTGCTGGCATGCCTTGAGCCATTGCAATGCTTTTAAGCTGCGCCTTGCCAATATTCACAGCCTTTGGATTCGGGTTAGTAATGGTATACATCTCCCAAATCTTTCTGCCTTCATACTCGCCGCTGACAATAAGCCACTCAGCCTTGACATAAGTGCCGGTTCCCGCGTTTGTCGTCTTGATTTCAGAGGCCGCTATGATTGCTTTGTATTCTCCCTTAGGGAGCAATTCAAATTCATTCGCTTCAACTGATTCCAATTCCAAGTCTAAGTTTCCCATTTTGTTTTTCCTTATTTTACAATCGCGGGTAATTCCGCTTTCTTCTCTACTAATACTGACTGTGCCGGTTTGCGTGTGGTTTTCCTAGCCTCTTTCAGTGCCTGCGCAAATGTTCCCCACGGCGCTTCCTCGGGCAGCTCTATCGACGGCGGCAATCTATAACGGTTTTTTGCAGTGAATGCCGGGCGCTCTTCTAGGTATAGAACACGGTCACCACTCGATTTGGCTTTCACTACTGACTGCCCGAACTTGCCGTCTTTAACATCCGTGCGCACCTTGAAGCTAAGGAATCCCAAGACATCTACAAACTCAGCGCACAACGCAGCGGCGCTCTTGTGCAGGTCAAGATTATAGCGGTCATAGCTTTCGCGTTCCGGATCTTCGAATCTGGTAATTTGGCAATGCGCGAGTAAGACGACCATCATACCGTGAGTATTGAGCGCTTGAAGTTGCGATAGGAAATCACTCCAGCGCACTTCAGCCATCTTGTAGCCTCTGCCATAAGGAATAGCGGCAATGTCACTTGCGCCGACCTGCTGACAGGTATCATTCCAGATTAGTTTCTCAAGCCAATCGAGCGAATCAATCACGATAGTTTTATACTCGTGTTTGGTTGTGCCTAAGTGCTTAAGCTGCGCGCACACTTCCTGAAAAGTACGCGGGCGGTTGAATGCATCTACTTCTAGGCTATCCGCTCCGCCTTCGATGTCAATAAAAACAGGGCTTGGGCAGTCGGCTGCGAAAGTAGACTTGCCTGAACCGTGCTGGCCGTAAATGCAGATTCTGGGGGGTTTGCTTATGCTTGTGCGTTTAATTTCCATTTGGTGTGACAAACTCCGCTAATTTCAAAATGGTTTTGTTAAGAGTCTCGGAGAGATGGAGCAACTGAAGAGCAGAGCTTTTAAGTAGAGTTGCTACTTCTTCCGCGTTTTTAAATGCGCTTTCTGTTCCTGCTTCATCCATGGCTTTCTGAGCGACATCGTAAAGCTGCATGGCCGCCGAATCGATTGCGCTCCTTGCGTTAGTAGCGGCTTTTACTATTGGCGTTCTTAGTTTCATTACTTCACCTTATACATTACGGTGTTTAGTCTGCACGTCATTTGGAGCCACGCGCGGCGGAATGCATACAGGCCCAAGCCGACAGCATCGACCACAGCCTTATAGTCGGCCTCAATATCAATTAAGGCCTTCTTGAAGGTCGCAATCTCTTCTTTGGTTAGCGGCCTATCGTTCTTCGGTTCAATGTCCGAGTCTTCATAATGATTAGATTCCATAAATTCCTTATTGATTACTAGACCAACTCTGTACTATGTTCGATATATAGACTTTCTATAGGGCGCGGTCAACTATGAAATTACGAACCATTGAAGATTTATTTAAGCAGGCGGGAGGCACGATACATTTGGCGGTGCTTCTCGACGTTCATCAAACAACCGTTATTAGTTGGGCTAAATGCGGCATTCCTACGAAGTACTGGGACAAGTTAATGCAGGAATACAAAATAACTGCTGATGACCTCTACCGTATTTCGGAGAACGCCCGTGTACAACGAAACTGAACTACTCGCACAATGCCCCGGCATAGTCGGCGACCTGGCGCGCGCAATTGACGCAGGCTTGCCATACAGTGAACCGCAAATAAGTTTAGGAACAGCGTTTGCCGTTATGGGTGCGCTCAAGTCTGGGCACTTTGCCTGCGGCACGATTCACCCGCATAGCTATCATGGGATAATTGCCAAGCCTGGATGGGGTAAAACACAAGCGCAGGAAATGGCGGCGCGTATCTGCGAGATGGCAGAACAGCCAGACCTCATTACGGGCGACTCCACTAGCGAAGCGGGCCTAATAAATGCGCTCGCAGTTTCGCCGCGCCGTTTGATAATCATGGACGAAATGGGCCGGGCCTTCGAGCAAATGGGCCAAGACAAAGGCGGCTATAGACAAGAAGTTATTTCAATGCTTCTCAAGCTTTTTAGCTGCGCGAACTCGGTGTACATCGGCAAAAACTACGCAAGCAAAGAGCCGGTGGTTATTCAGCGGCCCATGGTGTCGCTCCTTGGCGGAAGCACTCCGCACGCATTTTTTGCTGGAATGACTCCGCGCCTGGCGCATGACGGGATGTTGTCCCGGTTTTTCTTGTGGTTTGCTTCGGGGAGATCTCAGGTAATGCAGACTAAGCCCTTCGACCTGTCCGACCCGATTCTTAGAGAGCTTGCCAGAATCAAGGACGCGGGCACTCCTGCCGGGAATATCAGCACTGAAATGGTCCCGAAACAAATAACGTTTGAAAATGAGGCTTGGTTCTCAGAGCTTTGCACCAACCTGGCGCAGCAAACGAGAAGCAAGACGGACGATCTCGAATCTGCTTTGTTCGCTCGGCAACGCGAGCAGTTTATAAAACTATGTATTGCTCTTTCTTGCAGCGCTGGGGAAGTCAGTGACCGGGCGGTTACTTATGCGGCCACTTTGACCGGTTTCCTTTATGCTCAGACGCTTCAAAAATGCGTCGAGTCGCTAGGCGGCGGGGAAAGGGACTTGGCCGAAACGGCGTACCGTGAGAAGATTTATAATTTTATGGTTGCGGAGTGCGCGAAAACGGCGGACAATAAAATCCTTTCGAGCTGCGTGTCTCGTAAGTTTCAGAGCGGGAAGGCGCGCGAGCTTGCGATTGAAGAGCTTGTTAAACAGGAACGAGTTTTCGTGACTAAAGGACTCAAAGCATCAAAGTATTACTCGGTTGTCGATGCTGATGCGATGGATGACCTTATGAACGAGTTCAATGACCTCGACCCCTCCGACCCTGCGACCTATTCCAATATTCAACCCATATCCAAGATTCAAGCAAGATTCAAGACGTAAGTCATTGAATTAATCGAATATTCATAATATTCGAATATTCAAGCCGGGTATACTTTTTCTCTCTATAAAAATAGAGAAAAGTATACCCTGTTGAATATTATGAATATTAGAATATATATATGTATATATATATATAATATATTATATTATCATATAGTTAGATACGGTTCTAATCTTCAAGTGCCCCGCGTGAGCCTTGCTGAACATTGGTCAAGATTCATGGGAACACCGTTCTATTATCTGCGGCAGTTTTTTATTTGCGCGGTGCTCTGGGGGGCGAACCTAGCTACGCTTTGATACCCCTGGCGCTGGCCTTCCCCTAGGGCATCCGGGTGCATCCAGGATAGGGGGGCTGTGATATGGCTCGCCCCTAGCAGGTGGCCGACCTCATGCACGGTTGCAATGGTGTTTGATTCTACACGGAAGGGCTTGGTATTGACCGTGGCGTAAGAACGGGCCGGACTACTGGCACAGGTGGTCAAAGCTAGCCCGGCCAGGTACCCGCCATCGAGCTCAGGGAGCACCATGGCTACTGACCCATGGCCCCTATGCATTCCTTTCGTCCTAGCCCATGCAGCGGCTTTATAAAGCTGGTCGGCTCTTGAGAATATATCGGGCCCGGCAGTCGGCAGGTTGCGCCAAGTGCGGAAATCTATCCGCGCCACCTGCGCAAACGGATACCACGCGGCACTGGCCCGGTTCGCAACCTCCGAGGCTTCGGCTGGGGACAGTGCGCCGTTGAAGACAACGAGGCGGACTTTCTTTGGGGCTGGGGTGTAGTTAGGGGCTGCGTGTGCGGTGCTATACGCTCCCGCAACAATAATAAAACACGCTTTCGCAAACGCCGTTTTGAACGCCATAACTTGCTCTTGAATTTATAAAGGTTTGTTTTAGTTACTTTCGAGACTAGTTGGCTGGAATAACCCTCGGCTGACAGTAGCACTTCTTCAGGTATCTCCCCTAGGCGGCTCACAATGTCACGCGCTTCTAGGCCAGGTATAGGATTGTAGGTAGGGGTAGGCGGTAACTCGATGGGCTTGCGCTGCATCCTCAAATGCACCAGCGCCGCATTCGTAGCTACCGTATACAGCCAAGTAGATAACTTGGCGCGGTGGTCGTACTGGTGATACTTCCTCCACACCAGCAAAAAACATTCTTGCGTGGCCTCCTCGGCTAGTTCCTGGCTCCGCAAAATACGGAAACACCGCCTAAAGACCTTTTCGCGGTAGGCATTATAGAACTCTGTGAACTCCTCTGGTGTCACCTACTCCAACTCACCACCATCCGGCGGACCCGGCGGCGTCGGCTTAGGCGGTACTGACGGAGGGCCTTTGCAGAAAATCACGATGGCAAGTAAGAGCGTTATGATGGTGCGCATACGCGCAGGATAGCAAGGATGCTAGGGGGCTGCTAGCCCATCGTTAGCCGCCTAATCTTGCTCTTAATCTGCATGCGCAAAGTCGCACACCAAAAAGGATCGTTCAGCGACTCGCGCAGATCCGCTAGTGTTCTCTTCGCGCACCACTTCCGCCACTTAATCTTTTTGCGGCGGGGGGAGGTCATATTCTAAGCTTTTTAATGTTCTAATGTACCAATCAAATAACTGCTCAGGAGAGTGTCCGCCGCTCCAAATTGGCACATGATTTATAATGCGCTTTCTTCTGCGCCATTTTGCTAGCTTAATCCGCTTCCGCCTCGGGCTGGTCATTTGCTACCCACCAACACGCGCACCGCCACAGTCTCAGACTTTTGGTTCCGCAGCTTCGTGCGCACGCGCTTATTCAACTTACGCGCCCACTTCTTAACTATCGGCTTTGCGCGGCTCATTTCCCCACCTCCCGCACCTCAACTTCCACGATGCGCCAGCCGCTTTTTATTGGAGGCACTTTATCGTTATGCCTGAGATACCCCACAAACTTGCTAGCCTCATTTTCAGACCTATAAACATTTAACTGTTTCGCTAGCTCGTTTTCAGGATGCCACGCCACCCACGCCCGAAACGGCGGCATGCTAGCAGCAGAAACGAAACTATCCTTCCCGTCACCCGTTAGCGTAATGGTGCTTCCGTTCTCAAACTTAATTTGCTCGCTCATTTCTCCACCTCTTTCTTAGCTTCCTTCTCAAGGTAAATGTCAATGTGTTTATCAAGAAGCGCTTCAAGCACAAGATCAAAGTGCTTATTAGTAGGAAGCCATTTAGTCGGATGGTTAATAATCGCTTTTATCTCAAGCTTTATCTGTTCGTCGCTCATTTCTCCACCTCCTCATCCATGAAGGCCACATCAAACTCAAAGCAGCACGTCCAGAAAGCTCTCTTAGACTCATGCCAACTGCGGCGGTTGCTAGCGTACTCCACTTGCTCGCTCTCTCGGTTGTATCTGAAATAATGAACGCCGCCATGCTTCTGCTTAGTCTTGTACATCGGGTCCACGGCTCTAACGATAACCCCCTTAAGCATCATTTCTAATGCTTCGGTTCGTCTCATTTCCCCACCTCCGGCGCGGCGGGCTTATTCATCCAGTGTGTTACCTCTTCTAGGTTCGTTACCGGCATGGCACGACCTGATATGTCCCAATACGCCCCCATCTCTTCGTCACCTTCCATATACCATCCGGTGCAAACAACACCTTTCCAAACTATTAAAACTTCTTCGTCGCCCGGCAGCCGCTCACTACACCGCACCCACCTCTGCGCGGCCCATGCGGCCCCGGCGAGAAACGCCAACTCAATTGTGCGCCTAAGCTTCTCCAACTTCTCAAACTTAAGCTCCTGATGCTCTCGCCACTCAAAGTTAGTATACTCCCACAAGTGCGCCGCCTTCTCGGCTTCGCTTTGCTCACTGCTCATTGCTCCTTCTCCACTGGCATATTGGCAAAACGCCTAGCTATTTCATCACAGAATGCCGCATACTTTTCATTGTTCTCAGGCCCCGGACGGTTGAAATATAGCTTTCCATTACGCAGAACTACCGAAACGCAAGCTAGAATTTCCAGTAACATCACTCGCTCAGGATCGGAGATCCAAAAGTCCCGCTCTTCATCCTTTAGGTGTTCCTCTATCTCACTCATCCCGCTGCGCCTCCTTGGTCAGCTCGTTGGCAATAACCGACATGCACCACCGGCACGCCCTTACTTTTTCTTCGTCGTTTAACTCTTCGTAGGCGTTAAACATCATATCGCCCAAGCCTAAAACCGACTGGAGTAAGTGAGGGTATGAAATATAACTTCTGGCAAATTTGCCAACAAATTTAGCTACATTTCTGTCTGTCTCTCCAATCATTCTACCTCCCGAACTAAAAACGGTCTTCCACGACGTAGCTTATTCGCAATGTAATGATTCTCGGCTTCAGTCTTAGAAGTGAAAAAACAATGCATGTTCGGGAAGTCCTTGTCTTCAACAGCCCACCATTCTAGTGGGGGCTTCTTGAGTGGCCGCACACTGAAAGCAGTCGTAAACTCACTTTGCCCATAGAAACGGTTATCAAACCTATCTAGCACCTCCCATTCGGTGCCATCGCTTAAACGTGCTGTTAACTTCTTACTTTCCATCGCTTACCACCTCCCGAACGTGCACGATCTCAAGGTATTCCAAGCTTGGATGGCCATAGCAATTTCTACAGCTCCTAGCCTCCTCTTCGCTTTTGAAAGAACCGTAAACAGCGCCGTACTGCTTTTCTGTCACGCACCACCATTCCCGCGCAGGCTTCGGGCTCTTGAATAAAATATTCTCCGCATCAAAAACTTCAGCGCATAGCCTGTTTGCCTTTTCCTTCAGTGCCTCCGCCGGCTCCGGGGTGAGAAGGTAGCGTGCTATCGAGTCTCTAGGCCCTTGGTTAAAGAGGGCGTTGTGCTCATAGGTGTAAAGGTCCTTCTTTCCATCAGGGCCAGTCATTACCCACACCTCCTTCGGCGGCGAGGGCTTCAGGGGACGGAGCCAAGCAACCCAAGACGACTTATCAAAAGTCTCTTCCGGGTTTCTCGTAAACTCCCACTCCGTCCCGTCCGATAAGCGCGCGGTTAGTTTTTCGGTGGTCATGGCTGGGGCTCCTCGTCGCTCGGGTGTAATGACTCGACCACGGTCCAACTTAAATGAATGCTGGACCCCCGCGCGATTCGAAACGTCTTATAAAATTCAAGCTCTCCAGTTCCGGGACCAAACACAAAAAGCAAAACGGCCTCGTCCTCTGAAACTTCTATCTTAACGTCATACTCATCACACAACGCGCGCAGCTTAATGAAAAATTCTCGGTGTTGCGGGTTCATTTGCGCCTCTCTAGGTTAAAAATACGCTCGCAGGTTTCCATATAGCAGCGGTCTATAATGCGAAGTCGCTCAAGGATATATTCCGCGTGTTGCTCCAGCTCACTTACCCGCTTCTTCAGCGCTCGGATGTTTATAAGAGTCGCATCGTTCGCTTTGTAATTCCGCGGCTTGCTTTTTCTTTTCTTTATCACGTAACTCCTCCCCAAAATTAGGTGCTCTCAAAAACTCATCAAGACTCTGCTCTGCCCACGGCGGAGCATCCTGAACCAATAATTTCTTAATCGCGCGCCAAAACATTCAACCCCCACCCAAGGACAAGCCACACGCCAAACACCAAAAGCGCTTGCCCAAGCGGCAACGCCATAAAAGTCAGCGTTACCAACATTCCAAAGATAAAGATGCTATCGCCTAGCTTCATATATTCCTGTTGTTAGCCCCCCGTGGATAACCGGGCGGGGGTACCCCGGAAACACTGTGGAGGCGTTTAGCTTATTACCTCCCAGCATGCTGTTTGGTTATCTCTTTTGGTATGTCGGGGTGCGTAGTTCTACGTCGTTCCCCAACACATTCACATTTATAAATATCCACGTTGACACAAAACCAATCGTAATAAGGTTATATATCAACCACCAAAAAGCCTTGTATATCGTGAAGAATGATTCTCCTGCGTTTTCGCTAGCTGCCACTTTGTTCGGCCTCCTGCCCGCAATTCACAAACAAACACTTTAATGGCTTGTCATACGTTCTAGATTGCTGGCTTCTGCTATCCTCTCTATACAGCCCTAATCGGCCCTCTATGCCCGCACCTGCGCAGCCAGTCATAGTTATTGCAATTAGGCTAGTAGCAATTACCGTTAGTATCGTAACAACCGTGTCATTTTTCATAACCTATCTCCTTTTAAAACTATCAATTATCTTTCGTAACGTGCGTAACCTCGGGATATCCTGCGCGCTCAGCTTGGGCTTTGCTCTCAGGATATAAAGCTCGTTTACATACTTGCCCAATAACGCCTGGGCGATTTGTTCGTTGGTTGGTTTCATATTGCCTCCACGCAAAATGCAGGGCGTTGCGCCCCTTTTGTTCTATACCCATTAGATAGCATGCGGTTGGTATAGGGTGCAAGTTTTTTTGCGTGGTGTTGTGCTTTTATTTTGTGGTATACTGACTACGTATATCTATGAATAAAACAGACTTAGATACTATGTTCGCGTTACTACTAACTAAATTTGGTAGCTGGTCAGCTATCGAAAAAGAGTTTAAACTCTCAAGACAACGTTTGAGAAACCTTCAACAGAACGGACACAAGGTCATCGAAACGCTCGAATTCATCGAAAAGGCGCGTAAGTCACTGAAACTTGCTGGCAAGCGGGAACAATAATGACTTTTGTCAAGGGCAAAAGCGGTAATCCGGCAGGTAGGCAGAAAGAAACCGGCCATGTCAGAGAATTGGCGCGCAAATACACAGAAATAGCTATCCAAGCACTGGCCGAAATAGTGCAGTCCGCCGATAAGGACTCGGCACGCGTTGCAGCCGCAGAAGCGCTCTTGAATAGGGCATGGGGCAGGCCAGAACAAGCAATAGAGCTGGGCGGCAAAGACGGCGAAAAGCTCATTCCTCAACTCATTATTAACGTTAGTAAAGAATGAGCGCGGCCTCAATCGTCTCTGACTTGCACGCAAAGCAAGGGCTCGTCCTCGAATCTAAAGCGACTGAGCTCCTATTCGGAGGCAGTGCCGGGGGCGGCAAAAGTCACGTTTCCCGAGTGCTTTCAGTGCTTTGGGGGCTTGAAATACCGGGCATTCAAATCTACCTGTTTCGCCGCTTATACGCAGATTTGATGCTTAACCACTTAGAAGGGCCGAGCGGATTCCGCGCTATGCTCGCGCCTTGGTGCAACGCGAGAAGCCCACTGTCGCCGCTCATTGCCGGGCGTTTGTGCGAGATAGTAGAGGGCGAGATACGCTTCTGGAACGGCAGCAAAATCCACCTCTGCCATTTGCAGCATCAAAAGGACCTATC
>Ga0154020_10000871_pt1 | contig 37167 bp, 24 predicted proteins | sample Klosneuvirus_201_FD_109709 | JGI IMG/M metagenome (GOLD analysis project Ga0154020, IMG submission 109709) | Active sludge microbial communities from wastewater, Klosterneuburg, Austria - Klosneuvirus_20160825_MG | ecosystem: Engineered > WWTP > Aerobic digester > Activated sludge | place...
CTACATACTCCTGGAAAGTCACCCTTCTTTCCTAACATATCAAGTATTACCTGAAAATGTAAATGCGGAGTCCAACCCCCATTTTCGGATAAGTCACCTATCGTTGCTAGTACTTCTCCTTTTTCTATTTTCTTACCTACAAATTTATTTTGAAGTGAGACTTCACTTAAATGTCCGTAAAGTGTGTAAAAGGTAAAGTCTTTAGCGATCTGATGTTCAATTATTAACGTGGGACCGTAATCGCGATCGGCACTATTGTTTGACAAACTATGGATCACACCTTCCCAGATGGCATAGACCGGTGTACCACTCTTGCAAAAGAAATCGAGACCTAAGTGTATAGTACGCCACCGTGGACCCTCATTACCACGTTCTTCAAAAGCTCCGGTAGAATAAATTGCCCGTGCTTCGTTATACTTTCCTAATGTAACGTCACTAGTGCTTTGGGTAACAAGAGAAGAAAGTTTCTCATTTAGTTTTTCATTGTCATTGATATCCTGAGAATTACCAAGATCGAGACTACCTACACTCAGATCAAGCCAGGTATATGATTTATATAAAACGGGTGCGATTACCTTTGAATGGTTTTCCTTTGCCCATTCCATAAAGCGAGATTCATTGACTGCCGGTGCCATGTCGCAGGCATTCCGGAAAGAAGCCTCGGCTAAAGCAGGATCAATTGATCGCAACTTTTCAAGTAAACTCCATGCTGCTTCATCACTAATTTGTAAGTAGTTATTTTCTGGATGCTCCAGTCGGTTTAATTCCGAACAAGTAATACTAATGAGTAGTCGCGCAATGGTTAACGGAAAAAGTGATTTTAGCTCCTTCTCAGTAAGTTGAAGTTTATTATTAAATCCCGTAACGATATGGCATGCCGCTTCTAAAGGATCAGTTTTCCCCATGATCGCATAGGCAATGGCAATAGCCAACTCATTTACCGTGTGTGTATAAACCAGATCACCAAAGTCAATAACCCCAGGTACAGTAGGATTTTCCGCATCATGACTTACCAATACATTATAATCATTCGCATCATTGTAATTAATGCTTTTGCGCAAGTGTGGTAACAACGGTAAAGCGGTCGTTTCAAATAGGGTTAAGAAATAGGCAACAAGCTCTTTGCGCTCGCCCCTAAAATTTATCAGATGTGGTTTTATCCACAACGCTTCGGATGGATTCCACTTCATGAAGCGATGGGCAGCCGGATGATCAAAATCTACTAGTGAAAGGCAAAGCGTACCACACATTTCACCCAGTCGCTCAAGCAAATTGGTACTATGAGGATTTACACTGGCCAATACACGTCCTTCTACCCAAGTAAGCAGACGGGCCAATCGAATGTTTCCTGTATCCGATTTTAGCTCGAGAATATCTTGATTTGTTATTGATGTAACAAGGGTGGAAACTGTAAGACCTAAATTCTTTGAAAGCAAATGACGGATGCAGGCATTTTGAAGTTCTAAATTGACTCTTAATTCATTCTGATTCGCTACTTTAAAAATGTAGGCTGCTCCGCCAGGAGTTTCAAGATAAAAATTTAGATCAAGTTCTCCGGGCAGTTTTTTAGCCGAAACGTCTAACTGATAATTTTCCTTAATGGTGGAGACAATTCCGTACGTATCGAAATTCATCTTTATAGAGCTAATAGTGGGATAACTAGGTAATGGGAGATTGCCATATTAGATTACATCTTCAATTTTTTCTGTAGGACTTTGCTTGGTTAGTAATAAACCAAGCGTCATCGCGAGGCCAGTTAACACAATAACAATAAATAACACACCTTCACTTAACTGTTCTAAACGTTGTTCTTTTGGAATGCTATAAAATAGTAAAATTGTAATAAGACCACGGGGAGCTATTAGGGCTAGCGGAGTTGAGTTTATCTTGAGCAAATATTTTAAAAAGATAAAACGTAAGAGAATTGTGAGTGCAATTATTAGTAACCCTATTATAATAACCTCCTGCGATTTTAACAATAGCAGATTAATCGAATAGCCAAACAAAAGGAAAAAGAAAGTACGGATAATAAACGCAGTTTCCGCTGTCATTAATTTCAACTCCTTGGTTACATCATTAAGCTTATTAAAAGACAAGTATTTGTGCACCTGCGGATAGTCGAAAAGTTTAAAATTATTTAATACTAATCCAAAGCATAACACTAAGATTAAGGAAGGTAAGTGCAAATATTTGGCAATAGAATACGCCAGGATAATAATGGAGAAAGTTAGAAAAAAGCGGACGTGGGTTGTGGCATGATTGAGTAGAAACACTAAGGCGGCAGTACTGATTACAGAAATAATCAGAATCAGAATCAAATCCCAACTAAACGTAAGCAGGGCACTTACTCCGGAAGAATGATCCGCAACAAAATAATTAAATGCGATAATGCCCAGAATATCAGAGAACGTGCTTTCATAGATAACAAATTCTCTTTTCTCTTCATCCATGTTTCGAACGCTTGGAATTGCTATCGCGCTACTAATAACAGAAAGTGGAATGGCGTGGATTAATGCCTGATTAAAGTTTGTATTGTAGTAGGACATAAAAAGAGCAGCCATCAGTCCGGACGTAAGCACCAGCAACACCAACGCTGATAAAAAGGCCCGGCCAATCAATGGTAACTTGTGTCGCTGAATACTTAAGTCCAGGGCAGCTTCAAGAACAATAAAAATGAGCCCAGTAACGCCTAAAATTTCTAATAAGGTTTGTGTCGGTGGCAGCACTAAATTGGTATGGTCAGCGGCATACTTAAGGCCAATGCCCGAGGCTATAAGGAGAAGTACGGATGGAATTTTTAGCTTACCTGCCAGATAATTGAATACATAGGAAAGAACAACTAATACACTTAGGACAACGAGAATAGAATACGCATCAATCTTCATACAGTTAATCTATTTTTTAGCTGCAAGCATACAGATAAGGAAGAATAGATTATATCATTACCGCAGATGGCAGTTAATGGAAATTGATTTTTTTTCTTTTGCACACAACTTAATTTAGGGATTTCACTGTGTGCAATTTATCTTTTTAATTGGTCAATTTACTATCCCGCCTATAACAAAAGTATTCGAGGATACGCTTTCTTCTAATCCAATTTGGTACCGCACTCAAAACAATACTTGGAACTAGCCTTATTATTGGTATTGCCACATAAGTTACATGTCCGTTCAGAATTAGTTGAATCTTTATCTGCATTTTGCCTAACTAAATCGGCTGTTACTAAACCGGTAGGTACCGCAATAACCCCATAGCCCATAATCATAAGAACCATAGCCAACAACTGGCCTAACGTTGTTTGGGGCGCTATATCTCCGTAGCCTACAGTTGTTAAGGTAACAATGGCCCAATAGATACTCCTGGGTATACTGGTAAAACCGTGTTCGCGACCCTCAATCATAAACATGAGGGTGCCAACAAAAATACTTACGATCATTATAAAAAATAGAAAGACAATTATTTTTTGAGAGCTTGTTTTTAATGCCGCTCTTAGCTTATTGGCCGCGCCCATAAACTGAACCAGCTTTAACACTCTGAATACACGCAGTAGTCTTAGTACTCGGATAGCAGCAAGAGCTTGGCTCCCAACAAAAAACAAACTTAAATAGGTGGGCAAAATTGCAAATAGGTCAATCAAACCATAGAAACTTAGGATGTACCGTCTCTTCCTTTCAGAGGTCCATATCCTTAGAAGATATTCTATAGTAAAGAGACCTGTGATAATCCAATCCAGTTTAAAAAAAGAAGACTTCCATCTTGTGTTTATCTCCTGTACACTTTCAAGCATCAAGATGGTGATACTTGCCAGAATTAGTATTAAGAGAGATACATCAAAAGCCTTTCCGGCTGGCGTGTTTACTCCAAAAATAACTTGTCGAAGTTTGTCTTTACCTGTACTCATAGTGTAACAATGTGATTAGAGTAAAAGCAACCCAGAGACTTATTGCGGGTTGATAAAATTAGTCTTTATATGAATATCACGCTGCGGAAACGGGATAGTAATTCCATGCTGCCGAAACTGCTTGTCAATGGCAAATCGTAAATCACTCTTGATAAACTCTACTTTAAAAATATTAGCTGTCCAAAAATATAATTCAAATTTGAGTGCGCTGTCTCCGAAATCGGTAAACCGAACAAAAGGGTCTTGACTTTCATCTGTGGCTGAATGCATGATCGATGCTTGCTGTTGAGCACAGTCGAGTAGAATTTGTTTTACTTTATCTACATCGCTACCATAGGCAACCCCCACCTCTACTTTAAATCGGGTACTATCTGAGTTATGACTCCAGTTGGTAATTTTCTCTATAATAAACTTATGATTGGGTACTATGATAATTATCCCATCGCGCGTCAACACTTTAGAGGTTCTTAGATTTACTGATAGAATTTTTCCCACCATACCATCGAGCTCGATCACATCATTAACTTTAATGGTTCCTTCAATCAGTATAAAAATGCCTGAAACTAAATCCTGAAAGATTTGCTGAAGGCCTAACCCTAATCCCACTAACAGCGCTGCCGAACCCGCGATAAGAATGGTTACATGAATGCCAATCATTTCGAGAATGGCAACCAAAACTATTACCCAGATCAAGTACTTTATAAGTAAATAGATAGCGTCTCTTCGCCCCTGATCTATCCCTCGTGTTTTAAAATAGCTGGTAAGAAATCGCATAACGAGAAAAAGGAGCAGGCGAACGCCAACTACTAAAAGTATGATGGTGGCCAGTATACCAGTGGAAAGTTTATACTCCCCTGACTCAAAGATTGTATAGTTTAAGAAATCGCTCATGATTTAGTTGGAGAACTTAGGGTAGATGAAGGCATGGCCGTGATTTCAAACGTAGCAGATGCAAACTGTACCTTACCTTGCGTATTATTTATCTCGTTCAATAGATTGGTGAATAGTAAATCTTTGGTGATGCGTCTTCGCTTAAAATCTACTATGTAGCGCACGGTAAACTCAATCCAGTTATCATTAGCAATTAAGGTTACCATGGGTTGTGTTGTTGCTTTTTCCACCTGATACTTTCTTGTCATGTGTGCCCAAGTCTCCTGAGCCTCTGAGCCAAAACTTCCGGTAACTTTATCAGCCACATTTTTGCAAATAGTTCGGGCTAATTCAAAGTCGCTTCCATAGCGGATAGGTATTTTGATTTCATCCCACAGAAAAGGAAAATCACCCGAGTAATTAAATACGGGTTCTTTGAAAACGAAACTGTTTGCTACCCGAACAATTCTTCCATTATAAAGGTCGCCATCCACCCAGTTACCGGTTTCCATCAAAGTAGTTCGCAAAATGCCGATGTCAATTACATCCCCTTTTATTCCACCTAATTGAATCCGATCTCCTGTCTTGTAGAAATTCCCAAACAACAAGGCAAGCCACCCGGCAAAACTGGCAATAACCTCTTGCAGCGCAAAGGCAATTCCGGCACCAGCCACACCTAAAGCAACAGTAAATCCAGCTAGGCTTGTACTATAAAGAATAATTACAATGATTAGGAAGAGAACATAGGCACTAAAGGTCACAGCCTTTTTTGCTTTATACCCTGCTTCACTGTCTACTTGTGATCTTGTAATTTGTGCACGAACAAGTTTTGCAATAAGCCAGATTACTAGCAACCACATGAGAAGCAATAACGGCTTATGCCATGTAATAGGAATGTCTAAGTAAATTAGTAATTGTTCCATCTCTACTTTTCGTTTTCTTCCCTATTCAACTTAACATTAAATGCAGGAGCCTGATAATCCTTTCCTAAATAGCTTGCCGGAACGGTGGTCATATTGCCATCGCGTGATGCACGGTAGTGGGGCGACATGATTTCCACCCCTGCTTCGTTAAATTTATCCTGAATATTTTGATGTAGTTGAGAATAGATAGAAGCCATCTTATGGGAGTGATTGGTGAAGACGTTGATCTGATAAGCAACGTAAAAATCATCAAGGCTTGTTTGCAGTACAAATGGTTTTTTGTCTTCTTTATTGATAATGCCATCCGTAGCCAATGCTGCTCCAATTAACAATTCATGTACTTGCTTCCAAGGTACATCGTATCCAATGGTTACCCCTGTATTAAGGATTAGCCCAAGCTCTTTGGCTGATGTCGTGTAATTAATCGTATGCCCTGAAAGCACTGATGCATTAGGAATCGTTATTTCTTCATTTTTGATTGTGCGGATACGTGTAACCAATAAGGACTTTTCAATGACATCACCGGTCAACTCTCCAATTTTTATTCGGTCGCCAATTTTGAAAGGACGCATATATGTAATTACCAGACCCGCAACTGCATTAGAGATTGCTGAGGATGATCCCAAGGAAAAAAGAATTCCAACAAAAACAGAAACACCTTGAAACACCGGTGAATCGGAACCCGGTAAATACGGAAAGATGATTATAAAGCTAAACGCATACACCAGAAACTTAACAATATTAAGTGTTGGCTTGGCCCAATCAGGATAAAACCCAGGAATAGTAAGAGAACCATTGGCAATTTCTCCAGCAATGAATTTAAGAAACCGTACCGTATAGTGTGTAACGGCTCCAATAACTACAATAGTAAATACATTGGGCAAGTAATTAATAAAACTAGTACCTACCCTTTTTAGGGGAGATAAAACCCAACCAATTAGCGTCTCCGCTATTCCGCGTGTCCAGGGAAAGACACTGAATAGCAAGGGTAAAGCGATGTACAGCGCCAATATGATTATCAACAAGCGAACTATATTGACAGCAAACAAAATAACCTGAAGTTCCCGATCTGTATCTAGAAATTGATAGCCTCTGAATTTTATGCCTGTTAAAATACTTTCCTTTAAGGCAACTACTTTTTCATTAATCTTTTTAAAACCCCTGTTGATTAATCCGATAGCAACATAAATACCTGCCAGGATAAGAATGATAGCACCAATGCGTAAGGCTATGTTAAGTATGCTGTTCGATCTGCGCTCTTCGTCAATAGCATTGCTAATTACGATACGATAATCAAGAGCGAGCTGATCTTGGGTCTTATTGTACCAGAGCGCATCCATTTCGTTAACACTCATCACCACCAAATCGTGGTAAACGATCTCTGAATTTGAGGCTGATTTATTTACAGCTAAAGAATCGGGCTTAAACTTATAGTCATGATATAAATTACTAATTTTATCTGTTATAGCATTAGCCCGATCGGCTGCACTAAATGATCCTACTTTGGTGTAGATCAGAAACAATGTGTCACCAAAAGGTATAACCGGAAATCCTTTAGAGGTAGCCTTTAGTTTGGTCAATTGCTCAGCAAATCTCGCAGCCTTCAGAGAGTCTTCGGATTCCGCTTCGTGTAACTTTTTCAACAATGACTGACGTTCGCGATTCGCATCTGAACCTTTGAGTCTCTCTATTTCTGCTAATAAAGTAGCTCTTCGTAACGAGTCGGTTACTTTAACACTATCAATCCTGCGTATTAAATGGGTAGTTTTATCAAGATGGATCGAGTCCTTTGTCTTTGCGGTATCTTGTGCCGTAGCTAAATGGACTATAAGCAGCAATAAAAATATTGCCAAGCCCGATATCTTAAATTTTCTCATTTTCATTTTCATTTTGTTCGCCATGATATACCTGCACTAACGAAAAAGTCTTTGGCCTCGTCATTTTTACCAAATCCGGAATATAAATCTAACTGAAGATTATTATTTATTAAGTAGGCAATGCCAGCATCCAGAAAAGAATCAAAATCCGATTGAAGCAGGCTCCCGTAATTTTCAATATATACACCCAGATTGGATGTGATCGCATAAGAGAGATTGGCGGTATAATTCCCTTGCGGAGTGGCGTTGTTTCCATTCCACGATGCGCCACAGTTAGTTGTAAATGAAAGTTTGTCTGAAAGTTGTTGGTTTGTGACAAAAAGGAAATTTGGTGCCCATTGGTCAATCTCATAGTCTCCGCCTATTTGCGGTATGCGCCACCGTATTTGAAACCCAACACTCGGAACCAACCCATTCCCGGTGTAGATGTGATATCGCATACCCAAATCGACTGCACTAAAACCATTTGTATTTTGAGAGTCAATACCATTATCTGTGTTTTCTCCCTTGTACTCGATCATCGCGCTAACCTCAAAGGGTTCGGTAAGCCCGTATCGAATAACCGTATTGCTTAGCGCTCCCTTTCCTCGGATTTTTGGATTATTATAATTGAGATAATCTACTCCACTTTGAATTTGAAAGAATCCTTTACCCACCCCAAATGGTCCAATAGACTGCCCGGGGCGGTCAGTACGAATAGTTTCGTTAAACTGACCATACAGGTGAGTTATGCCTATAAATAATAAATGCAATAAAATATAAAGTCTAATCATACAAGACGCAATAATAGTATTAATCTGGTGTTTCAATATCCATTATTATTGTTCCGCGCCATATTTAATTTTTGAACAACTTTATTGGATTTGAGATCACCACAGTTAAACAGTTCAAATCACTTATAATTCTCTTGAGTCTCGATCAAAAGAAAAGCCTCTTGATTCTAGAGGCTTTCTGGAAAGGAACGAAGTTGCCTCTTTTACCTAATTATTTCTTCTGTTAGGGTTCTTTTGTTCATGCCCAGTGTGTCCTTTACTTTGCTGTAGTTGTCCTTAACAGCCGTACCCAATTCACGGGCTTTATCAGCTAGCACGATTCGGGTTTTGGCTCCCTTTTTAGGCGCAAAGAGTATTCCAAGAGTACCACCCACTACTGTTCCTACTAAGATTCCTAATGCAATTTTTCCTGTATTATTCATAATGTCTTTTTTAAAAGTTTATCATATCCCCGATACTTTCAGGGCCTTTGTTTTGATCAGCCTATCGCGAACTCTAGTTCGTTAAGTGATCGTTTGGCCAACGTGGCTTCCAATCGGTATAGATCCTTGCGTCTATCTCTGAGATTCGTGACCGACCCCTTGTGATTAAGGTCCTTTAATAAATCCAGATCAACGTCAACGATTAAAGTCATCTCTGTATTGGGGGTTGCCTCGGCCTTAACACCATTGGTAGGGAAAGCAAAATCACACGGGGTGAACACAGCCGACTGCGCATACTGAATGTCCATGTTATTTACCTTCGGCAGATTCCCTACGCAACCCGCAATAGCTACGAAACACTCATTCTCAATAGCACGTGCTTGTGAACAATGACGCACGCGTGAATATGCATTTTGAGTATCGGTTAGGAAAGGAACAAATAAAATGTTCATCCCCTCATCGGCAAGCAAACGCGACAGTTCCGGGAATTCAACATCGTAACAAATCAATACACCAACCTTTCCACAATCTGTATCAAATGTTTTCAGCAGATCACCACCAACCATACCCCACGATTCCCGCTCGCCCGGAGTGATGTGAATTTTTTGAAACTCCTCAACTTTTCCATTTCTATGACAGAGGTAGCCAATATTATGTAGTTTACCATCTATTAATTCGGGAAAACTTCCTGTAATTATGTTTGCATTATAGGATACCGCAAGTTCAGCAAATCGCTGTCGTAAAGGTTCCGTGTATTTTGCCAATCCCCGAATTGCCTCGGCTTCTGATAAGTGATTATACTCGGCCATTAAAGGCGCATGAAAGAACTCAGGAAATAGAATAAAATCTGCTTCGTAGGCCGAGGCCGCATCCACAAAGAATTCTACTTGTTCGCAGAGCGCATCAAAATCTTTGAACTGGCGCATTTGCCATTGCACCAAACTTAGCCGCACATTAGTCTTTATTTGATTTAATAATTTCTTGTTCGACTCGTAATAGATATTAATCCACTCAATCAGCGCAGCGTAATCTCGCGACTCCGTATCGCCAGGCATATAACCTTTTAATATTTTCCTTACGTGAAATCCATTGTTAAGCTGAAAGCTCAATGTTGGGTCATACAATTCTTTGATCTTAACCTTTTCAATATATTCTTTAGGCGACAACTCTTCAGCATGTTCACCATAACGGGGTAATCGCGCGCCTGCGATAATGGCTCGCAAGTTAAGTCTCTCGCAAAGTTCCTTGCGGGCATCATACATTCTTCTACCTAATCGTAGTCCTCTATGTTCGGGATGAATAAAAACCTCAATGCCGTATAAGACATCTCCATCGGGTGTATGGCTGTCAAAAGTATAATTGCTGATAGCATCTTTGTAGGCATGTTTATCGCCCAGTTTACTGTAGTCCACAATGAGGGATAACGCAGCACCAACCAGTTTATCATCTACCTTTATGCAAAGCTGTCCTTCGGGAAACAGTTTTAATAACTTCTCAATCTGATGATCGCGCCAGTAAGCACCCCACTGGGTATATGCCTCAAGCATGCTCTCTTTCAGATCAAGATAATCAGACATGGTTAAATGGGTTACTTCGACTTTCATATAAAGGTTTTTAAAAATTACTGTTCAATTTATTTTTAACTGATATAGGGTAATATTATGCGTATGCTTCCTGCTTAATCGTGTAGCCTTGCAACAATCCCTGTAAAGCATTCGCGGTATGTTTTGTTTGTTCCGGGCGAATACTGAGAACTGGAAACGCAGCATGATTAACAATGTCCTGGGTATAGGGTCCGAGAAAAAAATCCCGTATAGATGAATCTAGGGTGGCCGTAATTACGATCAAGTCAGGCTTTTTATCGTTTGCAATAGCCAGCACTTGCCGTGCTACATTTTCACAAAAATGAACCTCGCTATCGCAGTTTACATCGTCTTCCATAATTTTATTTCGAACTGCATCAACCAAGGCCTTCATTTCTATTAAGCCCGTAGAGTCATTTTTCTTGACGATACCAGCAATCTGGAGGGAGGAACCATTCTTTCTAATGATGGGTCGCACCACATCGTACTTATCCAATGCATTCGAGACCATTCGGATCGGAAAAAGGATTTTCTTAAAATCAAACCAACGATTAGACCCCGGAATAGTCATAACGGGACAAGAGGCATTTTTTACCACCCGATAAGCATTTGACCCAAGAAAAAATTCGCGAAGACCAGAAGCACCATGCGTGCCTAACACAATTAAGTCTATCTCTTTATGTAAAGCCCAGCGACAAATCTCGTCCGCGGGATTGCCAGATTGAACAATGTGATTTACAACCAGATCATGATCCAATCTGATTTTCTTAGCGAGATGACTCAAAACCTCATTAGCCTGCTTAATCATCTCTGGCAATATTGCGCCTGTGGCACCCCCAGCTTCGGGTGGATATAACACGTAGGTGTTTTCAACCACATGAATTAATGTTAGTGTGGCCAATTGCCGCTTACAGATGGCAATAGCAGTCTCCATGGCGTTTGTGGCTACAGATGAAAAATCTATCGGCACCAGTATTGATTTAATTTCATAGGTCTTCATACTATACTGTCTATTATGTACTTATTTATGGTATATTTATATATGTCTTTCATTAATATTTCAAATTTAGCTCATTTTAAGCTATTATGATGGTAGGTTTCCCCGAAGCTGTGGTACTTTTTACTTATGCAGGATAAAGATCAAATTACTACCTATTCGATCGAGTCTTTAAAATCGACTCAAACCGAAATCAAGGACTTTGATCTTTTCCGGTTTGAATACTTCGCCAAAGACATTGATCATTTGCGTGCACCTCATCGACACCATTTCTACACTTTTATATTGGTAACCGATGGCAGTGGCAGTCACGAAATTGATTTTCATAAGTATGAGCTTAAGCCTAACCGGCTATTCTTAATTGCGCCCGATCAAGTCCATGCCTGGAATGATCTGAATAGTATTAAAGGATTTGTCGTTCTATTTAATGATAGTTTCGTGGCACTTGCCAAAGGAAGGAAACTTATGTCAGCGTGGCCTTTGTTTCGTCCTCACCTACCCAGCTATAAAGACTTAACCATTGACGAACGGAACCTATGGGTGGAGGAACTTAAATTGATGGAGCAAGAGATTAGCAGTCCAGATGATTTTAGTCGGGACTCCATATTCTATTCAATCGGAAAGCTATTGGTTCGATCATCACGTCTCTACCAGAACCATGCCCCACTAAAAAATGAAAGCCAGGACTTTCTCTTTACATTTCAGGAACAAATTGAAAAACATTTTATAGAACTTCGCGCACCAAAAGAATATGCCGCGTTGTTAAGCATAACGCCCAATCATCTGAATTCTATAACTAAAAAGAAATCAGGCAAAACGGCTGGAGAATTAATACGACAACGCGTTATATTGGAAGCTAAACGATTACTGGCTCATACTAACCTTTCGGTTGCAGAGGTAGCTTACAAATTAAATTTTGAGGACAACAGTTATTTTGGACGGTACTTCAAAAAATATACAAGGCAGACACCAGAGGCATTTAGAAGCAGTCAGATTAATTAAATACCTGTACACCACGCATGCATACAAATCATTTACATACCTTCTCTATTCTTTATGAAGATGATAGTATTTTGGTTGTTAACAAGCCAGCGGGTTTAATGGTAGAGCCCGATCGGAACGGTCACCCTAATTTATTGCAACAGGTTAAACGATATCTAAAGAACTCACTAAAGGAAGAAGTATATGCACAGCATATTCATCGGCTGGATCGACCGGTTAGTGGAATCGTATTGTTTGCTAAACAACGAGCGGTATTAAAAAACCTAAGCGAACAATTTGCTGAAAGAAAAGTTAAAAAATATTATCAGGCCCTTACGGCCAAAGCCCCAGCATTGAAGAATGGAACCTTGGAACATTGGCATCGTAAGGAAAAAAAGAAAGCGATGTTGTTTGAAACACAAGAAGCTTATACAGAAAAAGCACAACTTGACTATGAAGTCTCTAAAGATGGTGACTTATTCTTATGGAATATCCAGCTCCATACAGGAAAGTACCATCAAATAAGGGCGCAGTTGGCTTCCGTAGGTTGCCCTATTCATGGTGATAGCCTATATGGCTCGCAAGAACAGTATTATGAAAATGCAATTGCTCTAGATGCATTTGAATTGATTTTTAATCATCCCTTAACAAATGCGGAACTTCGAATGACTTCAAATAATCTTTTAAAATATAAATCTTGATCTAATGATTCGGTTTCTAATAACAATTACCATCGGTACTGTCTTTAGTTACTGCACGTCCACTAGTTCTACTAATTCCAAAGCCGAAGTTGAAATTCGGGCTGCTCGGCAAGCGTCTAATCAAGCTATATCCAATCATGATTCCGTGGCGATAGCTGAATTCTGGACGAAGGATTTTCATATCGTTTCCTCCCGTAATTCAGAATTATCGGGCCGCGAATCTATGCGACAAAGTTTTGCTCAGGAGTTTAAATTAAAACCTAATGTGGTTTATATTAGAACCCCTGTTACCATTCAGGTTTATGAAAATTGGGATATGGCTTCTGAAATTGGAACCTGGACAGGTCAGTGGAAAGAACCAGATGGACTTGTTAAACTTACTGGTACCTATTATGCCAAATGGCATAAATTAAATAGCGTGTGGAAAATAAGAGCTGAACTATTTACACCTCTTACGTGTGATGGAAGTAAGTTATGTGATCAGAAACCTACGTTAGAATAATTCAAAGACTTACTTTTCCTTATTATAAGTCTCAATAGCTTTAATAAACTTCTTCTTTTCGATCAGCTCTATGCAGTACTTATGCTCACCAACCATATCTAACAAATTATCTTTGCTCAATGGTAAGATCGGGCCATCACCAGTTTGTATGGCTACGACATGATCCTCGTTTTGATCAGCCAGTCTGGAGTAGCCATTTATCTTTCCTTTAGTGCATTGAAAAAGCCAACACGAATCTGTTGCAATTCCACCAAATTTACGACCATCTGGCAGGATGCGAAACAATTCTACCGTCTCGCTTGGTTTAATAATTCGCTTTTCATTTTTGTCTTTTACTGTAACAATGTTGGTCGAGTCTTTATACTCAATTCGGGTTCTGGCATTCAGCACTGTACTGTCTTTTAAAACAATTGTAAAATCATACTTAATGCTTACAGGACCGATTGAGCCAGTGGGCATTTGATGGTAGCTGTATGTAGTATGGTTCACATTCCCATTTGGGGTTTTGATAACCGTTGTTTGTGGAATCATGAATTGCGCCATTAATAAACCGACATTCGTGATCATGAATAGTGCAAAAAATACAACTCTCATATTTAATTCGTTAGTCCTTTAATAAATTGCCTGCGCTGATCCTTCTTAAGGGATAAATCTATTCCAACTCTCAGTACCACACGACTGGCATAGGGGTTAAAATCCTGACCCTTTGCATTATACAACATCAACGTGCTTCCATTGAGCAATCGCGAGATTTTAAATTCTTTACCAATACCAACCAGAGCAACATAGGTCCATTGATTATAAGTTTGGTCAAACCCTAAGGCTGGTAATTCTTGGTTGACCCGCTCAGCTTCTAACCTAAAATAGAATGATTTGTAGAAACGAAAATTCGTTAATACTTTGTATCCCCATAAATCATGCCCCGCTACCCAAGAAGGCTTCTTATCAAAATTGACATTAAAGATTCCTCCAACTCCAAAATCCCACTTACCAGTTATTCGATAATAAACCTGCGGTGAAAGATAAAGGGTTGAGTACTGATCTTTTTTTGCAAACTGAAAAGTTATTCCCGGAAATAAGCGCTCTCTAAACGGCTTGTCCCTCATGGCATTAGGCTTGTGTTTAGGTAGGTCGTTGATACTTTCAAATTCACCATACTTGCGTTTGGCCTTTCCTAATTTAGATTGTGCATCTGTAAGTTTTTCTGTTTGGCCGAGCACCTGATCCGTAACAACCTCACTTCCCTTTTGAAGGGCTTCCGCTTTTAGTCTTTCCGGATCGCGGTACTGCTCTGCCTTAGCAAGATACTCTTGCTGCAAAGCTTTAATCTTTTCCAATTCCTGTTCGTGTTGTTTTATCGTTTGAATTTCCTCGCGTTGCATTAACTGCTGCTCAACAAGTCCTTTAAGTTTATCAGAGTTTTCAAGACCACCAGCACGAATGCTATCGAGTTCCGCTTGATAACTTTTTAGTTCGCTGCCTAATCCTTTTACTTTACTAAGGCTTGTCATAAAATCTTTTAACCCTTCCATAGAGGGCATGCCAGGTACATTTAACGAAGGCACATCCAAATTCATTTTTTGTAAATCATCGAGTTTGAAGTCGCCCATCTTTAAATCGGGCCAAATATTTTTTAAATTGAAATCCTTTGTAAACTCTGGATATTGGTTAGAAACTTCAGGTACATTAAAATCCATCTTCTCAATAAGCTGGCCATGGTACTCGGCCATACCCGGATTTTCAAGTCCCCATTTTTGAAATAGCTGTTGTGCTTTTTCGGTATAGACTCGTTGAATGCTATCAACGGTAGTTTGGATTTGAGTTGTTGTTTTGTCAATTCTTGTTGTTGCTTGGTTAGCCTGGTTTTGCATTACCGATTTCAGCGAATCAATCCTGCTTAAATAAGGATCAAATAAAAAGAGCTTATCGGTAGTAGTGAGCGACTCCATTTTTAAACGAAGCGAATCCATGCGCTTTACAAACTTGAGGGTGTCCAATGTTTGCGGAAAACTTGTAATTTTAATAGCCACTTGATTCAGTGAATCTTGTACCGTGCTTACTTTGGAGATCGTTGAATCAGTTTTGCTTTTAATATTACTCACTTCATCGGTAGTTGACTTTCTTAAGCTATCAATTTTTTGGATGGCTAATGAATCCTTTCCGAGCTGACCTTGAGCTACTATTGAACCCGACAAAAGCATGAAAATGAAAGTACCCAGGGCTACTTTAATAAGAGCCAAAGAGGTGTTATTTTTATAGAAATGTGAGGGCTTAATGGCGCTAAATATTATAGTGAAAAGTACAAAATTTTGCCTTCTGTTCAGCGCGTTTTGTTGTTCAATTTCTGGCTTTTCGCAAACAATTTTAGACCCTTGTTTTCTCTCGCCCCCGCTAGGCATGTTTGAATCCACACCCGAGATTGGGCAGGTTTGCCGCTGTTATACAAATTATGAGGCCGCTGATATGCTAGAGTGGGACGGCACGCAATGGGTAGGTCGAATCAGTTATTCTGGAGTGGACCTTGCTCCGCCTCCAGGCTGTAACCAACGTGCTATTTGGATTGGCCATAGCAATGGTTGGACTGCCGGTGGCGAAGGTTTCGGACTAAAGCTTGATAGACCTTTTATGCCCGGTCGTGAGTACTCGTTTACTTTTACCTATGCGCATACTGGTGCTGGGCCAAACGAACCGTTTTCGCCCAGGCTTTATACGAACAATAAATCTGAATTTGCCGATACTATACGGGTTGGTAGGTTGCCTGCTTCCATGGATTGGGCTACAAACACAATTAAATTTGTTGCCACCCAAAATCAGAGCACTCACGACTATCTTATCATTCATGCCTATGAAGTTTCAGGCATTGTGCTGGCCAATTGCACGCTGTCAGAAAATCTTAAGACTCCCTTTCTTAGAAGCGATACAACACTTTGTATTGGCGAAGAGATACTCTTGCAAGCTCCAGTCAACCGGTTTTATACATATGAATGGAGCACGGGCGAAACCACACCCGCAATTACCGTAACACAATCTGGTATTTACTCTGTTGAAGTTGCCTTGCCTGTTTGCAGTTCTACTTATGATGAAGTTGAAGTAAGTTTTATTGATTGCACTGTGTACATGGAAATGCCGAATGTGTTTACTCCCAATGATGATAATTATAACAGCATGTTCAAACCTATCAAATTCAATTATCTTGAGTCAGGCTCGATAACCATTTTTAACCGTTGGGGTAAGCAGGTTTTTGCAGGCGATTTATTTGTTGGCTGGGATGGTTTAACAAATGGTGAAGAAGCCAGCACCGGAGTATACTACTGGGAGTGCAACTACCTTGATAAGGATGGTGGAGTACATAACCAAAAGGGATTTGTGCAACTGCTACGGTAAGCAATTTAACTATCAGAATTAACCGGACTATTATACTTGCATTTTTTCAGGATTGTAGCGAGTATCAAAAATTGTTGCAATGTGCACGGTCTGGGTTTCCGTTTGATAGCTATATATAATTTTGTAATTACCTTCTATCAGATAACGGTACTCTTTAATAGCAGGCTCAATTGTTTCTTGCTTAACACCCGATTCGGGAAAAGATTCTACCTGCTTTGCTCTACTCAGGATGGTTTCAATTATACGTTGAGCAGCAGGTTGCGAATTCTGAGCTAAAAAATCATAGATCGTTTCCATATCTTGAAGTGCCGTATCCGACCAGATCACTTGAGCTTTCTTCACTGTTTAAACCTGGCGTTAAAGTAGTTCTCTACTTCTTCTTGCGAGTATACCTTTCCCGCATTTATATCCTTTTCAGATTGGTTTAGTTTGGCTTGTAGTGCTTCCCTGGTCTTGGGCATTCGCTGTTCATACAACTCTTGTATCGAATTTTTTCTCAACGTTTCTATTCGCTGAATAAGCTTTTCGTCTTGTAACCGTGCTAGCCATTCAATCAGTTCAACCTTCTTTACTGCAATGTTCATAGTCACATAGTTTGAATTTAAAGTTAATTCTTTTTTTGTTCAAAAAACCGTAAACTTTTTTAGGCCACGACACGAAGAGTTCTCGAGACCAGTAACTCTGCGAAACTTAGTGTTGATGCTAATTTAGTTTGTAAGCCAATCCTATTTGTAAGGTTCTGTTTTTATAATCTACCTCGGTCTTATTGTTTGACTGATCGGCAATTGAAAGATCCTTGATAGACTCAATTCCTATATAATAGCGAGCCAGGATGTGGATTTTTTTGGTTATGTCATAACCTAATCCTACTATCACACCAAAATCAAATGTCTCATCATAAAAGTCATAATCCGCAGTACCCATATCAGTTTTTTTGCGGGCTGCCAATAAAAAACCAACACTTGGCCCAAAGTCAATACTTAACTTATTAACATTAACTGACAACAGCACCGGGATACTCAAATAAGTTAATTTTTCATGCGACTTGCCCTCGCCCAAAAAACTTTCGTAGGCACTACCACGAGTAATTAATTGCAACTCTGGTTTTAATGAAAATTTACCTTTGATAGGAATAATACCTCCTAGCCCAAGCTGATATCCCACTTGGCTTGTATATGCATCCGAAAGAATTTCGGAAAAGTCTTCATCACCAGAAAAAGCAAACGTGCTTATGGTAATGCCCGCATTAACATTCCACGATGACCTAACTTCTTGCCCAAGAGTTTGAGATACAACTAGCGATAATGCAATTACATGCAAACGTGTTAAGATGTAAGACTTATGATGTTTCATGCCTATTTTACTTTTAAAACTCTTGAAATATTATCTACCTCCATTTCTCCGCAGAGTTACCCGCTTCGGGAACTCTGCGTTTTCTTAGTTCAAATTTACTTCGTTAAATCAACATCTTCAAGCTCGGTATAATTTGTAACCACATAGACACCCTGCTCGCCTGTCGCATAAAAATTCGCAGAGCTATGTTTGTAATCACATTCATCTGCAACTAAATTCCATACGCCCCTGCAAGGATTAGCATGGATGTAATTTAGTTTCTGCTCAATGAATTTATTGCTCCTACAATCTTTCCAATCAAATGATGGCTCAAATACTTCGTGCAACTTACCTTTCTTCCGGTCTGTCGCATTCACCTGCGCGGCCAAATACCTCAGCAACTCATCTTCCTTCTTCTCTTTCAGCCCTTTAACTATTCCGTACGACATGAACCTCTTACCCTCTCCTATCATCGAATTGATCGACACACCTTGTGTGTTTTTAAACCCGATGAGCGCATGGATGTGATTGGGCATGATCACATAGCCAACCATATAATGCCCTTGTCCTTTCAAATGTGTGAACCATTTGTACACTTCATCGTATGCATTCGCAATCTCAAGCAGATGCAACCATTTGCTACAAGTGACGGTAATGAAGTAAATCCCGCTATACTCGCTTATTTCCTTGCGAACACTCATGCGTTAAGGTAGCATTATTTATGTCTTCATACCTGTGAGAGACTGAGCTTCTCTTCTTCGCAGAGTTCTCGAGACGAGTAACTCTGCGAAGAAGAAAGGTTCTTCTCATTCACGCAGAGTGCTCGAGACGAGTAACTCTGCGAAGAAGAGAGCCCATCTCCTACTCTTTCATTCGCGCAGAGTTCTCGAGGCGAGTAACTCTGCGAGGAAAAAGATGGCTTGTTACTAGTAAAGTCAAAATAAAAAAACGAATCATAATTTAAAATCATCTTGCTTTGTTGGTGAAGCTGCACGCTCTTCCTATTACGCAACACCAACAAGGGCGTGATATTTGTGTAAACCTATTTCAGGACTAGACAAGAAGTGGAACCTATTTCAGGATTAGACAAACGGCTGCTATTTTACTTTAAAATATTTCCATGTTATTTCTTTACTTAATGATTTTTTTTTAGCGATTATATCTTCATAATAAACTTTTTCTAACGTATCAGGATTAAGGAAAATGTATTTCCAAACATAAGTCGGTATTTTTTTTGGGTTATTTGATGAAATCTCAGATGATAATCGATATTCGGTAAGAATTAATGTATCCCCATACATAGAGTAATTTCCATTTACGAACTCTTCAAATTCACAATAGAATTCCTTGTATATTCCTTTTTTGTAGAAGAATAAACTATCGGAACAAAATTCTCCAGATTTCTTCCAGATTGATTCTTTTAAAGTATTAGCACTTTTATTCTGACCAACGCATGACCAAAAAATTATTAATAAATTACCAATCAATATTATTTTCCTCGTAGCCATAATTGTCCGTTGTATCCCCTTAAATGAGTTTTAAAAAAACCTACATGTCTTTCTCTTGAATTTATGCCGGAACCAGTTGTTAGACATGCTTCAGAAAATTGACGACCTTGACCATCTCTACTTACCAGGGATCGCCTATTTGGATTTCCCCAATGCATAAATATTTCAGAAGCTGTAGTCCTTGGACTCCACGGAGTTGTAGGCACGCTTGCACCTTCGTTAATGATTAATGCCAACTCATTTGGATGCGAAGCTCTCGCCTGTTCTCTGGCAGGATAAATGCCCTCAGCAATTGTTGAAAAATCATTATCAAAAGTTGGAGACACCTCCCCTGTTGAATAGCCAGCAGGAACTGTATTCCCTGAAATTGTTCCGACAGGTTTAAACCAGCTAAGATTTGCCTTATAAATTGCGATAAGCGCTGAATTTATAGGTTCCGCTCCAATAACATCGTTAAGATTTCTATTATGCGTAACAACTAAAAAATCAGGATTACTTGACAAATGCTGCCAAACGCCCCCCCCATTATCTGTAAATGTTGATGTTGCACCTAACCATACAGGTTCTCCAGTAACCGGATCTTTAAACCAATCTAAGCCTCCATCGGGATCAACTCTATTTACTGGATTATTTCCCATTGATAAATATGGACTCCAATATTGGTAATTAGGATCCGTGATAAACCACCTTCCAACCACCGGATCAAACTCCCTCAATTCAAAATGGCTCCACCCCGTCTCCTCATCCTTCTCTGCAAACTGCCCTTGATAAGCATACCGATACTGATCTAAATCATTTGATTTTTGCTCGCGCAAGATCGAGCCGAACGCATAGTAGTCGGTGGCTTGCGTTACGCGCCTGCTGCGGTGCGTTACTTTTAAATCATCGAACCATACTTTGGTATTTTCGCTCTCGTTGCTTACCCATATATAGATGTAGCCTTTTTGCTGTGGCCGGATGGGATTTTCAAAAACTATTTGTTGCGGGTCAGCGGCTATTTCCATACCTGGGTCAAAGCCGGCATTGTTGGGCACGCGCAAAGTTCTGGAATCTTTCAGCACGTAGTTTTCGTCAAACACAATGTAATTTAAATACGCAAACGGAAGCGTGGCAGGGTCGCTGCCGGTGCCTGCCAAAGCCAACGGCAAGTTGGTTGTAAACTTCTGGTTTGCAAGCGCTGCCGTCTCCAACCCAAAGCTGGCACTTACAAACGCACTCCCTAATAAATTGGCCATCATGGCGGTGGTAGCATTGCGGGTGTAGCTAACCTTGCGTTCAAACACTGCCCAGGTTTCTAATCGTATGGTGTCCCCCGCATCTACTTTCAACGCAATGGCCGGCCCGGTTATGTCTTCTTTGGTGGCGGGGTTGCCATCATTCGTCCAGTAGAGATAGCTGGTGCGCTCAGGATTGGCAACTACAGAATCTGGCGTATAGTTCATGCGGTAGTCGCGCTTCTCCGTTTCAAAAAGATTTTTAAAGTATTGCATCTCGCGCAAGCGTGGGTTGGTCCAGTCGGCCACCCCGGTATCTTCCATAGTGGCGAGGTAAATATCTTCATCGGCTTTAAGGGTAGCGCGCACGTTGCCTAAGTGGTCGGTAAGTTCGTAAATGTATTCGTAGCCGCCATCTAATTTTTGTCGGTAGGTGCCCAACTTGCCACTGCCATACACAGGCACTTCGCTAAGGGTAATGGGTTGGCCAACCTTTTGATCATAGATGCTCAGCACGTTTCCGCTGGCATCGCGGATGTACCAGGTAGTAAACTGCAACACGCCTGTGCTGTTGTAGGTTTCTTTGGCAAGGCGGAACCCGCGGTCGTCATACTTGTATTTAGTTGTAACAATTGTTTTGGCAGCATTAGAATAGACCGCACTTACTTTTCCGGTTACATCATAGTCTACATACATATCGGCACCGGTTACATTATCCTGCCCAACCATTTGGCCAATGGCATTGTAGGTGTAGGCGTTTACATAGCCGGAGACGGAGGCAAGGCGGTTGCTGCGCGCCTGGCTTTTGAAAAGTTCTACCTTGTTTACATAAAGCGCATCGTTTATGGCAAGCCCCGTTGGAGCAAACACTACACCCCCTTTGATTTGTGTTGCGCCAGTTGGTACTGTAAACTCTACTTCAATCCAGCTTTCATTTGTGGCGATGGCCGGATATGTATATTCGATGGTTGTGTTCCAAATAATATTACCGCCCCCATTCGACCATGTCCATACAAAAGCTTTTGCATTTGGCGAAGTCTCATAGCCACGTACTCGGAAAGTATATTTTTCACCGGCCACTACGTTCACTTGAAATAACTGTATCCCAGGATTTCCAGTAGCCTGGCCCGTGGTAGTCTTCACATAGGTTTGTCCGGCTATGGTCTCGGGTGTTAAGGTAACAGTTCCTCCAGTTGTAGTGTAGCCTGTGACTGATGTTGCATCGTCATTGGCAATCAAGTTAGTATTTGTTAATGCTTGATAGTTGTAGGTAAAATCATGCACCTTATGTTGACCTTCGTTGTAGCGTTTTAAAGTTAACAGGTTTCCGTTGGGATCATACGTAAGATCGTTTTCGCGGAATTTATTTCCCGCCAAGGCATAGCTGCTGCTAAACTGGCCAAAGGTTGGATTGGCAAACTGGGCTTCCTTCAATTGATACTTATCGTCATAGCGGTAGAGATACATACCTTTCAGCTCGGTGCCGCCACTGGCATAGGCGGGGTCGGTGCGCCAGGCAAGTGACGTAATGTTTCCATTGTATAACGCATTGCCTAAGTAACTACCGGATGGATTATACGTATCAGTGATGCCTACTGCAATAGGGTCGCTATAGCGAATAAGTGCAGGTACTTTGGAGCTGGTAATTTTATACCGGTAACTGCCCGCATAACTTCCATCAGCAGAATTGATTTGGTAAGTGGTGCCGCTTGCATTTTGATTCGATGCGGAAACACTCGTCCATGTGGAGCCAATTAATTTTTCCCAAGTAATGGTATTGAGTGCTGTAATAGGGCGAGCCGGAATTACAAGTTGCGTGTTGATGGGTGTGCTAACGTTGGTTATGTCGCTGAAGTTTTTCTGTGGTGAATAAATGAAGTAGGGAAATGGATGTGTGCCGGTGCCCGTAAAGTTGGGTTCCAAAGTTGCAAAGTCGAGTCGGTTATTATCCACACGAATGTAAAGACTTGCCTTTCTGGTATCGGTGCTGAAGTTAGGCATGGAGGTAAATTCACAATTCACTGCATACATGTAGACAAGTGCCGGCAGATTGACCAGCGAGGCAGGAATAGCTCCACTAAATTTATTCCCATCCAGCAAGAGATAATAAAGCATAGTCATGTTGCCCCAGTTTTGAGGAATCTCGCCTTCCATTTGATTTCCGGATAAATAAATGTATTGAAGCTTTACTAAGCTGGTAATGAATGTTGGAATTGTGCCTGTAATTTGATTTGTGTTAAGAAGCAAATGATTCAGGTTGGTTAAATTGGCAAGTGATCCAGGAATTGGTCCGGTTCGCTTTGTATTCGTTAAACTCAGGTATGTTAATTTTGTTAAATTGGCCAGCCAATCTGGTATTGAGCCGGGTGAAAGATTAGGATTTGTACTAATGTTGAAATTGGTAACATTGGTAAGGTCGCCCATATAAGGAATAGAACCTGTGAAATTATTAGTAAATATTTGTAACACCTGTAGCTTAGCTAATTTATTAATCGAAGGTGGGATTTGGCCCGTAAACTGATTTCCATATAAAATTAATTGCGTTAAGTTCTGGAGGTTCGAAAAATCGGCTGTGATCGGACCGGTTAATAAATTCGAGTTGAGATATAAATTTATTAAACCCGTCAAGTTTCCTATCCATGCAGGAAGGGAACCGGAAAGTTGATTTGAAGCGATGTGTAGGTATTGTAAGTTAACCAGATTTTGAAGTTCGTTTGGAATTGAACCATTCCTATTTGTGCTATACAAATATAAAGTTTGAAGGTTCGTAAAATTGCCAATCCAAGATGGTATGGGTGAACTTGTAAGGGTCAAATTATTTGAAATATCGAAATATGTTAAACTTGTAAGCGCGCCTAAATCCGGAATTAAGCCAGTAAGTAAATTTGTTCCTAAATGCAACGTTTTCAACAATGTAAGTTGATTAATCGAAGCAGGAATTGATCCACTTAATTTATTCCCGTTTAAGTTTAGGGTGTTTAGTAGTGATAAGTTTCCAACAGAAGCCGGTACACTGCCCGTTACATTCACATGCCCTGCAACCACCAGGCTTCGAAGGCCTTTCAGGTCTCCGATTTTAGAGGGTATCTTTCCAGCGAGGTTGTTTGAGGCTAAATAGATTGAACTAATATCTCCGTTCATTATATCAATCCCGTACCAACTGTCCATTTGAGTAAGTGTAGCGGAGGTTGGCCAACTGCCGGCCACCGGCCAATTGGTTTTGTTTGTCCACCCGGCACCACCTAAGCTATCATAAAATGTTTTCAAGGCAGCAAACTCAATGATATCAGGTACCAAACCTTGAGCGGGTGGTATCCAAAAAGAGGCTTTGGCATTGCTTATTTTATAACCCGTTTCATTAATACTGGCATCTGCAATCATAGCGCCTGTGTTGCCTGAGGTAACTGTGTAAACCGTGGTTCCATTTCTCTTGAAATAAATGGCAGAACCAACTCGCTCAACCCTCAGTTTATCTCCTATCTGTCCAATTTGATTTGACTGATTAACACCGTTGATGTGAACATAAACGCTTGTACTGTTGGTATACCATCCATAATCCACAGAAGTATAATCCGCATCCGTATTCACATCCGAAAGACCAAATGTCCGTCTGCCATTTTGCATATCCAACGTATATTCAACCCAGCCGTCCACATTGGCAGGTAAAGCGTTAACAGAAGCAGCCCCGCCATTGCCCCAGCCACTTACAACTGTTTTCGTAATAGTATTTCCATTTGACGTAACACCGACCAGATCGGTCCAAACTATGTCGTATGATGGATTGGGCACCGGAGTGGACGGGATCCAAAATGAAGTTGTCACTGTAGGTATATAAGTATTTGTGGTTGTAATGGCAGCGTCCACTAGTAAACTGGAGGTCAGGGCTCCGGTTTTGGTATAAAACGTAACGCCATTTTTCTTAAAGAGAATGGAAGTGCCAACCCGCTCCACGCGCAGCATATCTCCGTGAACTGCTGTGCCGCCAGCTAGGTTACTTCCGTTGTTATAAACATTGTAGTACAACCCGTTTGAGTAAATCGCATAGTCAATAGAAGTGTAGTTAGCATCAACATTTACATCTGACAATCCTACCATAAATTGATTGGTCGAATAGGCCGGAAACTCCACATAGCCGTCTGTACTTGCGGCCATTAGATTCTGCGATGCCGCGCCAGCATTGCCCCAACCATTTGGGGCTGTTTTAAGGAGTTGATCGCCACTGATGATTACACCCACCAAATCTTTCCAAACTAAACTGTAATTGGGTACCAGAAAGGCGCTACTTGCTTCGTAGGCTTTAGAGCTTACAAACGAAGGATTCATGGATGTTACAAATTCATTGGTATTAAGCACCGGCATCTGATGATCATTCACAAGTTGCCGGGTTTCGTCCGAAGTGGAAAGTTCCAGTTTCTGTTCACTCAACCGGGTCACTAATTTTTTATACTCCGGATTTCCGGCACTGTATTTTTTGTAGGATTGGGTTTCACCCAGCAATCCTTCATGAAAAGCAGGACTGATTTTCAGATACGGCACACGTGTGGCCAGTTGCCGCTCACCTTCGTCTGGCAATCCATGAATCTTATTAAGGTTTGGCATACCCGCATCCGCACCCTGATAGAGCCCTGTAAACTCACTGTTAAAATAATCGAGGGTAAGACCAAACACATCGGCTTTAAAATTACTGTGTGCTCCTGCCGCACCATCCCGACCCGGGTCGTTTGAAGCTAAAGGATGATTGATGGATTCCAACCAGCCATGAATGTTGTACACAAAATCAATACCTTGAAGATTGGTTGCTAATTCAATGCGCTTCAAAGGTCCATGCAGGTAATAAATATATTTTGCTTGTTGGGTTTTGTTGGTGCCATTCAGACTGGTGTATGCTTTGGATAACCGGTTGTCAGCATCGTATTCATAGTGATGATAAAAAATATCTTGCTGAACTGAACCCTGAAAAGACTTTTGAACTACCTGTGTTACATTGCCCAAAAAATCGTAGGTATACTCAACAGCAAAAGCACGCGTGATGCCGGTAGGTTTTTGAATCATCCACATTACTCGGCCGCGCTCATCATAACTATACCAGGTCTTTATATTGGCATTCTCGGTAGCGGCAACAGCACTGCGCACATACTTTTGAGTATAGGGTAATGAGCCGCCATATTTATTAGGCAAACTGAGCAGTGTAAACGAATTCGCTGTGTTTTCTGGAAGGTCGTAATAAGTCTTTGTCCAGTCAGTGATATCTGTATTGGTCCAGATAGATTGAGTGTTGTATTCCAGTTTACTTTTAAGCGCAGCACTTCCAAAAACTTCTACGGTACCTCTATATTCACCCGACTCAATCGGACGACCCAGTTCATCGTAATGGGTATAAGAAAACCTACCCCGCTCCCGCTGCAACGCATTTTGTGAAAAGCGAATACTACCATCCGAACGATACATGTATTCGGTGCGTCCTGCATCAGGCTCCGTCATGCTTAGCAACCAACCCCGCTGGTTATAAACATAAGTGGTTTTATCAATACCTGAATACGACACCGCTGGATTGTTGACTTTCAACTGTTGGTAGCCATTGGGAGAAACCGATGAAACTAATCTTCCCGCATCGTCATAAAAATTGTAGGCAATATCACCATAGCTATTGGTATACGTAACGCCAAGGGTTGAAGTGCCCGTACTGGTTATATCTATTCGATAAAAACCGGGTACCCAATTACCGTTGTTGGGTGGTACCGGATATGGTAAGTTTGTCAGTAAGTTTGTAACGGTATATGTTGCGCCACCTTGTGGAGTAAGTGTAACTGGTGAAGCACTTAACAAATAAAAGTATAGCCTATCCATAAAGGCTGCATCATTCTTTTTTATTGTTTGTGTATTCGAAAATGTCTTCCAGGTGCCTGGTCGGGCTGTCATCAACGTTTTACCACCCTTATCCGAAATACCGATAGCAAATTTTCCATTCTGATCGCGGGTGACTTGTTGCACACCTTGTTGCTTAAGTGTAGTCAGTGCAGTTTGTCCTGTCAACACGGTGCCATTACGCAGTTGAATGTATTCATCCAGTTCTTGTATCACCGGAAACGTTCCTGTAAGCACTTCATGACCCGTACCCAGTTTGTGCGCTTCACCGGGTGCTGCGGTAAGCATCACTTCACCGGTACCATCTTCATAATATTTTGTGCTGCTATAAGGAAAATTAGTAACTGGCACATTTTCTTCAGCCGTATTGGCGGAGCTGTAGTACCACCCAGCTCTTCCATAGGTTGTGTTATTAAATGCCTGTGGTGAATTGAGGTCGTTATAATCTGTTATTTCTTCTCCAGAGGCATCCAGCATAAAAAGGAAATCATACTTGAACGAAGAATTTGCCATAGGAGCAGCCAGCGAACTTGCCACAACACGATCATACTGATCTTTAACTATACCAGAGGTGAAGATTTTGCCTGTTGTCAGATTCTTACTCTGTGATTGAAGCGGTTTGCCCGCTAGATCAAAGTACGATTTGGTGTGGCCAATGATTTGATTGCCTGGGCCAAAAGCTGTGCTTTCAATCCAGTTTAGTTTACTGTCGCAGTCGTTGGTTATTGTTAAAGTCACGGTTCCCTTGCCTGGACTAACACAGCCTGCCGAAGAGACTGCCCCTAACTTATAACTGTAGATTCCCGGATTAATAAGTCGCCCGATTGGAAGTTGCAAGCCAGAAGTGATCAATACATCTTGAGGTGTGTACAATTCGAAAGTACTTGTGTTCGCATTGGCTGCTGGTGTAAACTGAACTTGTTCCCAATTACAATTGAGTTGACTAATGCCAGCAGGAGTTGCAGGGCTGGGATTAACGGTATAGATTTTTGTTTTGAAAATATTAGGGCAATGGGTTAAGGCATATTTGATGGTTGCAGTTCCGTTAAATGTAGGATCCCAGGTTACCAAGCCTGTAGAACTGATGGAGCTTGATCCTGCATTTAGAATACTCCATTGATAAACAGAGTTAATTGTTTCTGAATATGTGAATTGTGTAGTACCACTACCCACACATCGATTTTCACCAGCAGATAAAATCTGTCCCGGTATGTCAGTAAATATATTAATGGGTTGCGTGCTCATACTTGCTGTTGTATTAGCCATGCAAACTGTATTTGAGACGTATGCTACTACCGTTACAAAATCTCCTGGCTGAAAATCAACGGGTGCGTACGTTTGACTGGTTGAAAGAATTCCGCTGGTGCCTGTCACACTATTTGTTCGGGTCCAATAATATGTGCTAGCGGGATGAGATGTATTGGCCGTGAAACTCAACTCACCCACGCAATAATCGAAAGGATAACGTTGAGGCGTTATAGCAACATTGACAGTAAAATTCGTACCCGGATTTACTGGGACAATAATAGGTGCAGACGTTGCGGGGTTATTGGAAAGGCAACTAGAGGCATTAGAGAGAAGCTTACACGTAACGCTTGAATTGTTTGCATAAGGCCAACCACTAAGTACCAGTTCATCATCGGGCCGAAACGGAACATCCGAATAAACGCGATTGCCATTTACATACCATTCATAAGTTGGTGAAGGTCCTTGATTATTTTTATTTGAGACAAAAAATCGGATACCCTCATTCTGGCATACCGAAGATTTGTCTGAGGCGATGGAAACACTTACTGGTAAATTTGGTGAGACAGTAAGCGTAATCGTATTCGAATTTACACTTACGCATTGAAAAACGGCTTTTCTATAGTAGGTTGTTGTTTGAGTCAAATTTGTAACCGTGTATGTGCTGGAAGTTGCACCTGGAATTTGTATAAACACTACATCCGAATCCGTTTTCTTAAACCACCAATACGTTGAAAAGCCACTTCCTGTATGCGATGCTGCATTTTGAAATGCTAATGAACCATTATAACAAACAGAGGAACTTGAAGCACTGATACTTCCAGCCGTAACACCCCCGCTACTTGGATTTACTGTAACAGGTAAGGAAGCTGTGGGCTGTGGTTCGCCATCAATTTTATAATTAACTCTAACCTGCCCAGCGCCTGCCGTTGTCCAGGTTACCGTTCTTGAATTACCACTGCCGCTTGCTGTACCCCCTGTAATTAAAAAAGATGTTACAACTGACCCGGCCGGTCCATAGAATGTATACCCATCTACGTTTCCAACACAGACGGTTGTTCTACCGGATATTGACTGACCAAGCAAAGAGGTTGAGCCAATAGTCAGACATATTGCAATTGCTAGTTTGACATAACCTATCCAGCGGCTTCTATTTGATACAACAGTCATCATAGGATAGACAGTTTAATGATTAGCATAATGATATACGGTCTGCGAAGTTTGTGTGCGTCCATGTAGAAAAGTCTCTTTATACACTTTCGTCAATCGCCCCATCCCATCGTATTCATATTCGGTAAAGAGATTGTTGTTATCCAAAATATACTTAAGCTCGCCCCACGGGCTATAGACATAACTCACCATGGCTGCCTTGAGGGGATGCACGCGGAAGTCATCGAATAGGGTAGTTGCATTTCTAGCTTCACACGAGATTTCGATGTTGCTTCCAACAGCTATATCAACATCCCCTTCTATCAAGTACCAGGAACCAGCTTGAGTAAAAGTTGTTGGGATAATTCCAGTGTTTAACTTTAGTACAGCATCCGATCTATTTGCCCATACTGCTACGTGATATTTTTTGGCCCCAGTATTAGTAAAAGTATAACTGAATCCTTTTGTATTTAGAGTCGCACTAGCCGAAAAATTACCTGTATGGGCATTACCGCTTGCAACCGTGCCATTCAGTTTAACGCCTCCACCCAGCGCACCATTTTGCCCCACGGTTTCCTCCAATCCTGAAAAGGCAAACTCGCTATATTGTGCATTAGAAGCGGTTGCAAATACCCGGGTTTGGTCAAGAGACATTTTAGTGGCTGCAAAGTTTCCATTTAGATCAGCTGCCTCCAGTGCATGCGAATAGGTGTCGAATAATTTTATCTCGCTAAGCTTTTGCCAATTAGCCGTGCCAGTATTCCCCGTCCAATCCGTAAACTCGTTGAAGTTTGCATAGGGATATAATCCATCCGTTCGAAGTGCAACCGTTTCATCCCCAATAAAATTATAGCTGGCCCGCTGGCGCCATACTCCGGTTTGTGGAGCATTGGTACCAGATGTTCCTATTCCAAGTACAGGTACTTGATCATTCCAGGTTTGTGCAGATGCGGATACTAAGGCAAGTTTGTCTGAGTTGAGCTGAGAGGTAGCAAAGTTGTCATTTACTTTGAAAGTGCTAGTCTTTACAACTTGCGTAAGCATGTGTTTGTTCTTGGGGTTATTCACTTTCAGCCCCATTCCAATAAATCCATTAAGCACTTGAGTAGATGTCATGCCTGAGTATGAGTCAAGAGAATATGCTGGCATGCTTTCTGACACATATTTATTCCCATATCCATCAGTGTGAAGAACTTTCAGTGGATCACCGGTATAAAAGTCGAACGCAAGATTTTGAGAGGAGGTAGTAATACCTGTTTTATAGTTCGTTGTGGTTTGACCGATAGCAACAAGAGGAAACTCATCTCTTCGGCTAAAAACATACCCTACCGGCATTCGGTTCTCATTGAAAGTCTGAGTGATAATACCTTGTGAATTGAATTTCAATTTTAAATCCTGAATAAATTGATCATTGGTTTTGCCATCGTGCAAATACTGGTTGGTTGTCTTCTCAAGAATTTCATTATTAGGGCCATAGGTAGTAAAACTTTTCAAGTTGCCCACCCAAGAAGAAAAGTCTTTAAGGGTAAGCGGGTTTTCGGTTCCACTAGGCTGAGTGCCACAAGCTATTGGCTGATTATATTGGTCCATGCAAGTTACTGGCTGAAATTCGCCCGTGCCATTGCATGGTACTGGCTCACCTTGAGCATCTTTACAAATAACTGCATATGGGTTGGATGTTTTAGTAATTCCCAATCGTTCAACAATATTTTCATCGAACACTTGAAATTCATAATCCTTACTTCCTTGTATTTGGATAGTAGATGTTTCTCCTGCCTTTTTAATTTCTTCCGTGATCGTTACTTTTTCATATATAACTCCAGGCGCTGGTAATTCACGAGAAATTGTTAAAAGGTCAGAGAATTGATCATATAGATTAGAAAGGAAGGAATCAATTGTTTTTTGTCTTTTATCAATAATAGCATTCCACGGGTTGCCAGATAGGTTGGTAATATTCTCCATGTTTTGAAGAATATAATTATCCAATCCCATAGGTTCATAGGAAGTCATACCTTGCAAATAACTATAAATTGTGGTTCTTAGGTTTTCGTTTTCATTGATACTAATTTTGTTGACCCTTATTCCGCCTCCTAAAAATTCAGGGAATTCGCGCTTAAATGCCATATTCCCACTCATCCATCGAGGTGATAAAGAATAGGTTACATTTATCACAACTTGTTGACCAAGGTTGTTATAGCAAGGCACATTAATGTCATTTTTGGGATATGGTAAGGTTGCTGGTAATGGATATTGTCCCAAGACCATAGTGACATCTTTGAACAATTGTTCATTTACTACATCCACGTAAGTATTGGCGATATGCTCAATTTGATTTTGATCAAAATCAAATTTTACTGACTTATAATTTTCCCCATATTGTCCAATTAATTGGCCATCACAACTATGGCCAGGCAAAGCCCCTCGATAGAAGGGGTAAGAAATTAATCCCATTATTGCAACGCTAGAATTTACATTAATCATTGAGCTTAAGTCGACCGTGTTGTGAAACTCTATTCTTACACTTCCGTAATTTGAGTTTGGAGTAACACTTTTCACATTCAAAACATTTGAAAAGTACAGAGCAGGTTTACCATAAGTGTCACCTTCGTAATCCACTGATATTTTTGCCCCAAGGCTTGTTGTGATTGAACTCAACGACCAAGCATCTAAGTCTAAGTAAGAGGTACTGGTCACCAAGCGATCCAAATTATCGTTGTTCGAATTAGAATAGTCAGACTTATACATTCCCCACATATCAAAAGCATCTTTATTATAGGCTGGATTTTTGCCATATGCAAAACTGATAGGAGGTGTTAAAGCAGCCCCTGCCTTGCCTAGAAACGTAACTGAATTAAGCGTTAGCTTTCCGAGTTTATTCACAACATTGGAATCTGAAAAACTATTAAGAGTTCCTAACGCTAAAGAATAATCCGTATTAAGAGAAATAACACGCAATGCTTTTGACAACAAGGTGCCCGCTTGTAAATAGTCTGCCATAGTAAGCAAGTAGATTTTATCCAGCTTGAGCGTCTTAGCAGCTAATACAGGAGTTGTTTCGCATATCTGACAATAGCCATCACAAGTCCGTGGGTCTGGATCAGTACAATCTGCGGGGTTGCAGTTAGGATCGGTGTAACAGTTAGTAACGCTTGATTGATTAAAGCTACCTGTGATCCCGTTGTTAACACCTCGCCCATCAACTCGCTCAGATTTTTCAAACACTGCAATATGACTCTGTGTTTGAATCTTGTCCAGATAGAACAATTCTTTTTGACCGTATGAATAACTCTCAATTTTGTGATCAAGGTCCTTATGCGTTCCTACTGTGGGGTTTCTCCAGATGAAACTATTGGTCTGCAATTGATAAGTGAACTTGACCCAATACCCCCAGTCTAGATTACTGATAGTACCATCGTTCGCTGAATTTCTATTTACATAATCTGAACCTGTTACTGCAGTCAAATACCATGTGTATGCATAAGGATGATTCTCTGAACTCTTTTGATATACTGAAGCTTCCTTTCCGGTTTCAAAAGTCTTGTTCACTTGATAGTATGCATACACGGGTAAGGCGTAATGATAGGTTACACCACTTTCATTGGTAATCATGAAACCACCGACCTGATCGGCTACGTTAAAGCCATACTTTAAAATCTCCCGACCGCTATTTGCGCTAACATCAATGAACCCTTTGTTTTTAGCTGTTCCGTCTTTTATTTGCTGATTTGTAAAATATTCAATGTGTTTTGAGCCTGCCAGATGACTGGTAGCTTGGTTGTACCCCTGCGCAGGAGTTGTGGGTGTCAGTCCTTGAAACGAAGCCGTACTAGCATTAGATATCATGCTGGTAATTCCATAAGTAAAAGAATTGGAAAAATCATTCCTAAACCTGAATTGAACCGGTCTTGAAAAATTAAATGAATTATTAAGGGTGTTATACTTAATTATATAACTACTGTTATCCTGAGTTTTTAGGTTTTGGCGAAAGAGAGTTCCATTATCGAAGATGTAGGGTTGAATTGAACCTCCTAACCCCTGAGCCATTACATTATAAGAATCATACGCAGGAAAACTGCCGCCCTTCGACTTTTCTGGATCGTTATTCTTAATTACCCCACCAGCAGCATCAGGATTTAGTAAAGCATAAGAATCGAACGCCCATGTGTCTGGGTTCTTACTTGCGGTTGCTGAGGCCTTTAGTGAACCAATCAAATTCACATTAGCTGTTTCATCAGAGTAATATCGAAGATAATTGTAGCCAAGTGTCAAAGTAAAAGGTCCAATCGGTACGGGTGGGGTAGAGATACCCCAGCTCTTTGTTGTCATTTTTCCAGCAGCAGAATTTATCTGGGGAAGTGAAATGCCAGCAACGCTCATTGATGGTTTAAGTCCATTGGAACTTATATCACCACCAACCAAAGTGCCAGACTTTCCATAACCAACACCTCCGTCAAGTGATACGGAACTAAAGTTGGTTGAAACACCAATGTTCCCAGTTAATCCCTTTGCATTTGCACCCGCTTTACCGACCAAAAGGCCAACCGAAAGGCCTGAATAGGAGTTCCCATAGCCATCGGTTCCCACCGTTAGTCCTCCACCGATCCCAAGGCCGCTATCCTTGCCTCCTACCCCCAGTGATGGCCCAATCGTACTCGAAACTCCAACGCCAATTCCTAAGTTGCTATCATTTGATACTGATAATCTAAGTGAGACTCCAGCGACCCCTACGCCAAGAGAAAAAGTATTTCGAGTTCCACCATTATTATAATCATGCCGGGTACGAATTGCACCTAATTGATCATCTGGATATCCATTTACCGTTCTTGCAATCGCACCAGGATTTAACGTCCAACCAAGCCCTACCCAACTTGCATCTTCATTTGGTTGAATTCCGGCATGATAAGATAATGATAATGGATACCCACCTGCAGGTCCAGCTACTTCTAGCAATGGGAGGTTGTAAACAAAATCACCAGTTGCCAGATTCACCATATCGGTAGTATCCACGGGCTCAAAGCTTGTTGCTTCCGGGGCAGTAGGCCCGGAAGTAAGTGCCCAGCTTACAGTAGGCGCTAACACGTTTGTCATCATCATCATTATTAAGAAGACGACAATGGCTTTTTTAATTCGGATGTTACGGATCATAGCTAGTGGATGCTTTTTGTAAAATCTATTTCAGGAACTTCATCTAACTCCTTGCGATTAAATCGCAAAGCCTGACGGCCAACACCCAAACCAAATTCGGCCAGATTAATTTGTAGCCAGTTGGCTGATTTTGCTTGCTCTTTATTAAATACAAGAAGTAAGTCGTTGCTGCTACCCATACCAAATGTGCGGTTGTAAACATAGTCGGCCAAGGGAATTGTATCCCTCGCGTTAGTAGTCATATTTACATAGGCACCCATGCGAAAGGAGATTGTTTGCAGCAGTTCACTAAATTGTGCCTGTGGCATGGTGCTGGCCTGAATAGCTTCGCGTTGATTTTTACTCAAGCTTAAAACAAAGTAATAGTACTTATTATACTTTGCCCGCAAGGATGAAATGTGTGCCGTGTCTGTTGCATTGGTTAGCTCTTGAGAAACCAATAGATCGGTGGGTCTGTAGGTTACGCGAACATTAACGTCATTGATGGTTTCTTCTTGCATCAGGTTGTTGCTTGGCTCAAGTATGTATTGCTTTAATTCTGTTTCCGTTAGCGCAGAAGGCGAACAAGAGATGATGCAATACCCTAAAATGATAAGTAACAATCTTTTCATAGGCTATCGGCCTTCATATTTTTTATTTAACCCTTCCAGAATTTCATCGGTAATATCAATACCTTCTTTAGCATAAGCGATATTTCCATAGTCGGTGGCCGCCAGGATGATCCGCAACCCCTTTTTCTTGCCATAGTCTTTAATAAAGAGATTAACTTCATCAAGCACCTGTTTTGTCATTTGATTGTCTTCTTGCGTTGCCTTTTCACTCGTAGCCTTTTGATAGTCGGCCAATTGTTGTTGCTTAGTTTGAAGGAGTTGCCTGCTTAGATCTCTTTCTTTGGCTGTCATACCAGCGCTTTCCTTTTCAAATTTCTTTATGTCGTTTTGAATCTCGTTGATTAAGGTATCCACATTGGCTCGCCACACAACTGCCTTTTGCTGGAAGGCAGAACGAGCATCCATCATTCCCTTATAACCATTCAGTAGCCGGGCCGAGTCAACGTAGACCAGGTCATTGCTTTGGAAGAAGTGTTGAAAAAGAAGAAACGAATTTGAAAGGATTAGGATGCTAAAAAGTATGCCTTGCCAAGTTATCCTCATACCCACAGTGATTGAAAAGGTGTGGAATTCTGACTAAAAATACTATCCTTGCCAAGGACGGTTATGGATGGATAAAACAGTTTCTCAACTGCATTTCCATCCGGAAAGAAGTAACGTTTGTTCATGAAAGGTGTTGGTCTAGGTTAGAAATCGGAAGTTATAGTGGTAACTCAACGATTTTAATGAAATGTAGAAAGTAGCCACGAAACAATTCTGGCGATCTTATGCGAAATCATACGAACACTTCAATCCCCCATAAATGGGGGATTGATTGTGAATTTTTGGAGAATTCGAATTGCCTATTTAAGGATTTCTTCGAAAGCTTGAAGAATATTACATTGATCAGTGGTGTCCATCAATAGAATTAACAAACAAATCAGGTAAGTTCTGGAATCTCTAACTTCACAATCGTCCCCCGCCCCTCTTCAGATTCAATTTTGATTTGTCCATGAAGTTTATCCATGGTTTCTTTTACGATGTATAAACCTAATCCTGAGCCCGCACCATCATCGGTAGCCCGATAAAACATTTGATATATCTTGGAGATGTGTTCCTTGGGAATTCCCCTACCGTTGTCGGATATTTCAACCACCGCTTTGTGATCGGCTATGTTAACGTTTACTTTAATAACCGGATCGTGACCATTACGGTAACGAATGGAATTAGAAATAATATTATTCAGAATTACTTTAAGGCGCCATCGATCAGAATAGAATGATCCATCCTGATTTACACTAATAACTTTTTCAACAACCGTTCCGGTTGCCGTTGCAAATTTTAATTGATTGAATGTTTCGTCAATGAGCGGTTCAAAGAGTATTTCGTCTTTCTTAACTTCCAGTCTTGAGTTCCTTGATTGATCCAAAATCTCCCGGATAAAACTATCTTGCTGAAGCGCGCTATTCGTGATCTTATCCAGGTAGACATCTTTCATGGTTGAATCATTATCCTTCCTGGCTAAATTGAGCAGACCCAACACGGACGCAATAGGCGCCCGTAAATCATGCGATACACTATAAACAAAGTTATCTAACTCGGTATTACGCTTCCTAAGTTCCTGCGTGCGCTCCTGAACCATGGTTTCCAGGTTAAGATTAAACTGTTCCAATTTATTTTGTGCTTCGGCCCGCTCGGCTACTGTGGCCGACAACACAATGGTAGAGATACTGATAACACCAATAAATATTTGAAGCAACAAGATAGAATCATCCGGGTTAAGTTGAATAAAGGGTCCTTGATTCTTTGTGGTGTAGTATATAGCCACTAAAGACGCTAACAAAGCGACTGAAATGCCGGCCAATAATTCAAACCTGAAAGTCAGCCATAATAGAAATGGAATTAGTAAATAAGGCAAGGAATTAATTAAAGCTCCGTTAAAATAGCCAACCTGGATAAATGCATAAATGGCTACCATGCAAACAACAAAAATTGAACCCTCTATCAGTTTCTCAGGCTGAAATCCAGTTTCACGTTTTCTGACCAGGCATAGAATAAAGGGAGTAAATAAAAGAATACCCACTACGTGACTAACCCAAAATCGAATAGCACTTACCACAAGTAAATCAGAACTGATCACGTTATTAAAAAATAGTCCGAACATACTTACCCAAATCCCAACCAAGCTCATCAGTAGTGCAACAA
>Ga0154020_10000872_pt1 | contig 37163 bp, 31 predicted proteins | sample Klosneuvirus_201_FD_109709 | JGI IMG/M metagenome (GOLD analysis project Ga0154020, IMG submission 109709) | Active sludge microbial communities from wastewater, Klosterneuburg, Austria - Klosneuvirus_20160825_MG | ecosystem: Engineered > WWTP > Aerobic digester > Activated sludge | place...
GGGCAGCTTCGCTGGCCGGTGTTCGAGACCTACGGCAACCACGACAAGAACCACAGCTGGTTCACCCTCGACCGGATCCGGGAACGCCACGGCGGCACGCGCTACGCCTTCGACTGGGACGACCTGCGGGTGGTGTGCCTGGGCGAAGCCCCGGACGAAGAGGGGCTGTCCTTCCTGGAGCGCAACTTGGCTGCAGTGGGCAAGGAGCGCCCGGTCGTCCTGTACTTCCACTTTCCGCTGCGCGGCCCGTACTCGACCGGCAACTGGTTCGGGGACGGCCGCTACTCGGCCGATCTGGCGCGCGTGGTGTTCGGCTACAACGTGATCGCGTTGTTCCACGGCCATTACCACGGCTCGGGTCGGTACCGGTGGGAGGGCATCGACGTCTACAACGTGGGGTCGACCAAGCACGAGCAGTGGAGCTTCGGCGTGGTCCGCGTCACGGATACCCGAGTCTCGATGGGGTCGTGGCACTACGGCCAGCGCCACTGGGAGTTCTGGCACGACAAGCCCATCAACGGCGATCGTGGCGCCGAGAAAGAGGGTGGCGAGCGCCCCGATCGGGGGCTCTATCTCGGGAGATGACCGGTCGTCAGCCCGGCTCAACGGCGTCGACGGCGGGGTCGGGCGAGAGTAACCTGCCGCGGACTTTGCTCGAGGGGGCCGGAGGCCAACCGCTGTGGGATTCGTGAAGACCCAATCCGAGCTCGACCGGTACTACGCGCTGAAGGTTCGCGAGTTCCCCGATGCGAAGATGCTCGGGGTCATGTTCACGGCGGGCGACGAGCAGACGCGCGCTCTCTTGCCGCCGCCCCTGGAGCAGGCCGACCTGCCCGGCGGATTGATCTTCATCGCCGAGTACGGTGCAACCAACCTCGGGCCCGGCTACCGCGAGGCGGGCTTGTTCGTGCGCTGCAAGTACCAGGGCACGCCCGGGTCCTACTGCCTGTCGATGCCGATCGACAGCGAGCCGAGCCGGCTGCACAACGGGCGAGACATCTTCGGTTTCCCGAAGAAAGCGGCGCGCATCCACTTCGAATCGAATGCCGAAGGCGCCCACGGCTGGGTGGAGCGCCTGGGCGTCCGCTTCGTCGAGATCAGCATGAAGAAGGTCGGCACCCTGGACGCGCTTCCCCCGATGGGGCCGACGTATCTGTTCAAGGCGTCGCCGCGCATCGATCTCGAGCCGGGCTTCGACGGGCCGGTGCTCCTTGCCGAGCAGCGGACCGAGATCCTCCCTAGGTCCATCGCGCTTGGCACTGCGGAGCTGAAGCTCACGGCGTCTCAGGCCGACCCCTGGGCCGACCTCCAGAACGCTTCGGTGCTGATGGCGTTCCAGATCGACAGCCACAACCGCATGCTACCTGGGAAGATCCTGGCCGAGGTCGACGCCGGCAGCTTCTTGCCGCACTACTTCAAGATGACCGACTTCTTTTCCGGGTAGGCCACGCGCATGATCGATTTCGCGCTTTCAGAGACGCAGACGCGCATCGTTGGCATGGCGCGTGACTTCGGACGCAGCGTGCTCGAGCCGGCAGAGCTGGCCGTCGACCGTATGCCGGCCGAGCTGGCGTTCTCGAGCGCCGAGTACCGGAAGGCCATGTCCGGTGCCTTCCAGCTCGGGTTCAACCGGATGACGCTGCCCGAGCAGGTTGGCGGCCTCGGCCTCGACCCGCAGACCGTCGGTCTGGTCTGGGAAGAGCTCGCCCGCTACGGCGTGGGTTTCACCGCGAGCCTGGTCGCGGGTTCGGTGGTCCCGGCCCTGATCATGTTTCTTGCGCCGCAGAGCCGGCGCCTGGTCGACAAGTACGTGACCCCGTTCTGCGAGGACGTCACCGGGTCTAAGATCACCGGCTGGGGCAGCAGTGAGCCGCAGATCGGCTCTGACGGAAAGAACTACGACGACCTGCGCGTCCATCACGCGACCACCGCGACCCTGCACGGCAGCGTGTACAAGCTGAACGGTGCGAAGTCGGCCTTCGTTTCCAACGGTGGCGTGGCCTGGGCGCTGGCCGTCTTCGCTTGCGTGGATGCGGCGAAGGGCTTGCGTGGCTCGGGTCTGTTCGTGATCGACGGGACCGCTGCCGGGGTCACACGCGGCCCGGCAGAAGATCGCCTGGGTCTGAGGGCGCTGAACCAGGCTGCGATCGCCTTCGACGATGCCGCGCTGCCCGACGACCAGATGATCTTTGCTCCGAGCGAAGCGTACCCGATGCTGCACCACGCGATCATGACCGTCGGGAACCTCGCGACCGGCTACCTTGCCGTCGGTCTGATGCGTGCTGCCTACGAAGAGGCGCTGGCCTATGCCCGCGAGCGCGTGCAGTGGGGGCAGCCCATCGTGAAGCACCAGCTCGTGGCCAAGAAGCTGTTCGAGATCCAGGCGGCGATCGAGGCGTGCCGCGCGCTCTTGTGGAAAGGCAGCTGGCACGCGACCACCAGCTTTCCGGGGGACATGAAGACCAGCGTGACCGCGAAGATCCTGGCGACTCGGCTTGCCGTGAAGCACACCGCCGAGATGGTCCAGATCCTCGGCGGCTACGGCATCACCAAGGACTACAAGCTCGAGAAGTACATGCGCGACGCGCACCTCTTGACCATCATGGACGGCACCAACGACACGCTGATGGTCGCGCTGATGAGCCACGGCTGAGTCGCGGCCGGCGCAGGCGGCCTGCTCAAGAGCGCCCGACGGCGCTGACCAGCAGCTCTGCCACCGAAACCACGCAGCCCCCCGGCAGCTTCTGGCTTGACGGGTGCGAGTCGGTGCCGGTGATGATGTCCAGCTCGCCCGAGGCGCGCAACTTGTCCAGAGAGTCGCCGGGCAAGACCAGGTGGCTGGCGATGGCGTGCACGCGCGTCGCGCCGGCCTCGAGGTAGGCGCGCGCGGCCTGAAGCAGCGAGCCACCCGTACGGATCATGTCGTCGTAGATCATCACCTCACGCCCGCGCACGTCGGCGTTGACGCCCGTGACCGCCAGGTTGCCCGAGGCCGAGTCACGGCGCTTGTAGACGAAGGCGGGCTCCACATCCAAGGTGTGCGCCAGGCTCTGCACCCACTTGGCGCGACCCGCGTCGGTGGCGCCCAGCACGTAGTCGCGGCCTTGCAGCGCCGTCTTGACGGCCTGAGTCACCAGCGGCGCGCCGTAGACGTGGTGCGTGACGTGCGCATCGCCAAAGTAGAACTCGATGCCGTCGGTGTGCAGGTCGAACAGGAACACGCGCGTGCCCGCCTCGCAGGGCGGGATGGCCGAGATCAAGCGGGCGCGGGTCTTGGCCGTGACCACCTCGCCGGGAAGCACGGCGCGCTCCATCGTCGAGTAGCCGAAGTAGGGCATCACGATCGACAGTGAGCGCGCCCCCGCGCGCGAGATGGCGCAGCCAAGGTCATAGACCTCGAGCCAGTCGAGGTCGGTCGGCGTGCCGCCCAGCAGCACCACGTCGCGACCCCACACGTCGCAGGCGAGCCGCCGATAGCACTCCCCGTCGGGGAAGGCCTTGCGCACGACCTCGCCACGCTCGAAATCACCCGCTGCCAGAAAGCGTGGCTCCAGATAAGCGTAGGTCGAGCTGGTGATCAGCAGATGGCGGCCGTTTGGCATGGGGCGGTACGCTACACCGGCCGGGGTCGAGAAGGGCGCTGCACGTGCGCCTCGACGCCTTTCGCCATGGCTGCGCTCGCCCGTGATTTCGGACTACCCTCGACCCGCGCATGAGGGCTTGGCTGATCGTTGCGCTTCTCTCTGTCGCTGGCTGTGCGGCGGCGAACCCGAGCGCAGAGGTCCGCGAGCTCTCGTACCGCGTGGACGGCGGCGAGACCCGGACGGCGGACTCGATGTCGAAGATCGTCGGCGCGCGCGCCAATCGGGTCGTCGAAGTCTGGTTCGAGGCCCCTGGCCGCGAGCCGTGCGCCGATCCGGCGGTGCTGCTCACCAACGCCACCGCCCTGAGCCGGGCCGAGCTGGCGGGCCTGCCCGCGGACGTGCGGCGCCGCCCCTATGGGCTACTGCCGCTACCCGCCGGAACCCCTGTCAGCGTGCGTCTCATCCTCGAGGGCCGGGTCGATCGCCCGCAGGGGCGCCTGCTGATCGGGTGTCAGCGAGAGCTGGTGACACGCTGGCTCTTGCTCGACATCGTGCAGTTTGCGGTGGGCTGCGCGCTCTTGCTCGGCGCCCTCTTCGCCGCGGTGTCCGTGGCCGTTCGTCGCGGCCGTGCAGCCTTTGGCTGGCTCTCGCTCTTCCTCTTGACTACCGGCTGGGTGTGCCTGGCGCAGAGCCCTGGCTTTCGCAACCTGTTGCTGGTCTACCCGATGCCGGTCAGCTGGCTCCGGGACCTGTTCGCGTTCGTGTATTCGATCGCGCTGGGGCGCTACATCGTTGCTGTCTTCGGCGACACGAAGCGCCGGCTCTTCGCCTGGGCGTCGTGGCTCACGCTGGCGGTGGCCGCGTTCGCCGTGCTTCTTGACGTGGCGCGGATTGCGGGCATTCGCACCAGCTTCGTCGCATCACAGGTCTTCGCGCTCACGCTGCTTCCGCTGGGGGCGGTGCACGTGCTTCCGCGCGCGCGGTCAGGCGAGCGCTCGGCGCGACGCTTCTTGGTCGGAATGGTGGCGCTGCTGCTGTTCGCAGCCCCCGACCTGTTCTGGGGCCTCGGTCTCCCGTTCCACTTCGAGTTCAACACGGCGCCGATTGGCCTCTTGCTGTTCGCGGCGGCGCTGGCGTCCATCGCCCAGCTGCGGTTCGACGAGCGCAGCCTGGCCCTCGAGCGCAGCAACGTCGAGCTGGAACGGCGGGTGGAAGAGCTAGAGGGCAAGCAGCGCCAGATCCAGGGGCTCTCGGGTGAGTTGCGGCACCAGATCGGGCAACGCTCGCGCGAGCTCGGTCGCGCGCTCTTGCGTGGCGATGGGGCGCCGAACGTCGCGGTGACCGAGCTGTCGTCGGGTGCCACCCTCGGGCGGTATGCGGTCGTTCGCCAGCTGGGTGCCGGTGCCATGGGCGCCGTCTACGAGGTCGAGCGAAGCTCGGATGGCGAACGTCTGGCGCTCAAGGTGATGTCCACGGACGCAGGCCCCGCGAGCCTGGCGCGCTTCGCTCGAGAGGCCGAGATCGCGGCGCGGCTGCATCACCCGAACGTGGTGGGCATCGTCGACATCGACTTGCTCCCGAGCGGCGTTCCATTTCTGGTGATGGAGATCGTGCGGGGCGGCAGCCTCGAGGACCAGCGACGCCGCTTCGGCGACGTCCCCTGGGCGCTGCCCGTGCTCGCGGGTCTCGCTCGCGGGCTCGAAGCCCTGCATTCGGCGTCCATCGTTCACCGGGATCTGAAGCCCGCGAACGTCTTGCTGGACGATCGCGGAACCCCCAAGCTGGCCGACTTTGGCATCGCCCGGGAGCAGAGCGCGCCGCTCGACGTGACCCTGGATGCTTCGGCACACGCCCGGCGTGAGACCCTGAAGCTCGCCCAGCTTTCCCCCGGTCAAGGTAGCGAGCGAGACGAGCCGTTGACCCGGGCGGGGGCGCTGATCGGAACTCCGCTCTACATGGCCCCCGAGCTCGGCCGTGGTCACGGCGCCGACATGGCGTCGGACGTGTATGCCTTCGGCCTGATCGCCTTCGAGCTGCTCTGCGGCAAGCATCCGTTCGAGCGCCCCCCCGCGCTTTTGGCCATGGCAGGGGTGCCGGTGCCGCCGGTGCCGGTGATCGACGGCGACGCGATCCCCGAGCCGGTGCGCGAGCTGGTGCTGGCCGCGCTCTGTGCGAGCCCAGAGCGGCGACCGAGCGCGCGCATGCTGGCGCTGGCGCTCGGCCCGTTCGAGCGCGGCGCGAAGTAGGTCGCGCTCACACGGGGTCGTTGTGCCGTCGCGGGCGACGTGCCACTCTCATTCGGGCTTCTCCCAGGGTGATTGGTGGACGACGACCCCCCCTTCTCGAGCGCACCACCGTCGCAGCGCCCGCAGCCCCCCTGGGATCCGCGCAGCGCCATCGGGCGGCTCGTGCTCGCCGTCACGCTCGGGGTGGTGGCGACCCTCCTCGCGCCCAGTCACGTTGCTCTGGGGATCCGCGCGGTGGTCGGGTGGGACGTTGCGGCCGCGACCCTGGTGGGCGTCAACTGGTGGGGGATCTTGCGGCGTGACTCGACGGCGACTGCCGAGCACGCTGCCGCCGAAGACCCCGGCCGGATGTTGGTGTTCTTGATCGCGCTCGCATCCAGCGCGTTCAGCCTGTTCGCCGGCGCGTTGGTGCTGCGCGAGGCTCGGCGCTTTTCGCCGCAAGAAGCGCCACTGTGGACCGTGCTGGCGCTGCTCGCGGTGGCGCTCTCGTGGCTGGTGACCCACACCGCTTACACGCTGCGCTACGCGCACCTCTATTACCGGCACGGGCTGGCTCAAGGTCTGGTGTTCCCTGGCGGGCGCCCTCCGTCCGAGATCGATTTCGCCTACTTCTCGTTCACGCTGGGCATGGCCTTCCAGGTGTCGGACGTCACCATCCAGAGCTCGCGCATCCGCCGCACCGCCTTGGGGCACGCCCTGCTCTCGTTCGTCTACAACACGACCATCCTGGCGCTGGCGCTGAACTTGATGTTCTCGCTCTTGGCTGGCTCGCACTGAGGAAGACCCACGGATGCGGATCGTCGCTGTTGCCGACACTCACCTCTACCACCGCGAGCTTCGCGTGCCCGACGGTGACGTCTTCGTTCACGCCGGCGATCTCTGCCAGAGCGGTCACGTTCGCGAGCTCGCCATCGCGCTCGACTGGATCGCCGAGCTCCCGCATCGGCACAAGGTCGTCATCGCGGGGAACCACGACTGGGCTTTCGTGCGGGACCGCCCCGCGGCGCTTTGCCTCGTCGCGAAGGGCGTCGACTACCTCGAAGACCAGGTGCTGGAGATCGGCGGCGTGCGCTTCTGGGGGAGCCCCTGGCAGCCCGAGTTCTGCAGCTGGGCCTTCAACCTGCCGCGGGGCCAGGCCCTGGCCGAGAAGTGGGCGCGGATGCCCGAAAACCTGGACGTGCTCGTGACCCACAGTCCGCCGAGCGGCATCGGCGACCTCACGGCGACCGCGCGCCGCGAGGGCTGCGCAGATCTCTTGGCTCGCGTCGCAGAGGTGAAACCTCGGCTCCACCTGTTCGGCCACATCCACGAAGACGGTGGCGCGTGGCAGGTCGGGGACACCTGGTTTTCGAACGTGACCACGTGGGAATGCGAGCGCGCGCCCACGGTATTCGATCTCGATGTCGCGACGAAGGCGGTCACGCCCGTGGCAGTGCCGGTGGCGCGGCGTTGAGTCCCCGGGGTTGGCGACAGCCCACGTGCGTGGGACACTGGATCTGGATGGGAGCGGTCGTCAGGGAACCCTGGTGCTCTCCGCGTTGCTGTTCGTGTGGGCCCAGGGCCAGGACTGCTCCGGCAGGTACTGCTCGGGTCTTGGAACGCTCGCGGCGGTCCCGGCGGTAGCCGGGTTGACCACCGGGATCGGCATGACGCTCTGGGGACTCAGCGAGTACTCGGCCTCGTACGCCCGCTCCGGCACCGACGACGCGCCTGCGCGCCCGCCCGTGCCCGCCGCGGTGCCCGAGGGCGGCTGGGCTCCACCCTTCTGAGCCCGACCGAGCTCGAGCTTTCAGCCCGCTTTCAGCGCCGGGTACCCGTCCCTCGGTAGGCTCGGGGGATGTGGGCTCGTCGCGGATGCGTTGTCCTGGCCTCGACCATCGTTCTCGGCTGCGGAGCCGGCGCCTCGAGCTTCGACGGAGCCGAAGCCGGCGCGGCGGGACCATCCGATGCGGCACCTCCCTCCCAGGGTTCCGGTGGAAGCGCCGTGGGGCCGGGCGGCGGCGGCGGAACGGCGCCGGCGGGCGGTGGCGCTGGCGGAGCCACGCCGGACTTGCCGAGCGGTGGGGGCGGCGGCGGTGGTGGCGGCGGTGGCGGGTCCGCCGGGCTGAGCCCCAAAGCGCCGACTCCGGGCGTGGTGAAGTGCGGGGGGTTCACCTGTGCGGCGGGCCAGAACCAGTTCTGCTGCATCGACAGCCCCACACTGAAGCAATGTCGCCCGCTCGGGTGTTTGCCGACGGACGTGCCGCTCACCTGCGATGGCCCCGAGGACTGCGGCTCCGGCAAGCTGTGCGTGATGGACTTGTTCGATGGCCGTCGGCCGACCTATTGCCGGCCCGAGCCGCTGAACGCCGAGGTGATCGTGTGCAACTCGGGCGCAGATTGCCCAGGCCAGGCGCCGCACTGCTGCCAGTTCATCGACCGGCGCTCTTGCTCGGCCGCGCCCAGCCCCGTCGCCGAGGGCTGCGACTGAACAAGCCGACGACTCACGGCATCACGGTCACACCCGACAGCACGTGTCCGCCGTACGGGTCGGGCGCCGCCGCCCCGTCGCGCGCGTCGAAGCGCAGCGTCAGCTTCAGCCCGCGCCAGGCGAATTCCGTGCTCGAACCCGCGAAGAGCAGGTGCTCGTCCGAGTCGTGCGCGCGGCTGTGCTCGATCTTGCCCGAGAGCCCGAGGCCCTGGATCACGGCGCCGGCCGCGACGCGCGTGCGCGCGGTCCACAAGTCCAGACCGTCGATGACGCTCTTGCCGTGTACCGACCGCCTGGACACGCGGAAGCGAGCGTCGTCGAGGCCCGCGAAGCGCGCAGCCTCTTGCGGATCGCGCGCCAGTTGGCTCTTGTCCTGAGAAAGCCGCTCGAGCCCCGCGAGCAGCATCGCGACGGCGGGTGCGTCGTCTCGGAGGGGCAGCGCCGACTCGGGCATCGTCACGCTGGCGTAGCCCTCGAGCTTCGTGTCGCCCAGGGGCATGCGCTCGACGGCGTCGGCCACCGTGCCGTCGATGTCGACGCCAATGGTCAGCGTGCCCGGCCCCCAGAGATCGAGCTTCCCGGCCTTGGCCGACGCCAGGTTCCAGATCCGCCAGCTCCACGCGCCCGTCTTCGAACGCGCCGCCACGGGCGCTGGGACGCCCATCGCCGTTGCGAGATCCGCCGCGCGACCCTTGGAAAACTCGATGCTCACCGTGCTGGGGCCGCTGAGCTCGACCTTGTGGTCTTCCGGCAGAGACAGCTCTTTCTTCAGTGCGGCGCTGCTCAGCATGAACAGTGCGGGCTCGCACGACAGCCGCCGGAGCGCGCCGGCAAGCGCGCTCGCGGTTCGCGGGCCGCCCTTGGGGAGCGGCTTGCACGCGGCGTTGGCGGCGGGCGCGGTGGTCTGTGCGAAGTGCGTGGGACCGCTCGGAGCCGGCGCCACCGGGGTGAGGGATGGCGCAGGGGGCAGAGGCGCGACGGTGGAGCTGGCCACCGGCGTCGGACCGGGAGCCGCATCGTTCGGCCGGTCGGGGCACGCCGTCAGGACCAACGCGCAGGCGAGGATGAAGCGCCGCTGCATCGCTTCATCCTACGTGAACATCGGGGGGGTGGAGAAGGCCGGCATCGAACCCAGTCACGTGATCTCGCCCCGCCAGAGCGCTCGAGCGAACTGGGCGTGAGGAAGGATCTCGATGCCGTCGTCCGTTCGGCGCGCACGCTTCTCCAGACACACGAGGATGCGTCGTCGCACCGAGCGCTGGTCCACCGCGAGCTCGCGTAGCCCGCGCAAGTGCTCCGACGTCGCCTTGGCCACGGCCTTCGCCTCGATGGCGACCCATGCGGGCGTCAGCAAGAAGTCGACCTCTATCCCACTCGGCAGGCGCCAGTAGGCGATGTCGAGCTCGGAGCCAGAGTACTCGCGGTAGGCGTGGAGCTCGTGACTGAGCCAGTTCTCGAACGCCTTCCCGAAGAGCTCTGAGCCTGGCTCGAGGCGCCCGCGCCGCGAGAGGTGGTTCACCACCCCGACGTCCGTGAAGTAGAACTTCGGTGCCTGGATCACGCGGCGCTTGGGCCGCTTCGTGAATGCCGGGACCCACCTGCCGAGCAAGGTGTCGACCAGGATCTGAAAGTACTCGCGCACCGACGGCGCGGACACTCCGCAGTCGCGGGCGATGTTGGCGGAGTTCACCATGTCGCCGTCGCTGAGGGCAGCGGCCGCGAGAAACGCGCTGAACGCGGGGAGGTTGCGGATCAACGCTTCCGCCAAGATCTCCTCCTTCAAGTAGTCCTGTACGTAGGAGCGCAGCAGCCGGCCGGGCGCGCTCGCGTCGGTCTCGTCGGCCAGGTAGTGCCTCGGGAGGTACCCTCGGTTGAGCGCTCGCTCGAGGTCGAAAGTGTCACCGAGCTCCGCCGAAACAAGCCCGAACATCTCGAGCCGCAGCGCGCGGCCGCCGAGGAGGTTGGCGTGTCCCCGACGCACCTTGCGTGCGCTGGAGCCGGAGAGCGCAAACACCAGGCGCTGCTTCTCGATCAACCCATGCACCTCGTCCAGCAGCTCGGGGGCCTTCTGCACTTCGTCGATGACCACCAGGGAACCCGGTTCGAGGCGATACAGACGCTCTCGAAGCAGCGCCGGGCGGGTGCGGAGCTCGAGCAGCTGGTCGGTCTCGAGCAGATCGACCCAGGTGGCCGCTGGGTACATCTGACGAAGCCAGGTGCTCTTCCCAACCTGACGAGGCCCCCAGAGGAAGAACGACTGCCGCGGCAGGGCTTCGAGGGGCACGCGCCGAGAAATCACAGCTTTCTTTTATCATGATAAAGAAAACCGTCAACTCGGGGTGGGAGGATGCGAGAACAGACAGCTGTTGCCATGACCCCCGAGCAGCAACGTGAGGTCTGGGAGATGGTCGACCGCGACCACCTGGCCGACGTGGCGCGCAAGGGGCCCGAACCGATCTTCGCAACGCTCGTCGCGAAGTTGCTGGAAGCGCAATGAAGAGACGGCGCTCTCAGTTGAACGTTGCGGTGAACATCAGGCCGAGCGCGTTCGCGGAGTGGTCGGCGTCGAACTCGGGGCCGAGCAGCGTCACGATGTTGTCTTCGGCTTGGACGTGCTGCAGGCGAAGCAGCGCGCCCATTGCCCATTGCTTGGCGATCCACCACTCGTAGCCCGCGCCGATCGCCACGCCGTACCCGCTCGCCCCGCCGGGATCGTCGAGCGACTTCGGCGCCACGCCGCTGGTGGCGCCGAGCCCGAAGCCCAGCTCGAAGTGCAGGCCTCCGCGCGGGTCTGGGTAGAAGTCCACCATCGGTCCGAAGGTCACCACGGCGTAGCCATCGGACACGACCGTGTCCACGTCGCCGAAGTCCGCGCTGACACCGTAGGCGGCGTTGAGGAAGAACCCGCCCGCCAGGATCAAGCCCGGGGCGAGGGCACCGCCCACTGCGAGCTCGTTGGCTTGCCCGAAGCCGGTCACGGTCCCTTCTTGCTCGAAGCCGAAAGCCCCGGTCTGCCGCATACGGACGCTGTCGCGAACCAGGCCGACGCCGGCGCCGAGGCGCACGTACACGCCGTCGTGGAAGTACTCCCCGGGCTGCCGCGGTGGGTCGGCGGCGCCCGCGTGCGCCGCCAGAAGCAGCGCTGCGAGCCCGCCCAACGCGGCTGACCCCCGAGTCGAGCTCATCTTCGCAGCGTAACTCAGCGAGGCGTCAGTGGTGAACCGCCGTGATGAGCACGCCCCAGCTGGTTACCGAGCCGCTTTGACTGGAATCTTCGGTGTTCTTGGTGGTCGACAGCCCGGCGCGCGCTGCGAGGCCCAGGGACCACTGGTTCGCCAGCCAGTGCGCGTAGCCCACCCAGAGGTTGCCGCCGACGCCGAGGGAGCGAATGTCTCCGCCGAATTCGGTGCCGAAGATGCGGATGGTCGGGGTCCGGAGCTGCAAGAGGGAGTAGCCCGCAAGCAGGCCGACGCTGAAGCCGCCGTGACGATCGGGGAACCACTCGACGAACGGCCCGATCACGCCCCGGGCGAGGGTCCCCGACGAGCCGGTGCTCGTCCCGAGCTCGTAGTCGGCGTCTTGCGCCATCTCGAACTGGTAGCCGCCGCCGACCACCAGGCCCGGCGCCGGCGTTCCCCCGAGCAAGACGTCGAGCATTGCGGCGCCCCCGTCCGCCTCGGCTTCGGGGGCGGTGTCGCCGCCCTGAAACTTCGCGCGGAGTGCGCCTCCGCCGAGGCTCAGCCGAAGATAGAAACCGTCGTGAGTCCGCGCGCTCGGGTCTTCGGCCGGGCCCGACGGCTGTGCCCGAACAGCCGCCGCGGGGAACGTCAGCAGCGCGAAGCAGAACAGAGCGGCGAACGTGGAGCGCATCCGTTCTGACCCCATCACGAAAAGCACGATCGCAGGCCTAGCGCTCTGCCGCAAGCTCCCGGCGGAAGTGGCGCGCCGCCAGCACGAACGCCGCGCCCTGGAGCAGCGCGCAGAAGAAGAACGGCGCGCCCATGCGCACGTCGCCGCGCGGATAGTGCGAGACCAGCGCCATGAGCGGACCGGCCAGCGCGGGGGCGAAGACCGCCATCAGGCTGTTGAGCGAGCTCACCGCGCCCATGGTCTGGCCCTGATTCCGAGCGCTCGCGGCGCTGGAGACGATGCTCTGCATGTTGGCCGCCACCGTGGTCCCGAGCAGGTTCAGCGCGATCACCACGAAGAGCATCCAGCCTTGGGTGACCGCGCCGAAGGCAGCGTAGGCCAGCGTCGACGACACCAGGCCGAACAGCGCCAGTCGCCGCGGAGAGAAGACCTTCAAGAGGCGCCCGAGCAGGAAGCCCTGACCGATCACCGAGGCAAGGCCGAAGGCGGCGAGCGCCCAGCCGTTTTCACGCGGGCCCCAACCGAACTTGAACTTCGAGTACAGCACCCAGGTCGTGTAGGTCACGAACTGTGCGAGGCCGCTGCACGCGATCACCGTGACCAGGCCGCCCACGCCCTCGAGCCGAGCCAGCGCCCTGAGCGAGCCGAGCGGGGTCACGTTGCTCCAGGCGAACGCCCGCCGGTCGTCGCGTGCCAGGGACTCGGGCACGACGAGCACTCCGTAGGCCAGGTTGGCGATGGCGAGGGTGCCCGCGACCAGGAACGGAAGCTGCAAGCGGATCGCCCCGAGGAACCCTCCGAGCACGGGGCCCAGGATGAACCCGATCCCGAACATCGCACCCAGCATCCCGAAGCGCCGTGCCCGGTCCTCCGGGGGGGTGATGTCGGCCACGTAGGCGTGCGCGACCGAGACGTTCGCTTGCATCGCGCCGCCGATCGCGCGCGCCACGATCAGCATCCAGAGCTCGGTCGCGAAGGCAGTGGCGAAGAAGGTGAGCGCGAGCGCCCCGAAGCCGAGCAGCATCACCGGCCTACGCCCGTGCGCATCCGACAGCGCGCCCAGCAGCGGCGACGCGAAGAAATTGGCGCTGCCGAACGCCAGGGCGACCACGCCGTACCAGAACGACTGCTCCGCCGGAGAGGAGGTGAACGAGCCCACCAAGAGCGGGAGCACGGGCACGATCAGCCCGATCGACACCATGTCGATCAGCACCGCGATCATCACGAACGGCATCGCGGCGGAGCGCCGGCTCTGTCGGGCCAAGGTGCGCGAGCCTAGCAGGGTTCGACGCCACCGCGCCGCCGCGCCGTGGCGCTCCGCATGACCGGGTGCGAAACCTGTCGCCGAAACCCCGGCCGTGATCTAGAAGGCAGCGTGGCGTCGTTGCCTCTCACCTTGCTGCGGAACGCTCGGGTGTTCGCCCCCGAGTCACGCGGCCCGTGCCACGTGCTGGTGGGTGGCGGGCGCATCTTGGCTGTCCAGGCCGAACCGCCCGCGATCGATCCCAGCCTGTGTGAGGTCGTCGATCTGGGTGGGGCGCGGCTGATCCCCGGTCTGATCGACGCGCACGTCCACGTCACCGGTGGCGGTGGGGAGTCGGGGCCGGCCTCGCGGGTCCCGGAGGTCACGCTCAGCGAGCTCACGCGCGGGGGCGTCACCAGCGTGGTCGGCGTGCTCGGCACGGACTGCACGACGCGATCGGTCGCGGGGCTCGTGGCCGCGACGCTCGCCCTGCGCGAGTTGGGGCTGTCGGCGTGGTGCTGGACGGGGGGCTACGAGGTTCCCCCCATCACGCTGACCGGCAGCGTGCGGTCGGACATCGTCTTCGTCGATCCGATCATCGGCGCCGGCGAGATCGCGATCAGCGATCACCGCTCGTCCCAGCCCACGCTCGACGAGCTGGCGCGCCTGGCCGCGGACTGTCACGTCGCCGGGCTGATGAGCGGAAAGGCCGGCGTGTTGCACTTGCACCTGGGTGACGGCCCGCGCGGGCTCGAGCCCGTCCGCCGCCTGCTCGGCGAGACGGAGATCCCCGCGCGCGTGCTGCACCCGACGCACGTCAACCGGAAGCGCGCCTTGTTCGCCGAAGCGCTCGAGCTGGCGCGGCGGGGCTCGTGCATCGACGTCACCGCGTTTCCCGTTGCCGAGGGGGAAGACGCGCTCTCGGCCGCCGACGCCATCGCTGCGTACTGCGAGTCGGGCGCGCCGCCCGCGCGGCTGACGGTGAGCTCCGATGGCGGCGGCTGCCTGCCGACGTTCGATGCCGACGGCCGCGTGGCGGCCATGGACGTCGGCTCCCCCGGCGCCCTGGCCGAGACCCTGGCAGCCCTGCTCGCGAGCGGCCAGGCGCTCGAGCGGGTGCTGCCGGTCTTCACCGCGAACGTCGCTGACGCCTTGCGCCTCGCGCACAAGGGCCGGATTATCGTCGGCTCGGATGCCGATCTCGTTGTCCTTGACGACAGCCATCGCATACGCGAGGTCATGGCCCGCGGACGGTTCATGGTTCGCTCCGGCGAGCCGATTGCTTTCGGGACATTCGAGGGGCCACTAGCGAGCGCGTGATCAGCGTGCGCTCGCCGCCGGCGCGGGAGCCTGGTTGCCGCTCGGTCCGCCGGACAAGCTCACGTACACGATCGGCACTGCCGCGCCGATCAGAGCGATCACCGCGCCGCTACGAGCGGGGAAGCCCCCGGTTTCATCCCCAACCGGGCAGCGACATCGCCGCCTCGGCCATCATGGCGGGCACTTCAGCCGGTGGGCGCCGCGTGGGGGAGACGGCGGCGCTGCGCGTTCAGCGCAGCCGAATCTGCGCGTGGTAGTCCCAGCTCAGGCTCGTGTAGTCCGGAATGCCCGGCGCTCCGTTGGGGAAGACGGCGCGCGCATCGGGAGTGACGTCTGCCATCGTGATGACGGAAACCAGGTCGCTCGAGTATTTGACGCCGCCTACGGCGCTGAACACGACCTCGACCTCCTCGCCGGCTGCGACCGGGACTGGAGGATCGATGTCGATGGTCGTGGTGCTCAGGTCTTGGTCCCATATCGTGGTGCCGGGCTGGACGGCGATGACGTAGACGGGAAACGCAGACGCGGGCTTGTCGGTGGTGGCCACCAGGACGCGCTGTCCGTCGCATTTGCGGTAGACGCGAGCGCGGCATGCGGTCACGCCCGGCATCGCGAAGATCTGCACGATGACCTGATCGATGACCCCCGGTCGCGGCATCGTGAAGGACTCGCCCTCGCCCTCGCCTTCTCCCAAGCCGCGCCACAAATCGCCAGTGTCCCCCGGCGGCGGGCCGAGCATCTCGGGTGAAGGGCCTTGGGGGCCTCCGGCGGGACAGACCGCAGCCGGCGTCGGCCAGCCGCCCACGCCCGCCCCGAATGGGTCGCCGTCCGTTGGGTCGAAGTCGACGGAACCGCCGCACGCGATCCCCCAACTCGAAACGATGATGAGCGCAGCGTACCTCGGGAAGACCATTGCGACCCCCAATTGGGAGACTACTACGTCGGAGTGGGTCGCGCACGGCGCGGCCGCAGCGACCCCCGAAGCTGGTCGCATGGCACCGGACGGCAGTGGGCGACAGGTGCTCCCGCTGCCCGCGGCCCTGGCGCTTCGCACCCGAGCTACCTCGACCAAGGGAAGCGCCGCACCGTGAGCACGGCGACCGCGACAAGGCCGACCGCGCCCACGACTCCGAGCCTTCGCGTTCGCCACGGACGGAAGGGCCGGATTGCCGTCGGTTCGGACGCCGATCTCGTTGTCCTTGACGACAGCCATCGCATACGCGAGGTGATGGCGCGTGGACAGTTCCTGGTTCGCACCGGCGAGCCGATTGCTTTCGGTACATTCGAGGGGCCACTAGCGAGAAGAATCAGATGAGCCCAGCGAAGATCGAGGGTGACGACAAGCGGGGCTTCATCGTCCCCATCGGCGGCGCGGAAGACAAGGAAGGCGTGGCCAGCATCCTGCGCCGGTTCCTCGACGTATCGGGCGGTGAGGGCTCACGCATCGTGATCATTCCCACCGCCTCGAAGCTCGAAGACACGGGTCGTCGCTACGAGCGCTTGTTCCGCAAGCTGGGCGCGGACGAGGCCAAGGCGCTTCCGCTCGCGACGCGCGACGACGCCGCCAAGCGCGAGTGGCTGAACTACATCGAAGCGGCGGACGGCATCTTCGTCACCGGCGGCAACCAGCTGCGGCTGACGACCATTCTGGGCGGGACGCCGGTGGCGCAGGCCATTCGCCGCGCGAACGCCCGCGGCGTTGCCGTCGCGGGCACCAGCGCCGGGGCTGCCATCCTGAGCGAGCACATGATCGCCTTCGGCGCAGAGGGTCACTCGCCCCACGCCGGCGCGGTGGCGCTCGTGCCGGGCTTTGGCCTCACGAACCGCTTCGTGATCGATCAGCACTTCCGCCAGCGCGATCGGCTGGGCCGCCTGCTCACGGCGCTGGCCTACAATCCCTTCGCGGTGGGGATCGGCCTGGACGAGGACACCGCCGCGTTCATCGACCACGAGCGCAACCTCACGGTGGTGGGGACGGGCGCGCTCACCATCATCGACGCCTCCGAGCTCGGGCACTCGTCCATCGCCGAGGCGAAGCAGGGTCATCCCGTGTGTATGACGAACGTTCGGCTGCACGTGTTGGTCGAAGGGGGCACCTTCGATCTCGAAACCCGGCGCGCGTCGCCGCGCGCTGACTGAGGCCACTGATGGAACTTCTCGAGCGCCGCGTCTACCGCGGCCCCAGCCTGTATGCGCACTTCCCGGTCGTTCGCCTGACGGTGGATCTCGGCGTGCTCGAAGCGTGGCCCAGCGCGAAGATCCCCGGCTTCAACCAGGGGCTCTTGGCGGCCATCCCTTCGCTGTCCACCCACACCTGTTCTTTCGGCACAGAGGGTGGTTTCGTCCGGCGGCTGACCGAAGACGGCGGGACCTGGCTCGGCCACGTGCTCGAGCACGTGGCCATCGAGCTGCAGCAGCTCACGGGCGCGAAGGTCGTGTTCGGCAAGACGCGCAGCGAGGGCACGCCGGGGCGGTACCACGTCGTCTACGAATACGAGGAAGAGCGCGTGGCCGAGGCCGCCGGAGAGCTTGCGCTGAAGCTGCTCCACCATCTGCTCCCGGAAGAGCTGCGAGCTTCGGGCCAAGCCCCCGAAGCGCCGGACTTCGATTTCGAGAAAGAGCTGGTCGAGCTCATCGCTTTCGCGCAGCGGCGCCAGCTAGGTCCGTCCACGGGCGCGCTGGTGCGTGCGGCAGAGGCGCGCGACATCCCCTGGATGCGGCTCAACGACTACAGCCTGATCCAGTTCGGGCACGGCAAGTACCAGAAGCGGATCCAGGCCACCGTCACCAGCGAGACGCGTCATATCGCAGTCTCCATCGCCTCCGACAAGGAAGAGACGAACCGCATCCTCGGCGACCTTGGGCTGCCGGTTCCGCGCCAAGAGCTGGTGCGCAGCGCGGAGGGCGCGGTCCGGGCGGCCCGTCGTCTGGGCTACCCCGTCGTGGTCAAGCCCCTGGACGCGAACCACGGGCGCGGTGTGTCCCTGGACCTGGGCACTGAAGCCGAGGTGCGCGCCGCCTTCGAGAAGGCGCGCGAGCACGCCCGCAGCATCGTGGTCGAGTCGTTCCTCGCGGGGTTCGATCACCGCATGCTGGTGGTGGGGGGCGAGCTGGTCGCGGTGGCGAAGCGCGTTCCCGGACACGTCGTCGGCGACGGCGAGCACAGCATTGCCGAGCTGGTCGATCTGGTGAACGCCGACCCGCGACGCGGGATTGGTCACGAGAAGGTCCTGACGCGGATCGAGCTCGACGCGCAGGCCGAACGCCTGATGGAGGCCAAAGGGGTGACCAAGGACACGGTGCTCCCGAGCGGCGAGACCTTCTTCTTGCGGGGCACGGGCAACCTCTCGACCGGAGGCACGGCAATCGATCTGACGGACGTCGTGCACCCGGACAACCGCGAGATGGCCATCCGCGCCGCCAAGGCCATCGGCCTGGACGTGTGCGGGGTGGACTTCATCACCCCGGACGTCAGCGAGAGCTACCGGGAGGTCGGCGGCGGGATCTGCGAGGTGAACGCGGCGCCGGGGTTCCGCATGCACGTCGCTCCCACCGAGGGCAAGTCGCGGGACGTCGCCGGGCCGGTGATGGACACGCTGTTTCCCCCGGGCGCGCCCAGCCGGATCCCCATCGCGGCGGTCACGGGCACGAACGGCAAGACGACGACCGCGAGGATGCTGGCGCACATCCAGAAGATGAACGGGCACACGGTCGGCCTGGCGACCACCGACGGCGTCTACATCGACGGCGAGCGCACGGTTGCGGGCGACATGACCGGCCCCCGCTCGGCTCAGATGGTGCTCCGGGATCCGTCGGTCGATCTCGCGGTGCTCGAGACGGCCCGTGGTGGCCTGCTGCGCGCGGGCATGGGCTACCGCAGCTGCAACGTCGGTGCGGTGCTGAACGTCACGGCCGATCACCTCGACTCGAAGGGCGTCACCACGCTCGAGCAGCTCGCCGAGGTGAAGCGCATCGTGGTCGAGGTCACGCGCGACTGCGCCGTGCTCAACGCCGACGACCGCCTCTGCCTGCGGATGGCCGACCACACCCACGCCGCGCGCATCGCCTACGTCACGATGAACCCGCGCCACGAGCTGGTGCGCCAGCACCTGCGCGCCGGGGGGCTCGCGGTCGTGCTCGAAGAGGGCATCAACGGCCAGATGATCACACTCTACGACAAGGGCGCGCACTTGCCCTTGCTCTGGACGCACCTGATCCCGGCGACGTTCGAGGGCAAGGCGCTCCACAACGTCCAGAACGCGATGTTCGCTGCGGTCATGGCCTACGCCATGGGCGTGAAGATCGAGAACATTCGCCAGGGGCTGCGCACCTTCGACACCTCGTATTTCCAGGTGCCGGGGCGCACGAACGTGTTCAACGACCTGCCGTTCAAGGTGATCCTCGACTATGCGCACAACCCTGCGGCGGTGCAGGTGATGGCCGACCTCGCGTCGAAGCTCGAGTGCAGCGGCCGGCGCATCTGCGTGCTCGCGGGGCCGGGTGACCGCCGTGACGAGGACATCCGCGCCATGGCGCGGATCGCGGGCAAGGCCTTCGATCACCTGATCTTGCGGCGGGACGACGACCTCCGTGGCAGGGGGCCAGACGAGGTCCCGCTGATGATGCAAGAAGAGCTGCTGCTCGCCGGCTATCCCCAGGAGCAGATCGAGGTCATCCCCGACGAGCAGGCCGCCATCGCCGCAGCGCTCGAGCGCAGCAAGCGCGGCGACCTGTTGGTCGTGTTCGCCGACATGATCTCCCGCAGCTGGAAGCAGGTCATCTACTTCAAGCCGGATTCCGCCGAGCGGTCGAGCCCGCCGCCCGCGCCCGGGGCGGGGGTGGAGCCAAGCGATGGCCCCGCTACCGAGCCCGGCGGTCCGAACGTGGAGACGGACCGTGATCTGATAGAGGGCGCTCAGCTGATCCAGGACGAGCGCGGTGTGCGCCTGGCGCGCGAACAAGAAGACTGAAGGGCGCTGCCATGGAGCTGCTCGACGCTCGCCGGTTGACTGGACCGAACCTTCTCTCGCGCGCGCCGCTGGTGATCGTGGAGGTCGCGCTTGGTGCCACGGAGTCCCCGGGCGCGGTGCTCGATGCGTACTCGCTCGAGCTTGCTCGCATGCGGGCGGCGCTTGGCCTTTCCGCCGAGGTCGCGCTGAGGTCACAGCTCCATCGAGGCGGAGCCGTCATCGGCTACGAAGCGCCCATCGACGTGATGCTGGCGTGCGCCGAGATCAGCGAATGGGCGGCGCTCTCGGCCGCGGAGCTCCTGGCAGGGCGGCCAGCGCTCGCCCTCGAGCCGAAACAGAGCGAGATCGGCGCGCTGATCCAGCGCGACCGGAGCCCGTGCCTCCTGGCGCTGCTGGCAGAGGCCACGCGCCGCGCGCTCCCGTTGCTCTGGGACGACGAGCACGTCAGCATTGGCGAAGGGTCGCGGTCCGCGTGCTGGCCGCGCGCCGCGCTCCCCGACGTGGCCGACGTGCCCTGGCAAGACCTGGGTGCGATCCCGGTAGCGCTCGTGACCGGGACCAACGGCAAGACGACCTCCACGCGCCTCCTTGCGCGCATGGCGCGCGAGGCAGGGTTTCGCGTCGGCGCTGCGTCGAGCGACGAGATCTCGATCGGCACCCAGGTCGTCCAGAACGGCGACTGGACCGGACCCGCAGCAGCTCGCATCGTGCTCCGCGACACGGGCGTCGACTTCGCGGTGCTCGAGACGGCCCGCGGCGGCATCCTCCGGCGCGGCCTCGCCGTCGAGAGCTGCGACGCTGCGCTGATCACCAACATCAGCGACGACCACCTGGGCAGCTACGGCGTCGACGATCTAGCGGCCATGACGCGCGTGAAGGCCGTGGTGGCCGACGCCGTGCGCCCGGCGGGCACCGTGGTGCTGAACGCCCACGACGAGAAGCTGGTCGCGCTCGCGTCGAGCTTGGACCGAGCGGTGGTCTTCTTCGCCAACCTCGATCGCGACGACCCCGCCGCACGCGCCGTGATCGCGGGGGCACGCGCTCGCGGCGCGCCGTCGGTCTTTGCCGAAGGCGGGAAGATCATCGACGACACGGAGCTCGTCGTCGATGTCGCCGCCGTGCCGCTCACCTTCGGCGGCGCGGCGGGCTACAACGTGGAGAACGTCGTCGGCTGCGCGGCCATGGCTCGGGCGCTCGGGATCGGGCAAGACGCCATCGTCCGCGCCCTCACCACCTTCCAGCCCTCGGACAATCCGCGGCGGGGCCAGCTCCTGGAGCGGCGTGGCGTGCGCGTGTTGCTCGATTTCGGCCACAACCCCGAGGGCATCCGCGGCGTGCTGCAGCTCTCGGCGGCGCTTCGCCGCGATCGCCCCGGGCGGTTGATCGTGGTCGCGGGCGCCGCCGGTGATCGCAGCGAACACGACATCGCCGAGGTCGCGGGCGCGATTCGCGCAGCCCAGCCCCATCGCGTGCTGCTGCGCGATCTGGCCGGCTACCTGCGAGGCCGAGCGCCCGGCGAGGTGCCTGCCATGTTCGAGCACGCGCTTGGCGCGCTGCGCTTCCCGCGCGAGGCCGTGGCGACCGTCGGCTCCGAGGTCGAGGCTCTGCGCTCCGTCTTCGACGCGGCGCTGCCGGGCGATTTCGTGGTCGTGCTCGTTCATCTCGAGCAAGCCGCCGTGCAAGCGTTTCTCGATGCGACGGGCGAGTGAGGAGCTCGCTCGGGCTCACGGACTGCGCGCGCAGCGGAAGCCGACGTTGTTGCCCGCGTAGTAGAACTTGATCCGGTTCGTCGGATCGCTGGCTTTGAGCGAGTCAGCGTAGTTGAGCCAGCCGCCCCCTCGGATCACATGCTCGGTCACGCCAGCGGCGATGACGGCGCAGTCCGCGCAGGGACTCTTCGGGTAGCCTTGGCCGAGGGGCAGATAGCTGTCGAGCGTGAACTCGTAGAGGTTGCCTGCGAGATCGAAGAACCCGAGGCCTGTCTTGGGCTTGGTGCCGACGTCTTGCAGCGGACCGCTGGCGTCGTAGACCGCGAGCGTCGGCGCTGGAGCGTTGTTGCCCCAGGGGTAGGTCGTCTGCTGGCTGCCGTTGACGTACGCGTAGTTCAGCTCGGCCTCGGTGGGCGGGAAGCCGCCATCCCAGATGCAGAACGCGAACGCTTGCGGGAAGCTCACGCAGTTCATCGGATGGTTCTCTTTCCCCTTCGGCGTCGGGGACCAGCTTGGCTTGGGCGATGCGTTGTCGACGCCGCAGGTGGCGATGGCCGTGTCCCACTGGCTGGGCAGCGGCAGCGCGCTGTCCCAAGCGCTGTCCCAGCCGCCGATTCCGCCCGCGACGTGTGTGTGCGCTCCGCTGCCGGGCTTGGGCTTGGGGGCGCCGGCCCCGACGAACTTGCGGAAGCGCCCCACCGTGACCTCGAAGGCGTCGAGCCGGAAGCTCGACACCTTGGCCGTGTGCTCGGCCCCGCTCGCGTTGTCGCGTTGGAACTCACCGCCCGGAAGCAGCACGTTCGCGCAACAGTTGTCAGCCGTCGTGCACGGTGCCAGCCCGTTGCAGCTCGGCCCCTCCGCACCCGAGCCCCCGCTTCCGCCCGCGCCGCCGGTGCTGGCACCGCCGGTGCTCGTGCCGCCCGTTCCACCGGTACCACCGCCGTCCGGGGCGCCCCCGGTGCCAGAGCCACTCGCCCCGCCGGCGCCCCCGGTGGTGGCGCCCCCGCCGCCGACCGACTGGTTCGTCGACGCCGAACTGCACGCCGCGACGGCGAGGAGAATCGCCGCGGCACCTGTCACCGGCCAAAGCATGGCGCGCAGTTTGACCCAATTCCGCCCGCGGATCGAGTCGGCCCAAAGGCCGCACGACGCAGAGCGCTCTGGGCGCTGCTCAGTCGCTCGACGCGTCCGTCGCAGCGTCCGTGCCAGCGTCGCTCGCAGCGTCGGTGCCGGCGTCCGCAGGCGCGGGCATGCACAGCGTGAAGTCGGCTCCGGGGGCGCCGATGCACGAGAAACCACCAGGGCAAGGGTGAGCCTTGTCGCAGAACGCTCGGCAGCGGATGTCAGTTTCCCCAGGCATGCCCAGGCACGCCAGACCCGTCCCGCACGTGTCGGGGTCCTCCCCGCAAGGAGTGCCCTCGGGCGCGGAGCCCATCGACTGCCAGCAGCCCGTAGTCACCGTCGCTTCGACTGTGGGGGCCCAGTCACATTTCTCTCCGGTCGCACAAATCGCGGCCGGGTTGAAAGGATCGCACTTGGCCCTGCACAGGCCCCATATCAGCTTGTCAGGGTTCTGGCCGAACGTCAGGTCGACGCAGAACTGGTCGCTTTCGCACTGCGACGTCTTGTCGCACAGTGCGCGACACCTCAGGACCGGGTCCGCCCCGTTCTTCCAGCAGACCAGCCCGGGACCGCAGTCATCGATCCCGGGTATCTCACGAGTGCACTCCTCGCCCTTGGTCTTTGCGCCCTTCAGCGCCACGCACGCGTGGTCGAATATGGGGGGGCTCTGACTGGTCCGGACGATATTGCACTTGGCCCCGCAGGGGCAGTCGTTGGCGGTCAGGTTACAGGCCTTCACCTCCGGCTCGCCGAAGGTGCAGCTGGCGTCGCCTCCGTCGGTGGCGCCGCTGCCGCCCGCTCCGCCCGAGCCACCGCCGCCGGTTCCTCCGGTCGAAGGGCTGGCTTTCTCCTCGTCGTCGCTGCTGCAGGCGAGGGGCAGCGCGGTGAGGCCGAGGCAGATGAACGCGGCGGCGTGACGGATGGCGCGTGAGTGGATCATGAGCTCTCCCGGGTGATTCCGGTCGGGCACTATGGGTGATCGCGCGCGTCGTGATCAACGGCGAGTCGACAGGTCAGAAAAGGTGACCATGCGGAGCCGTTGTCGCCAAGTAATCCACGCCGCCGGCGCGACAACGCCTCGAAACAATGACCATGCTGCGGGCGGCTCGAAGAAAGAGCCACAGCTTTCTTCGCGCGGAATCACTCTCGACGGCGCGGCTTGCCACGCCTGCTGGTTTCACAAGCGCGGTCGAACGCGGCGAGCAGCCGCTTCTTGCGGTGAAACCCGCGGCGTGTGATCAGCTGCAACGCAGCCCGCGCTTGTCTCAGGTCCTCGGTGCGTGCGACTCCGAGCAGCTCGCGGATGTCGTCGGCGTCCTGGGGCCGATCGCGGTCGTTCCGCGCGAGAACCTTCATCGCCAACAGGTGTCCCACGCTCGCAACCGGCGCCCGAAGACGTGGAAGCACGGTCAGCGAGTCAGCACCCGCCACGATCTCGGGCTCGATCCCGCTCGAGGCAAACAAGAGATCGACGAACAACCCTGCCTTCGTGGTGAGCCGCACCGTTGCCAGGCGGCCCACTGCCTCCTGCTCGACGGCCATCGCCATGCGATAACCGCTGCCTAACATCGCGTGCACGACCTGCTCCGCTTCCGCATCGCCGGAGGTCGCGATTGCGACGTCGACATCGCGAGTCGTCCGCGGCTCTGCCCGAGCCCCCACTGCCAGCCCGCCAACGAGCGCCCACCGGCAGCCGCAGGCGTCGAGATCTCTCAGCGCCTGCCGGAGCGTCGCTTCGAGTTGGTTCTTTCGCGAGGCCACTCGATGACTCTCCCGACCGCGTCCGCGCCGCTCGGGCGGCTCTGGCGCCACTCTTTCACACGTCGTTCCACTGCCGCTCGGCTCAATGCGGGCCGCTGGAGTCGCAATCGCGCTCGGAGCTGGCCTTCCGCGATCGAATAGAGCTCGAGCGCAATCTCGACTCGGCCCCGCGGAGTCTCAGCGCGATCCATCGTTGGCACGATACCACGCCAGCGCGCTCGGCTCAGCCTGTTTCGCGCCTGTAGGTTCCCGGACCTGGTCACGGCACGCATTCGAACCGCTCGGCCCACACGTCGGTCGGGTTTCCGGTCCAGTCGGAGTACGCCGCGATCAGGCGCGCGCCGTCGGGCGACGCGAGCAGCGAGATCGGCGATGAGATCATCACGGACGACGGAGCGGCCACGAGCATCGGCGGCGCGTTGTCCGGAGAGCTCTCGTCGACCACGTAGATGCGGAGGCCCGGGCACCACTTGCAATCGGAGCTGTCCCAGCTGCCCGCGACCACCAGACGATTGCCCAGCGCTGTCGCCGCGTACGAGGCAGGGGCGCTCGGGCCGAGGCCGGTCGGTCCGGAGGCGACCGACTTGATGCTCGTTGTGGGCTTGCCCGAGGCGTCGAGCGCCAGCGCCTGGACGGGTCCCGGCGGCGAAGTGGTGCTCGTTCCCGTCGCCGCCTGGAAGACGACCCACGCGCCGCCACCGCTGCGAGGAGCAATCGCGAGGCTCAGGATCGCGTGCGGGAGCACCAGCTCGTGAAGCAGCTGGGTCTTGGTGAGGTCGGTCCCGGGTCCGAAGCCCACGATCTGAAGTCGGGTCGGAGGACCATCGGCGTATTGATCCTCGAGGCACGACAGGAACGGCCGGCTGGTGGTCAGCGCCATGACGACTCCGGCCGTTGGCGAACGCCAGGCGCGCGCGTACATCGCCGCGGTCGCGCAGCCGAGCGCGTCGAACGGAGAGGTCACCGAACCTGGGGCGCCCTTCGCCGGCACGTCGACCCGCGCGACGTTCAGCTGGTAGTTCGTCGGTATGGCGCCGCCGTAGCCCGTCACGGACGCTGCGACGTAGGTCTCGCCTCCGCTCGGTGCTGCCGGTGCCGCAACGAGCGCAGATGGGTTCGGCCCATGCGTGAACATCGGCGGCGGGCACCCGAACCCGGCGAGCGTCTCGAGCTTGGGGATGACCCGACTGAGGCTCATGCATGCGTTGTCCGCCGAAGGGTGCAGGACGACGACGCTGCCGGCGATGGCGCCTTCGGCAGCTTGGACCGTGTGCTCGTACACGTTCGAGAGGCCGGTGAGCTTGTTCGATGTCGGCGGGGGGGGACCCCAAGCACCCGTCCATGGATCGGACCACGCGGGCGACAACACCTCGAAGCCCGGCGGCGGGCCGAGGCCCGCGCGACGGTAGACGACGGCTGCGCCGGAGCTCACCCGCACCAGGGTGGGGAATGCGCTCTCGTCGTCGTTGCTGATCGCAATCGGGTCGCCCGTGCGCTTCAGCCCGCCGCACGCGACGGGCGCCACGCCGCCGCTCGCACCCGTGCCGGCGCTGCCGCCCGCGGCCGAGCCGCCGCCACCGGACACGGCTCCGCCGGTCCCCGTCTGCGTCCCACCAACCCCGCCGGACGTGGCGCCGCCGCCACCGCTCGGTCCCCCGCCGAGATCCACGTCGCCCCCGCAACCCGTGCAAGCGAGCACGAGCGCCGTCAAGAAAGCCCTGGTCATTGCCCGCTTGGATGTCCGCCCGCGGGCGAGTTGATCACGGATTCGACCCGTCGCCGGCGAGGCGTCGCAGTCTGTCGGCGTGGGCGCTGGTCGGGTGCGAATTCAAGAAGCGCTGCGCACGGCGCTTGGCCTCGCCGCGCTGGCCCTGGCGCTCGAGGATGTCGATCCCGAGGACCTCCGCCTCCTGCGATAGGACGCCGTTCGGATACGTGCGCTGATACTCGGCGACGAGCCCGAGGGCGCGCGTCGTGTCCCCAGAGCGGAGCGCGTTCCTGGCTCGATCGAGCAGGGCGACCTGCGGCGCGAGGGCGCCGAGCGGCGTTGGCCGAGGGGCCTCGTCGTGCGCCGTCGCGGAGACGGGCAAAGCCACTTCGCGGCGGGGCGCGACACTGGTGGGCGGCGCGAGCGCTGGGGAGGCGCTGGTGTCGACCGCGGGAGCCAAGGGACCGGGCGCAGCCACAGACGGACGGTCTGCCACGGGCGCCGCCGCTTGCACCGCTTCGCGCGCGGGCGGCGGTGGAGCGGGCGGTCCCAAGACGCTCACGGACACCACGCTGGTTGCCAATCCGGCGACGATTCCGGCGCCGAACCACTTGATCACCAGGCCCGCGCCGAGCTTGGACCCGACGGCCCCGGCCGCCTGCGCGCTGGTCGAGGCGGCGACCACCGCCGCGCCGCCCGCGCTCATGGCGAGCACTCGCTGCCGCACGCGGGCGCTGGGCTGCTCGATCTGCCACGAGCGCAAGAGCTCCGCTTCGAACGGGCTCGCCCCGCCTTCCGTCATTCGCTCGGGTCCCTTCATCGGTTGCCTCCACCTGCGCCGATTCGAGCCTGGAGCCGAGCGGCAATTGCGTGGAACCCGGCACGCGCTCGGCGCAGCCGAGAGGCCACCGTTCCGGGCGCGAGCGCAGCGACGTCCGCGATCTCCGCCATGGTGAGGCCTTCGAGCTCGAACAGAACGAACACCGTGCGAAGCTCGATGGGCAGCTCGTCGAGCGCCTGGTCGAGCAGCATGCGAGCCTGCTTCATGCTCGACAGCTCCTCGGGGCTCGGCGATTCGTCCAGGCGTTCGTCGAGCGCTTCGCTGTCGGTCACCTCACGGCTGCGCGCGCGAGCGCGCCGCTGGTTGGCCGCGGTCCCACGGGCCAGGCTGAACAGAAAGCTCTTCTCACAGCCGACCTCGATGGAGTCGAGCTTCTGGTGGGCGAGCCAGAAGACGCGCTGTGCGGCGTCGTCCACGGCATGGGCTGGAACCCCGAGCCCGCGAAGTGACCGCCAGATGAAGTCGAAGTGATCGTCGACCATCGCCCGGAAGCGCCGCTCGGAGCTCGATCGCACCGACGGCGTGCTCGCCGAGCGCGTGTCGCCGCCCCGAGCGGGAGGTCCCGCTTCCGGCGGGCCGTATGCCGTCTGTGCCGAGAGTATCGACATGAGCCTCGCGCCCCAGCCGAGTCGCGGGACGGTCTACCCCGCAATGTCCGCAGGCGCCCGTCTTTGATCACGGAAAGCGCACCCCGAGCCCGACGCGGCCGGACGCTCCCACGAGGGGCGGGCGATGGACCGTGGCGTCGGGCCAGAAAAAGAAGCGGTCGCGGACCAGCGGCGTCATGAGCGCCCCGCCCACTTCTGCGAACAGAGGCTCGAGGAAGACCCACTGGACGCGGCCCGCCGGGCCCAGCGCCACCCAGGCTCGGCGCTCGCTCCGGGCCGGGACGATCTGGCTGCCCTCGGCCTCGAGCACACCTCCCTCGATGCGCAGGCACGGCGCTGCCGTGACCGGCCCCCGAGCCCACGCGATGGGGCACGCTTCGAGCGCCGCGGCGGTCCAGCGAAAGGCGGCGTGCCCCCGACTGACCTCGATCTCGTCGGTCTGCGATCGCTCGAAGGACGCGAGCAGCGAGAGCGTGAAGGGCTCGGCGAGCGCGAGATCGAAGCCGGCCAAGACCGGCGCGACAACGATCGGATCCGGAGTGACGCCGGAGCGGATCCCCAAGCCGATGCCGAACGCGGCATGCCAGCGTGAGGGCTCGGGGCTTCGGGTCCGAGGCGTCGCCTCCTGCGTCCGAGGTCCCGAGTGCGGCGATGGGGCAGAGGGTGGCGGCGACGTCGGCTCCCGAGCGGGCCCCACCGCCGGCGCCGCTTCGGGGAGCGGGGCGAGCGGCTCGGCGGACGCATGCGGATCGAACGCCAGCGCCGTCACTAGCGCCAGCGCCGCCACCACCTCCTCGCACGTCTCGCCGTCGACCTCTCGGTCGACCACGCGACCGTCCGAGCGCGTCACCTCGAGCCGCCCTTGATAGCCGTGACGACCGAGCGCGAGCGTCACCTTCATCGGCACGACTCCCGCCTCGTCCGGGCGAGCGAGCCGAAGTCGCGCCGTGCGTCGCAGCACTTGCGAAGTGAAGTCCCCGGGGCCCGGGCAGTCCCCGGGCGAGCCGTAGGTGACCCGAATCGCGGTCACCGCGTCGTCCGCGAACGCGGGCGCCGCCAGCGTCGCAGCGACGCCGACGATGGCCGCAACCCGACGACGCCCCGCTCCCGTCACGCGCCCTTCATGGCGCCGGCGGCGCGACCTGCGCTTCGAGCTCGGCGCCGTTGTCGTAGGTGGTGCCGCCCATGACGAAACCGAGCGACGCGTCGCGCGCCGTGCTGACGTCGATGACGTCGAGGAAGTGCACGGTCACCTGCTTGCCCGGCGTGGCCTTGGAGCCCGGCGGCGGGTTGTAGGTTCCCGTGAGGACCATCTCCGAGACCACGGTGCGGTCGAACTCCCAGGACCTCTCTGCCCTGAGCTTCGGATCGGTGAAGGCCTTGCGGAAGCGCTTGAAGGCCTCGGCAGCCTCCAGGGGAACCAGCCAACCGGGCGCGCTCGTCAGTCTGTATGCCATCTTGTCGTCCAGCATGGCGCGCAAGGCCTTCGCGTCGCCGCCCTCGAGAGTCGCGTAGAGGCGCGTCACGCGCTCGAGGGCCTGGGTCGGTTTGCCACCGTCGGGATGCTCGCGCCAGAAGCCGTCCCCGCTCGGCGCGTGCGCCGGCGCGGGGACCTTCACCGTCTTCGGCAGCTTTCCCAGCTGTCCGGCGAGGGTGAGGGTGTCGAAGTAGGTGTGGTCCTTCTCGATGCGCCCGTCGGCGCCGAACCAGAGCACGCTCGCGCCGCCGAAGCCGACCTTCCTCCCTTCGACCTCGCCCGCGCAAGCCCAGGTCCAGAGGGCGATGTCGTCGCGGGACCAGACGCTCTCCGTCCCCATCTTCAGGCCTGGCATCGCCTTGAAGAGCGCCGCGTGCCCCGTGACGATGGCGTCGCGCCCGGTGGTCTCCTTCCATCCGGTCGAGCTCGGCGAGCGCACGCTGGCGCGATCGGAATAGAACGCGGCCAGGGCTCTGGCGTCCCCGGCATTGAACGCCGCGCGCATGCCTTCGACCGCCTTCTTCTTCAGCTCGGACAGGGGCGCCTTCGGCGCTGGGTTCGACGGCGCGCTGCTCGCGCTCGGCGCGGGCTCGGCCGTCGCTGCTGGCGGCGTCGGTGCGGGCGTGGCGCTCGGCGCCGGCGGTGGCTCGGCTAGATGTTGCTCGGCGCCGCAGGCCAGGGCCGAAGCGGCAACCAGAGTCACGGAGGCTCGTCGGAGGAAGGTGCGTACGAACATGATTGAAGCCTCCGGAGGGTACGCGCTGGCGCCGTGCAGGTCGAGACTCGGCGAGCGAGCGTGCGCGCGGCGCCGCGACGGTGGATGGGTCGGGAGTCGCGCCCACCACCACGAAGGTCCGAGCCGGTCAGTCGAACGAGGCGTCCGTCGCAGCGTCCGTGCCGGCGTCGCCCGCGGCGTCGGTGCCCGAGTCAGTGCCGCCGTCGGGAGCTGCGGGCAGGCACACCATGAAGTCGCCCCCGGTGCTCGCGGTGCACGCACGCCCACTCGGGCAAGGGTGAGCCTTGTCGCAGAACGCGCGGCAGTGGACGTCGCTCTCCCAGCTCGCCTTCGAGCAGGTCAGGCCCGGGCTGCATTGGAACGGGAAGCTCGCGCAGGGGGTGCCTTCGGGGGAGGCTCCCATTGCTTGCAGGCAGGCCGGAATGAGCGTCCCCTCAACCGCGGGAATCGCGTCGCATTCCTGGCCGGGGTCGCAGTCTGCAGCCACGTTGAACGGATCGCATTTCGCCATGCAGACGCCCGACAGCACCTTGTTCGGGTTCTGAAACTCAGGCATCGAGTCGATGCAGAATTCGTCGCCTGCGCAGTGCGAGGTCTTCTCACACATCCCGTCGCATTTCGGGATCCCGTCCGGCCCTGTCTTGAGGCACATCAGGCTTGGACCACAGTCATCGATCCCAGCCTTCTCCGCGGTGCACTTCTCGCCCCTGACCTTGGCGCCCTTCAGCACCACGCACGCGCGCTCGAGCATGTAGGGGTTCTCGCTGGTCAGGATGAGGCTACACTTCGCTCCGCAGGGGCAGTCGTTGTCGATCAGGTTGCAGTTCTTCACTTGCGGCTCGCCGAAGGTGCAGCTGGCGTCGCCTCCGTCGGTGGCGCCGCTGCCGCCGGATCCGCCGCTCCCGGCGGTTCCGCCACTCCCGCCCGCGTCGGTGCCGCCTGTTCCTCCGGTCGAAGCGTTGGCTCCTTCGTCGTCGCTGCTGCTGCAGGCGACGGGCAATGTGATGAGACCGAGGTAGATGAAGGCTGCGACGTGGCGGAAGGCGTGCGAGTGGATCATGGGCTCTCCCAGGTGCCGGTGGCGCGGCATCATGGGAGATCGCGCGCGTCGTGATCAACGGTGCGTTGCCACGTCAGGAAAGGTGACCATGCAGGCAGCGTTGTCGCCAGGAATCCACGCCGCCGGCGCGGCGACACCTCGAAACGATGACCATGCCGACGGCGCCCCGCTCCTGGTGGCGAGGCGTAGCTCACTTCTCCAACGCCGCGACCATCCCGGAGAGATCCGTCACCGTGACTGACAGCTCGCCAACGCGAAGCACGAAGGGCTCCTTGGGCCCGGGCACGACGAGGAAGTTTCGGCCTTTGGGGTGGAGCGCTCGGAATGCGGCGAGGGCTTTGGGTGAAAACGCCTTCGCGGACCACTTGCACTCGATGGCATCTGCGACCCCACGACCGCGCGCCAGGACGAAGTCGACCTCGCGGCCAGACTTGTCGCGCCAGAAGTGAGCTTCGGGCGGGGCGGGGCGAGACAGCAAGGAGTCCAGCACCAAGTGCTCCCACAAGAGGCCGCAGTCCTCCGTGCGCAGATCGTTCCAACCTCGCGCGTGCGCGACGAAGCCAGTGTCGAAAGCGTACACCTTGGGCTGGCGCAGGAGCTCCTGCCGGCCTTCTCCGTGGTAGGGGCGCAGCAGTCGGATGACATGCGTGATCTGCAGCGCGTCGAGGTAGCTCATCACCGTGGGACGGCTGAGCTCACAGGCGCGGGCCAGGGACGTCACCTCGCACAGCCCGCCGCTCTGCCTCAACAACAGCTCCACCATGCGCAGGAAGGCAGCGCGCTTCTCGACGCGGAAGAGCTCCTGCACATCCCTCGCGAAGAACGAATCGAGCCACTCCGAGTACGTCTCGGCGTCCGGTTCGTCTTCGAGGAGCAGAGCGGGTAGTCCACCGTGCAGCAGTCGGCGCCGGATGTCGGCGATGCCGAACGCGGGCAGCTCTTCCACGAGCACGGGCACCAAGTGCACCACTTGCTTCCTTCCGGTCAGGCTGTCACGAAACTTCTTCGTGGCCGCGAGCGTCGACGAACCAGTGGCGCAGACGCGCAGCCCCGGTCTCGTGTCCGCGGCGATCTTCAGAAGCCGGCTTGGATCCGGCAACTGGTGGATCTCGTCGAGCACCAAGGTGGGCTGTCGCACGGTCGAGAGCAGCTGCTCGGGATCCGCCGCGCGCTCGGCCACGCTCGGCAGGTCGCAATTCAGGTAGAGGGCTTTCGGAATCTGCCGGACCAAGCTCGTCTTGCCGACACGGCGGACTCCAGAAAGCCAGACGATGGGAACCCGCTTCCAGACGCGCTCGAGCCTCTCGAGCCAGAAGCTGCGAGCCACCGAACCCATAGGCAGAGTTTACATATGGTCATACCAAATGTAAAATGTGGTTTCGCGCCCTCACTTCGGCGGTTGAACGGTCGACACGATCCCCAAATAGATGTCGTCGACCGCGAAGTCGTTGCCCGCGGCCACGGTGTTGGCGTTCACGAGCTCGAGCGAAACCGAGGTGGCAGAGCCGGAATTCCAGCTCGTGGTCAGCCCCTCCCAGACGCCGAGCTTCGACGACGTGCGTGTGCCCAGAAGCTGCTTGTTGGCGTAGAACGAGAGCTCGCTCGGCCCGACCGGGTCGACGCCGTTGCCCAGGCCGGAGGCGCAGCACAGGTTCATCACGAACGCCTCGAAGTAGTAGTTCGTGTTCGGCTGCACCGCGATCGACGCCGTGGTGTGCCAGACGCGATCGGGCGTGGCCTTGCCGTTGCCGATGAACATCAGCCCGTTGCCCGCGGTGTGATCGCCCGCGGTCACGAGCAGGCCGTTGAACGCCTGCGCGTTCGTGCCAACGGTGTACTGCCCCTCTGCGGTGTTCTTGGTGGCGAAGGCGTAGTCGGACCCGAACAGCGTGTTGCCTTGGGTGAAGTCGCCGTTCGGAATGAGATTCACCGCCGCCGGCTTGCCGTCCGGAGCCGGGCCGTCGCTGGGCGGTCCGGAGTCGACCAGCAGCGAGCCGCCGGTTCCCGCGCCGCTGCCGCCTCCTCCCGATCCGGCCTGTCCCCCCGTGGAAGCGTCCTGCTTCCCGACGACGTTGCCGCCGGGGCCCGCCGTCGCGTCGTCGCTGGGGCCGCAGCTTGCCTGCCACCAGAAAACCGAGACCAGGAGCGAGGCGCTGGCCGCGCGCGCGTAGGCGTTCATCTCCCAAGGGTAAGCGCAGCGATGCGAGGCAGCAACTCGGGGTCGAGTGGGTCCGGCGACCGGACGCGCGGGTCCGGACGCCAGAGCCACGATCACCTCTTTCCGAGCGCAGGCGCCGGGAAGGCGAGGATGACTTGCAGCGGCATTCGCGCGGCAAGACCCCCAATCGATCTCACGCGTCCGGCTTCTGCACGCGCGTGACCGGAACGCTCGGGTCGAGCAGATAGCCGTCTTGCTTGCGCAAGAGCGCCGAGCGAAGCCCCAGCTTGCGCAGCGTGGCGATGGCCTGATGGACGCGCATCGCGGCAGAGTGGGCGTCCGCGCGATCGCCGGGCCAGCCGGCGGCGAACAGATCCGCGAGCGGGACGCCTTCGCCGGGGGCATCGATGCGCGAGCGGAGCAGGCACTCGAGCACCAGGGCGAGGGCGAGGCGCCGGTGGAGCGAGACCCCGTCGGCATCCGGGGGCCGGAACCACTTCCCGTCGGCCGTCACCCGGAGCTTGGCTTCGCCGCTCTGGCCGGCGCGCCGCTCGGCGTCCGCGCGTAGCGCCTGATCGAGCCGCTGACCTGCACAACGCACGATCCACGAGCGTGCGGTCGTTGCGATCTCGCACGACGCATCGACCTTGGCGCGCGCCAGGGCGCGGGCGTCGCGCGCCTCGGTGGGGCTCTTCGCGACGTCGGCCTCTGCCAGCGCCACGAACCCGGTGGCGACGTCGATCAACGCCTTCGCGACGGCGTCGCCGCCGAGCTGGCTCGCCGCGCGCAGGGCCTCGTGAGCGTCGGCGAGCGATCCCGCCAGTGCGAGGGCGGATGCAGAGCCGGCGAGCGCGCGGACCTGCAAGGCCGCGTCGGCGCTCCCGCGCGCGACTTCCAGGGCGGCGGAGTAGCGCTCGCGTGCCGCCGCGGCCGCGCCCAGGCCCAGCTCGAGATCCCCGAGCGTTGCCAGGGCTGGCCCTTCGTACCAGGAAAACCCGTTGTCGGCGTGGCAGGCGAGGCAAGCCTCGAGCTCGGTGCGGGCCGGTCCCGGGAGCCCTTGCTCGACCAGGAGGGCGCCGAGCTCGGCGTACGCGTAGGCGATGGTGCGCCGGTCGCCGAACGCGCTCAGCATGTCCAGCGCACGTCTGAGGTCGGCCTGGCCCTCGGCCAGACGACCGCTGGCATAGTGCAGCGCGCCCCGGCTCGCGAGGGCGACGCCGGCGCTCTGACACGCGATGTTGGGATAGCAGGCGACGGCCTCGTCGTAGCGTCGCTCGGCTTCCTCGAAGTCCTCGAGGCTCTCGAGGATCACCCCGAGGTTGTTCAGGATGATCCCGCGCCGCGCGTCACGATGCGGATAGAGGGCGAGCGCCTCTTCCATGCCATGACGCGCGTCGATCCGCCGCTTCGGTACCTCGTCGGGCGCGATCGGAACGCGCCGTAGGCCCGAGAGCGCGAGGGCCGCCATGAGCCGCGCCTCGAGCGCGACGTCGCCGAGCTCGCGGGCCAGGGCGAGCGCCGCGTGGTTGTCGCGTTCGGTGTCGCTCGGACGCCCCGCGAACAAGTACAGGCCGCCGCGCATGCGCAGTGCCTCGGCGACCCGGCGGCGATCCACCCCGAGCCCCACTGCACCCTCGAGGGCGGTCTCGAGCAGGGCGATGTACTCGTCGACGGGTTCGCGCATGATGCAGGGTCGCTCGAGGGCGAGCAGCGCAGAAAGCGCACGCTCGACGTCTGCCGCGCGCGCTGGCTTCTTCGCGAGCTCGCGCCGCGCGATGCTGAGCAAGTTGTCGCGCTCGAGCGAAAGCCGTCTGAGCGATTCGAGCGCCGCCGGACCGTCGATCCCTTCGGCCCAGCGCCGTCCGAGGCCGAGGTAGTGCTCTGCGTGGCGCTCCAAGATGGTGCTCTCTTCGCCGCTCTGGGCGAGCCTCTCGCGGGCGAAGTCCCGGACCGTGGCCAGGAGGTGGAAGCGGACCTCACCGGCCTCGTCCCGACACGACAAGAGCGAGCGCGTTCGCAGCGACTCCAGCGCGTCGAGCAGCGTCGTCTCGTCGACCCCGGTGAGCGTCTCGGCGGCTCCGGCGTCGAAACCGCCGACGCACACCGAGACCGACTGCAGTGCTCGGCGGTCGGTCTCGGAGAGCATCCCCCAGGACCACTCGAGGGCGCCGCGCAAGCTCGAGCGGTCGGCCTCGCCGCTCTTGTTCAGGGTCGACAGCGAGCGATCGAGACGCTCGAAGAGCTGGCGGACGCCCAGCACGCCGACGCGGGCGGCTGCCAGCTCGATGGCCAAGGGCAGGCCGTCGAGGCGCTCGACCAGGCGGCGGACGACGTCCCGATCGGCGTCGTCGAGGGCGAAGCCTGGCCGAACCGACCGCGCCCGCTCCACGAAGAGCTGCACTGCGGCCGAGTCGCCGGCGGTGTCCAGCGGGCGGAGCTCCACGACCGTCTCGTCGCCCAGCCCCAGCCGTTGCCGCGAGGTGACGACGAAGCGAGCGCGAGGGGCGGCGCGCATCCAGCTCCCGACGGTGGCCTCGGCGTGAGAGACCAACGGGTCGAAGTCGTCGAGGATCAGCGTGACGGCATCGCGACGCGCGAGCGCTCGCCCGAGCTGGGCCACGGCCTCCGGCGCCGAGCGCCCGCCCGAGAGCGGAACGTCGAGCACCTCAGCCAGGCGTGACACCAGGCTCTCGACGCCGGCGGCGCCCGACAGATCCGTGAACCAGACCGAGCCTTCGAGCGCCAGCGCGAGCTCTTTGCTGAGCCGCGTCTTACCGACGCCGGGGGGACCTGTTACCGAGACCAGGCGCGCGCTCGCGAGCGCCGCCGCTACCCGCGCGAGATCCGCTGCGCGGCCGACGAAGGCCGTGGGATCGGGACGCAGGTTCGTGCGGGCATGCGCCAACGACCGCGGAGCATACCTCGGGCCCCAGGCCGCGCCGAGGCTGGATTCAGTGGGGCGTCGGCGCGATGTGCGTCAAGTTGAGCCCTCCCGGATACATGTAGCTGGTGTAGCGGCCGTAGCCGTAGACGCTGATCCCGAACTTGGAGTCGCCCTCGGCCCGATGGATCTCGGTCGGAGCCAGCTTCACCCGGGCGACGCCGAAGCCGCTGGCCCCCACGGGTGAAAACGCGCCGGCGGGCACCACCTCACCGTCGAGCTCGACCTTGGCGCCGTGCTTGGCGACCACGCTCACGAAGTTGACGTCGTAGTTCTTCGGGGCCAAGAACACATACTGGTTGCGAAACTGCTCGCTCGGCACGGCCAGCGATTCTGACGGGTCTCCGGTCTGCGTCGGCACCGAGTGGCTGCCCTGCATGAACGCGGCGACCAGCACCGGTGCCGTGGCCATGACGCGCACGTCTTGGTCGACATAGTTGACCTCGAACGGAACACCGGGCACGAGCGTCGCCGGTGGCTCGATGGGTGGGTCGAAGAACACCTTCGCGCCGGCAGTGGGTGCCAGAATGCGAATGGTGTGGGGCGACACCTTTCCGTCGGGGCCCGCGGGAACTGCGACCACGTGATCCTTGCCCAGGGTCTCGAGGGGGAACATCGCCTCTTCGAGGTGATCGCAGGCCTCGGTCTTGGGCGTCGGCAGGTTGGCGCAGGCGTGTCCCGCGATGACCTGGACGGGGCGGCTGGCGCGGACGAGCGAGCCCGAGATGTCCGAGCCCTCGGCGTTGAAGCAGAACGGTCCGCCCAGCGAGACGCTGGAGAGCTGGATCACGTCGCCGCGATCGAGCTTGGCCTTGCCGTGGCCCTTCTCGTCGAAGCCACCGCCGGCGTCGAACTGACCGACGGGATCGAGCTCGATCTCGGTGCCGTCTTCGGTGGCAGTGACGCTGACGAAGCCCGACTTGCAGCCGAGCCCGTTCCAGCTCATCGCCAGGTAGTCCTTGCCGAGCACGTGGGCCGGGAGCAGCAGCGAGGCGTCGTTCGAGTACGAGAAGCAGCCCTCGGGACCGCCCGCTGAACCGGGGCAGTCTTTCGGCGCCGGCGCGATCTCGTACTCGAGCGGGTTGAACTGATAGACGGTGACGGGGTTGTCGCTTCGCAGGCGATACGCCGCCTGGCTCACCACCTTCGGCGTCGGCAGCGGCACCGGAATGCCCATCGACGGGTCCTCGCCCTTCAGCTCCATGACCCAGGGCAGCGGGATCATCTCGAGGCCGTGGGCGGCCACCGTTCGCGAGGCGACGGTCTCGAGCCCGCGCGTGACCATCACGTTGGCGGGCTCCCCGGTGGTGTTCGCCACCGCCACGGCGAAGGTGAACCC
>Ga0154020_10000873_pt1 | contig 37160 bp, 31 predicted proteins | sample Klosneuvirus_201_FD_109709 | JGI IMG/M metagenome (GOLD analysis project Ga0154020, IMG submission 109709) | Active sludge microbial communities from wastewater, Klosterneuburg, Austria - Klosneuvirus_20160825_MG | ecosystem: Engineered > WWTP > Aerobic digester > Activated sludge | place...
CAGATGTTCCAGGACGCGACGACACTGTCGGTCGCGTGCGGCGGTGTCGACGATTGCTGGATCGCGACCGGCGCGCGCCAGGCGTGGCACTGGACCGGATCGCGCTTCGTCGCCGGCGGGCCGGATCAAGTCGTGCTCGGAGTGATTCGCGATCCGAGCGGCACGATCTACGCCGTACATCGCTCCGGTAGCGAAGCCGTCGCGCACCTCTCGCGCATCGATCGCACGGGCGCGTGGATCCTCGTTCCGAACGTCACGGTGCAGACGCCCGGCGCTGCCACCGAGATCAGCTTCGCCCGCTTCGCGTCGGCGTCCGCGCTGTGGATCGGCCTGCGCTATCGCGATGGAATCGAGCGACGCCCGTATGGTCTCGCGATCGTCGACACGACGAACGGCAAGGTCGTCTATCACCGCACCGGCGAGACGTCGGCGGCAGGCAAAGGGATGTTGCCGATTCCGGTCGGCCTCGTCGATGGTGACGTGCGTGGAGACACCGCGTGGTTCGCGACGAACGAAGGCGTGGGCCGCCTCGCCGATGGTCAGGTTCGCATGTGGACCGAGGCCGATGGCCTGCAGTCGGAGCTCGCGCGCGCCGTGTCGATCGCCGCGAGCGGCAGCGTGATCATCGCGACCGGCGCCGGCGCCGCGATCTGGGACGGCAAGAGCTGGGAGTTTCCGGCCGCGTTGCGATTCGAGATCAACGACGTCGTCGCCACGCGCAACGGCCAGGTGTGGATGGCCACCGAGCGCGGCATCGCCGCCTGGGATGGCCAGAAGGTCCGCCGCGTCGACATGCGGCGCGGACTCGCCGAGAACCAGATCCTCGACGTCGCGGTCGACCAGTTCGATCGCGTGTGGGCACGCGGGGTTGGCTCGCTGACCCTGATCTCGCAGTAGTCGCGCAGGCAGGAATAGCGCGTCGCGGATCGTGCGTTACGATCCACCGATGACGCCGTCCGCCGGAGCCTGGAAGGGCACGTTTCTCGGCCTGCTCAATGTCGTCGTCATCGCCACGGGGCTGTCGCTGAGCGAGAGCAACGCGGGCGTGCTGCCGCTCGTGATGGTCTTCGGTGCGATCCCGGGGATGTTTCTCGGGCTGATGCTCGGTCTGTTCGCGGGCGCATTCCCGAAGCTGGCGATCGCACTCCGCCTCGCACTGTTGATCCTGCCGTCGCTCGGTCTCGTCTACATGCTCGCCGACGAGTTCGCGATGAAGGACTACGTCGCGGTGGCGATGATCCCGACCGCGGTCGCGGGCTCGATCCTCGAGCGCTGGACTCGCTGGCGCGAAGCACCGCCGCTCCCGGTCGCACACGTCGCCTGAACCACGCCGATGCACGACTCGCGCACGACCGTGCGCCACGTTCTTCGTTGACCACGCACGCACGCGCGACGAGAGTCGGCACATGAAGCCGCTTGCCATGGTGCTCGTCCTCGCGCTCGGAACGGGGACGGCACTCGCGAACGATGGGTCTCGTGCCCCCGAGACGAATAATACCGAGGAGCGGTCGCCGGTCTGGTTCGGCACGTTTGTCACGTCGACCGTGGTCTCCGTCGCGGCGATCTCTGTCTACGCGTACTCGTACAAGGCCGTCGACGACGAAGTCGCGTTGATTCGCGCCGAGGATCTCGGTCATCCGTCGAGCTCGATCACCGAGCAGGACTGCGGCGATCCGAACATCGTCGATACCGGCGGTCACTTCCGGAAGGCATGCACGTGGAGCAATCGCTCGCGGAGCGCGGCCCTCGTGACGATGATCGCGGTGCCACTCGCGGTGGTGACCGGCTACTTCGCGTTCCGTTCGCTTCCGAAAAAAGAGAAGCGCAGCATCGCCGTGATCCCCACGGTGACCACGCAGAGCGCCGGCGCGATGGTCGACATTCGCTGGTAGCGCGAGCGCTACCGCGTGGTCTTCGCAGAGCTCGGTGACTTCGTGCGGTAGTTCGCGTCGATGTAGTCCATCAGCTCGAGGAGGTTCGTCTCCATGCGAGCGGGACCACCGAGCGGAGCGTCCGTGTAGAACGTTCCGCCTTCACACTTGTCGCCGTTCGGATCGACCGGCACGCCATCGATCTGCGGGCGGCAGCGACCGTCGACGTACACGATGATGAACTTCTGGAACCGCACCTCGATCGGGCGATCCGAGATCATGTAGAGCGCGAACACGCTCGACAGCTGGACGAGATCGTCGGGCTGCTGGCCGTACCCGTGAAGGAAGTAGACGACCGGGTAGCGGACACCTGCGTTCGCGGGATCGCTGTAGCCCGGCGGTAGGAACAGACCGAACGGGCTCTCGCGGCCCGTCGTCGGCGACGTGTGCGTGAGGTTGCGAATGATCTGGCCGCCGTCGAGTGTCTCGCTGCGATCTCCATCGGGCCACCGCTTGTCGAGCCACGCGAACGCGGTCTGCGCGCGATTGATGATCTGCACCGCGGTGCCGACGTGGCGACCATCGCCCTTCGAGATCTCGCTCGCCGTCGCGTCGGGATCGCCGTACCGCACGTAGAGGTTCTTCGGCATCTCGTTCCAATCGATCTCGGTGAAGTCGTAGCCGGCCTCCGACTCGCCGTGCGTGAGCGTCTTGAACTGATCGTAGACGCCGAACGGGACCTGGTACTTCGCCATCAAGCCACCGACGGTGACGTTGGCGCCGAGCGAGTTGTTCAGGAAGTCGCGGATGCCCGCGTCGAACCAGAACGCCATGTGCTGCTTCTGCGCGGCCGTGAGCTTCTCGAAGTTCTTGAGCGTGTCGCTCTGGTACCAGCGCTCGATGTTCGGCGAGAGGTCCCACTTCCCGTTGCCCTGGCCGTAGTCGTAGCAACCGGGGGCCGAGCCCGCGGCACAGCCCGCGGCGACGCCGTCGAGGCCGACGTCTTCGTACGGCTCGCCCATGTCGAAGTCACCGTTGTTCTCGGTGCCGAGCGGGTTCCGCAGGTAGTGATAGTTGTCCTTCGCGGGATCCGGGTTGGTCTGCGCGTTGTAGCCGGGCTCGTCCTTGTCGGCCTTGCCGTCGGTGCCGACGTCACCGAATGGCTCGTACGCGTTCGTGACCACGGGCTCGCCCGAGTCGCGCTTGTTGTTGCCATTCAGATCGACCGCGAGCAGCACCTCCGCCGGATCGTTCTGCGCGGCGACGGGATCGAACACGCCGAACATCCCGGCCTTGTCGACGCCGTCGCAGAACGTGATCACGGGCTTGCTGCCGTCGGCGTTGAACTCGCGATCGTAGAAGCTCGTCAGCACGACCGGGTTCGCGCAGCGCTGCGCCGGCGTCTGGGCGAGGAACGCGTCGTCGACGCCGGGTGGTGCGTACGGGTTGGTCGGGTTGTAGTGCGCGGGGTTCGAGAGTGCGCGAGCGAGATCGCGCGAGGCACGCACGTAGAGCTGGCGGCGCAGCGTCAGACCGACGCCGTCACCCTCTTGCGAGATCTGGTGCTCGTAGTCGCCGCCGATCTCGAACTGATCCGCGCGCGTGCTCGTGACCGGGCACAGCTGGCCGATGTTGCCGCGACCGGCGGCCTGATCGTCGGCGGTGCAGAACCCTCCATAGAGGTAGTCGCGCACCATCGCGAGGAAGTAGATCTGCGACGGACCGGGATCGCCGCCGATGTCCGCGATGATGTCGAAGCGCTCGGGGTGGCGCATGCCGATCGAGTTCGCCGCGAAGCCACCCATCGAGATCCCGATGATCGCGTTCCACTTGAAGTCTTCGTCGACGACCTCGCCGGCATTGTCCGCGACGACGACCTGATACGTGGTGAGCTCGCCCGCGCGGAACGATGCACGCGATGCGTACGTGTTCTCCTCGTCGAGAATCCGGTTCGCGACCGGCGGGAAGAACGGCGCGTCCTGCCCAGCGCGCTTCGCGACGATACGCACGTCCTTCTGATGTGCGAGCTTGGGATAGCGCTCGGCCTTGTACGGCAGCGTCAGGATGAACGGACGATCCGACCACGTGCCGTCCGCACCGAACGTGACGGCCGGGCCGAGCGCCGTGTAGCCCGCCGGCACGATGTCCGCGGCGCACTCGATCGTGACGTCGCCGGCCGGCAGCGTGGTCTTTGCCTGTGCCGCGATCGCCGCGCCGCGAAGGTCCGCTCCACCCTCGCCGGTGACCTCGACCGGGCTGTCGACGGCGAGCGATCCGCTCGTGCCGGTCCCGCAGGTGATCGTGGTGGTCTGGTCATCGCCGCAACCGGCGGCGACTACTGCGACCGAAACGACAAACAGACGGATCCCCATCATGTGGGCGGCAGCGTACACATAGGCCGCCGAAACTCCACCACAAACGGATCGACCGTGACGTGGGCCAAAAGTTGCCCGGGCCGTCCCGATCCGTAGTGTCGAGAGAGGTGCCGAAACCCTTCGCCGATATGCACGTGCCTCCGGCCGCACGCCGATGGACGACGCGTGCTGCGCTGGCGATCGTGGTCGCCGCGGTGATCGGCTACCTGCCGGGCCAAGTGCTGCGTCGCGATCCGCGAAGCGCGAAGCTCGAGGCGCAGCTCGCGGAGCTCGACGTCGAAGCGAAGGAGCTCGCGGCCCGCAACGCCGAGCTCGCGCGCGAGATCGACGCGCTACGCAACGACGTCGGTGCGATCGAGGATCGCGCGCGCGCAGATCTCGGCATGGTCTACCCCGACGAGATCGTGCTTCGCGTCGGAACACCCACGGTGACCCCGTGATCGCCATGACGCGAATGAAGCGAACGCTGCGGCGGGCGCTCAAGGTGTCCGTCGGTGCGATCGCGGGCGCGGTCGCGTGCGCCGTCGTCGCCGTCGGTGGCGCCGATGGTGCGGCGATTCTGTCGCGGACGCCGAGCGTGCCGATGACGATGATCGTCGTCGCGATCGCGGCGCTCGTCGCCACCGCCGTCATCCGGCGCGTGCAGTACACGCCGCCGTCGGCGCGCGCACAACGCGCGAGCTACTGGCTCGCCGCGGCGACCGACCTCGCGGACCTCGAGCTCGCGCTCACGTTGATCGCCGGCGGTCACGCGATCATCGCCGTCACCGGCGGTCTCGCGTCTCCCGCGTATCCGATGCTGTACGGCCTCGTCGCGTTCGCGATGACGGTGCTCGCGCGGCCCGGCGCGATCGGCACGCTCGCCGCGTCGCTGCTGCTCGAAGGAGCGCTGCTCGCGCGCACCGGTTTCACGGAAGCGAACATCACGCTCGCTGCGATCCACATCGCGTGCCTCGTCGGTGCCGCGCTCGCCCACATCTTGCTGCTGCGCGGAGTGACCGCGCGGTATCGCCGCCGTCGCGCGGCACGCCTCGAGGAAGAGCTCACCGCGCTCAAGGACAGCGCACGAGACTATCGCCTGATCGCCGCGGCGCTCGGCCCGGCGAGCCGTGCACCGCGCACGCGCGATGAAGAGGAGCGCCTGCTCGCGATCGGTGGCGTCGAGATGATCGGCGACTCTGCGAGCTGGGTGCTATCGACGCTCAAGCGCTCGCTCCACGCGCGCACCGTGGCGCTGCTGTGGCTCGACGACGACGGCGAGCGCATCAAGCTCAAGGAGGTCGCCTCCGACGCCGACGACATCACCGAGCAGCCGCGCCTCGCGCACGCGGGCATCCTCGGCGCGGTGGTCCGCGATCGCCAACCTCTGCTGTGCGCCGCCACCAAGCCGGGACAGCTCACGTACTACGAAGGTGGTCGCGCGGGCGTGGCGCTCGTCGCCGTCCCGATCATCGAGCACGGCCACCTACGCGGCATCCTCGCCGCGGATCGCGACAACCCGTTCACCGAAACCGACCGCGATCTCCTCGCCGAGGCGAGCCATCAGGTCCTGCGCGTCGTGCAGTCCGAGCAAGTGTTCCGCGCCGTCGAGCGCGCGAAGTACGAGCACGAGCGGTTCTATCAAGCGACGGCGCTGCTCGGTCGCGCGCTCACGCCCGAGCAGGTCATGGAGACCGCGTTCGACGCGGCCGCAGAGATCTGCGACTACGACGTCGGTGCGATCGCGCTGTACGAAAAAGATCGCGGCAAGCACCGCGTCGCGGCCGTGCGCGTGCGTCCGTCCGGCGAGGGTCTCATCGATCAGCACCAGCTCCTGAACCTCGAGTTCAAAGACAACGCGGGCCTCGCCTCGATGGTCGTGAAGAACCGGCACTACTTGCCGTCGGGTGGCGAGCCGCGCGAGCTGTCCGCGCCGATCTTCACGCGCAAGGTGAAGCTCGACGATGCGAAGTCACTGCTCGTGCTGCCGCTGCTCGCCGCCGACGAGCCGGTCGGTACGCTCACGCTCGTCGCGCGCGCCGAGAAGCGCTTCGGCAAGGACGTGCGCGAGATGCTCGCGGTGATCGCGAACCAGGTCGCGATCTCGCTGCAGAACGGTTTCCTCTACAAGCAGATGGAGACGATGGCGACCACCGATGGTCTCACCGGTCTCACCAATCACCGCACGTTCCAGACGAAGTTCGCCGAGATGCTCGAGCGCGCTGCACGCCACAACCACAAGGTCGCGCTGCTGCTCTGTGACGTCGACTTCTTCAAGAAGGTCAACGACGGCTACGGTCACCCGGTCGGTGACGAAGTTCTCCGTCGCGTCGCGCGCGTGCTGCAGGAAGTCCCGCGCAAGATCGATATCCCGGCGCGCTACGGCGGCGAAGAGTTCGCAGTGCTGCTCGACAACGTCGACGTCGTGCAAGCGAAGGCGGTCGCCGAGCGGATCCGCCAGGAGATCGCGAAGGTCGTCGTCGAGACCGACAAGGGGCCGCTGTCCGTCACCGAATCGGTCGGCGTGGCGGCGTTCCCGGAAGATGGTCGCGACCGCGCGACGCTCATCGAGCGTGCCGACCTCGCGCTCTATCACGCGAAGCACACCGGTCGAAATCGTGTCGTCACCTGGGCCGAAGCGCAGAGTGCGAAGACGAAGAAGGCGTCGTAGCTCAGGGACCGACGGCGAGGCCGCCGAGCGCACCGAGGACAGCACCGCCGTAGTTGCCGACGGTCTCGCCGAGGCGACCACCGCGCGCGGCACCGATCGCCGCTCCGATGCGGGGTGCGCCACGCTCGGCGCCCTGCTTGCGTCCGACTTCGCGGCCGACGTTCGTGCCGACCTGGCGGCCGGCTGCTCCGCCGACGTTCCAGCCGGCGACCGCGCCACCGACCGCGCCGACGATGCCGCCGCCGGTGATGGCTTCGAGTTGTTCGTGAGAGATGTCTTGGAGCTTGGACATGAGACCTCCGGAGATCAGCGGTTGACCCAGCTACCGACCACGTTTCCAACCCGGCTTCCGACGACGGAGCCGACCTGGCCACCGACCACGGAGCCCACGGGACCGGCGACGCCGCCGACCACCGAGCCAACGCCACGACCGACCACGCTACCCACTTGGCTTCCCACGCTGCCGCCCACCACAGGCTTCACCACGCCCGACACGACGCCACCGGTGATGTTGCTCAGGGCAGAAATTTCGATCGTCTGGAAGTTGCTCATGGTGTTCTCCTCGTTCCCAGTTGTTGACGAAGGGACTAGGAGCAACGGGTATGCCGCGGCCTAACACATGACAGGTCGGGCAGTTACCTCGATACCTCGGTCTTTCTCCTGCTTCTGGCGGTAGGCGAATCGCATCCCCGTCGCGACAGGCCGTACAATTCGAGCGCGTGCCGAGCGTTGTCGCCGAGGTCGGATCGACCGCGAACAACTACCAAGTCCTGGCAAAGCTAGCGACCGGTGGCATGGCCGAGATTTTTTTGGCGCGCGGTGCGAGCGCCGCTGGCGTCGAGCGGTACGTCGTTCTGAAGCGAATCCTCCGCGAGCGCGCGAGCGACGCGAACTTCGTGCAGATGTTCTTGGAGGAGGCGCGCCTCGCAGCGCAGCTCAACCACCCGCACGTCGCGCAGGTGTTCGACATCGGCAAGCTCGGCGACTCGTACTTCTTCACGATGGAGTACGTGCACGGCGAGACGGTGCGCGCGCTCCTGCATCGCGCGCGCTCGCTGCGCCGCGAGATCCCGCTCGGCAACATCTTCACGGTGATCGCGAACGCGGCGTCGGGTCTGCATCACGCGCACGAGCGGATCGGCATGGATGGGCGTCCGCTCGGCATCGTGCATCGCGATGTCTCGCCGTCGAACCTCATGATCAGCTACGAAGGCTCGGTCAAGGTCGTCGACTTCGGCGTCGCGAAGGCCGAGAACCGCGCGAGTGAGACGCGATCGGGAACGGTGAAGGGAAAGATCAGCTACCTGTCGCCCGAGCAATGTCGCGGCGCATCGGTGGATCGCCGCAGCGATCTGTTCTCGCTCGGTATCGTGTTCTGGGAAATGCTCACGACCGAGCGGCTCTATCGACGCGCGAGCGACTTCGAGAACATGCACGCGATCGTCACGGAGCCGCCGCCGCCACCATCGACGCGGCGCCCGGGCGTGCCGCCGGAGATCGATGCGATCGCGGTGCGCCTGTTGTCGAAGACGCCCGAAGAGCGGTTTCAGACGGCGGGCGAGCTCGTCGACGCGCTCGAGACCGTGGCGGCGCGCAACAACGTGATCATGTCGTCGAGCGGCCTGTCGCGGTTCTTGCGCGAGCTGTTCGGTCAGCGACCCGAGCCGTGGGTCGAGATGGAGCAACAACGCGAGGCTCCGGAAGGCGTCACGGTCACCAGCGAGCCGATCCCGCCCGAGCTGATCGCGAAGCTCGATCCCGTCGACATGAGCCTCGCGCGCGTGCGCGATCTCAGCGCGATGCAGATGTCGACGTCGCAATCGCAACAGTCGAAGTCGCCGCTGCCGCCTCCTGTCGCCGCAGCGCCGGCGCCTGCGCCGATGATGCCGGCACCCGCGCCGCCGCGGAACCCGATCGACGATCTGCCCGTGCTGCGGCAACGGCCGTCGAGCGAAGCGATCGAGACCAACATCGCCGCGCCGCGCCCGCACTCCACGAGCGTGGCGCCGCCGGTGCAGGCACGGCCGACGCTGCCCGTCGCGGTGCCGCCGATGCCCGTGCCGATGCATCACTCGGGAGCGATGTCGGCGTATCCGGTCGCGCAGCAAGCGTGGCTCGCACCGCCGGTCGATGTTCAGAACCAGGCGCGCGATCAGGGCCGTAACAACAAGGTGCTGTTCGCGGTGATCGGTGTCGCGATCGTGCTCGGCGTGATCATCACGATCGTCGCGACGCGCGGTGGTGATTCATCCGGTGCGAAGGCGCCACCCGATGCAGCGGTCGCGCACGTCGCCGGCGATTCACGGGCGGTCACGCCGCAGGTGACGATCGATGCCATGGCGGCCATCGTGACCGCCGATGCAGCGGTCGCGCGAGCGGTCGCGATCGACGCGGCAGTCGCGCCGGTCGTCGATGCGGCGATCGTCGCGGCGGTCGAGATCGATGCGGCACCGCCGGCGCCGGTGGACGCGGCTGTCGCGATGGCGATCGATGCGGCCCCGAAGGTCGTCGATGCGGCGGTCGCGGTCGTCGATGCGCGCCCGGCCGTGGTGCCGCAGCCCACGCGCTCCGAGAAGATCGAGCGTGCGTTCGCGGCCAGCAAGTACTCCGATGCGTTCGCGCTGTGCAGCGATGGCGTTCCGAGCGACCGCGCGGTGATGTGCACGCAGTCCGCTTGTCAGCTCGGAGAAACCAGCAAAGCGAAGTCGTGGCTCTCGAAGATCAGCGGCGCGAAGCGCACGGATGTGATCGCATCGTGCAAACAGAGCGGCGTCGATCTCTCGCCGCCTCGTGTTCGTCCACCGAAGCCCGATGCCGGTGTGGTCGATTGCGTCAAAGAACCGATGGCCTGCCAGCACTGAATTCGCGTTATCCTCGCGGCATGCGTTCCGTGGGGTTGACGCTGGTCCTGCTATGCGCGGTTGCCGTGGCGCAGCCGAAGAACAAGAGCACCGAGCTGTTCGAAGAAGGTCGCGCGCTCGCGGGTGCGGGCAAGATCAAAGAGGCGTGCGACAAGTTCGACGAGAGCTTCAAGCTCGATCGCGCTCCGGGCACCGCGCTGAACTACGGGGACTGCCTCGAGAAGCTCGGGCAGCTGCGTCGTGCGTGGCAGATGTTCGACTCCGCGGCGAAGGACTTCGCGCGCGATAACGATGGCCGCGCGTCGTATGCGAAGCAGCGCGCGGACGCCGTGTCGCCGAAGCTCGCCGCGATCACCGTGAAGGTCGCGAACCCGCAGCTCGCCGGGCTCGTGATCGAGATCGGCGATCAGACCGTCACGGCCGCCGCGCAGATCGAGGATCGCTTCGAGCCCGGCGAGATCGTCGTCCGCGCGACCGCCCCCGGCAAGCAAGAGTTCTCGACGCGCGCGAACGGGCTCGCGGGCTCGTCGGTGATCGTCGACATCCCCGCCGAGCTCGGCTCGGGTGGAGGTGCGGTCGGCCCGTTCATCGCGGACAAGCCCGAAGGAGGCCGGCGCGACAAGCAGCGCGTGCGCATCGCGCTCGTCATGGGCGGTGTCGGTGTGGCGTCGCTCGCGACCAGCCTCGTCCTCGGTATGAGCGCGAAGGCGAAGTACGACGATGGCCTCGACGATTGCCCGGTGACCGACGGCACGCCACGCTGCTCCACGGACGCGCAACTACAAGTACTCGACGATGCCGGGGCACGCGCGAACATCGCGACGGGCTTCGCGGTGGCAGGCGGCGCGCTCCTGGTTGCGGGCGTGGTCATCTACTTCACCGCGCCGCGCGAGTCGATGCAGGTCTCGCCGACCGCATCCGGGTCGAGCGTCGGCCTCTCGCTCTCGGGATCGTTCTAATGACGCGACCGACGAGAACTCGGGTCGGCCTGGCGTTTTCTGGTCGGTTCTGATCGACGCGGCCCCGGATTCGTCGGAAGGTCGGACCGTGGCGGCAAAGAACTACGTCCTGGACACCAACGTCCTCCTCCACGATGCCCGCGCGATCTATTCGTTCGCGGACAACAACGTGATCATTCCCATCTACGTGCTCGAAGAGATCGACACGTTCAAGAAGGACCAATCCGAGCTCGGTCGCAACGCTCGTCAGATTGCACGCGAGCTAGACCAATTCCGTAGCGAAGGCGGGCTCTCGCATCCGCAGAAGATGACGAACGGCGGCACCGTTCGCGTCGCGCTCGCGAAGAACCCCACGAAGAACCCGAGCAGCGACTCGCGCTCGATGGATCAGCGGATCATCGACATCGCGATCGAAGTTCGCGACGAGGATCGCAAGATCCCCACGGTGCTCGTCACCAAAGACGTCAACCTGCGCATCCGCGGCGACGCCCTCGGACTGCAGACGATCGACTTCGAGCCCGAGCGCATCTCCATCGAGGAGCTGTACCCGGGCAACCGCGAGCTGCTCGTGCCGCCCGGCACGATCGACACGTTCTACGCGGAGGGCACCGTCGTCGTCGACGCGCCTGGCCTCCACGCGAACGAGTACCTGACGCTCAAGGATGACTCCGGCAAGAGCGCGCTCACGAAGTGGGACAAGAACGTCGGCAAGGCGGTCCCGGTCAAGAAGCTGCGCGAAGGCGTGTGGGGCATCAAGCCGCGCAACAAAGAGCAGCACTTCGCGCTCGATCTGCTGCTCAATGACGACGTCAAGCTGATCACGCTCGTCGGCAAGGCCGGCACCGGCAAGACGCTGCTCGCGATCGCCGCGGGTCTGCAGAAGGTGACCGAGGAGCAGGTGTTCTCGAAGCTGCTCGTCAGCCGCCCGATCTTCCCGCTCGGTCGCGACATCGGCTATCTGCCGGGCACGATCGAAGAGAAGCTGAACCCGTGGATGCAGCCGATCTACGACAACCTCGAGCTGCTGCTCGGACTCAACAAGTCCGACAAGAAGGACGGCCGCAGCTACGCGGAGCTCGTCGACCTCGGCTTCGTCGAGATCGAGCCGCTGACGTACATCCGCGGTCGCTCGCTGCCGAACGTGTTCATGATCGTCGACGAGGCGCAGAACCTCACGCCGCACGAAGTGAAGACGATCGTGACGCGCGCCGGTGAGGGTACGAAGATCATCCTGACGGGTGACCCGTACCAGATCGATCACCCCTACCTCGACTCCTCGAACAACGGCCTCACCACCGTCGCCGAGCGGTTCAAGAACGAGCAGATCGCCGGTCACGTGATCCTGACGAAGGGCGAGCGCTCGCCGCTGGCCGAGCTCGCGACGCAGATCCTGTGAGGTTTGCGCTGGTCGCGCTGCTGTTCGCCGCGACGGCGCACGCGCAGCCGCGACAAGCAGGATGGGAAGTCACCGTCGCCGACAAGGTGGCGGTGGCGCCCGGCGACCAAGGTTCGATCTCCGTGGCGATCCGCGTCGATCGCGGTCTCACCGTGTCCAAGGACGCGAACGTGATCGTCGACGTGCAGGCGGATCCGGGCGTGACCGTCCGCAAGAAGCGGCTCGGTCGCACCGACGCCGTGGATCCCGAAGCCGATGCACCGCGGTTCGCGATCGCGGTGAAGGGCGACAGCGCGGGCGAGCACGCGGTGAAGGTTCGCGTGCGGTTCTGGGTGTGCGGCGGACGGTCGTGCAAACCGATCGACGTGCGCCGCAGCGCGACGGTGTCGGTCGCGATGCCTACGCCGCCTTCCGACGCGGGCGTCGCGCCGTAAACCGCATGCTCATCGCCGGCGGGACTTCGACGAGCTCGGCCGACGAACAGGCTCCCACGCGGGTGCGGCGCGCGGGCCATAGCGCGCGCGGTAGTCGGCCGGCGTGATCCCGGCGAGGCGGGAGAACAGCTTGCGAAACGCCGCGGCGTCACCGTAGCCCACGCGATCCGCGACCGTACCGACGGAATCGCCGGCTTCGAGCGCACGCTTCGCGGCTTCGATACGCACTCGCTGGATGTAGTCGCGCGCGGTGTTCCCCGTCGCGTCGAAGAAGCGACGCGAGAACGTGCGTGGCGAGAGCGCGACCGTCTGCGCGAGGGCATCGACGCTCGGCGCATGGCCGATGTCGCGCTCGATGATGTCCTGCGCGCGCAGGATCGGCGCATCACCGTGGTCCTTCTGCGTCGAGAACGCGGCGTACGCACCCTGCGGCGACTTGTTCGGATCGATCAGGAAGAACTTCGACGCCGCCCACGCGACGTCGGGGCCGAGCAACCTCTCGACAAGGAGCAGCACGAGGTTGATGAACGACGTGGCGCCGCCGGCGGTGATCACGCGACCTTGATCGACGAGCACTGCCTGGGGCGCGACGGTGACCTTCGGATAGCGCGCGTGAAACAGCGACTGGAAGGCCCAGTGGGTCGTGGCCGTGCGGTTGTCGAGCAAGCCCGCCTCACCGAGGAGGAAGGCACCCGTGCATGCACTCGCGACGTCGGCACCGCGGGCGAACTGCCGCCGCAGCCACGGCACCACGGCGCGATTCTGTGCGATGCGCGCGACGATATCCGGATCGAGCGCCGGCACGATCACGAGGTCTGCGGGGCCCGACGCGGCGAGCGTGCGATCGGCGCGGACGACGAGGTTACTCGCGCAGAGCACGTCTCGCTTCGCACCGGCGGCGATCAGCGAGAGCTGGATCCTGCGACGCGGGCGAGACGCCGGGAGCGTCGCAGCGAGCTCGATCGATTTGCGAAGGAGGTCGATCACTCCGACGGGGACGATCGGTGCACACTCGTGTAGCGCGAGGACATGAACGCGCAGCGGTCGTTCGGCCATGGCCGATTCGTACCGCTACAATGTCCGATTTGCCACCTACGGCGAACGCCACGCGAGGCCTACCGTCCGCGCATGGCAAAAGCAAAGAGTCACGTTCCGGAAGGTCTGCCGGCGGTCGTTCCCCAGCTCGTCGTGAAGGATGCGAAGGCGCTGATCGAGTTCGCGGTGAAGGCGTTCGGCGCGACGCCGGATCACGCGATGCCGGGCCCGGACGGCAAGGGAATCCTCCACGGCATGTTCCGCATCGGAGGCGCGGTGGTGTTCATCTCCGACGTGTTCGGGATGGCGCAGCCGACGAGCGCGAACCTGTTCATCTATGTCCCCGACGTGGATGCGTCGGTGAAGGCGGCGGAGGCGGCGGGCGCGAAGGTGGTCGCTCCCCCGATGGACATGTTCTGGGGCGATCGGTGGGCGATGGTGGTCGATCCGCAGGGGCAGACGTGGCAGGTGGCCACCCACAAGGAGGTGCTCACCCCGGAGGAGATGATGAAGCGGATGGCCGCGAACATGCCTGCCAAATAGGCGCCGTAAGTAAGCGATTCGCCCGAATTAGATCGGCCGGCAGGATCGTGCGTGGAAAGCACCACCCACCATGATCACGCGCCAGCGCATCGTCACTTTCGGTATCCCGACCGCCGCCATCGCCACCGTCACCGTGGCCGCGCTCCTCTCCCCGTGGACGAAGTCGCCGACGAGCGCGCCGGACCCGATCGAGGTTCCGGACAACGGCCATCAGATCGATGTCGTGTTCGCGGTCGATACCACCGGCTCGATGGGGGGCCTCATCGATGGCGCGAAGCGGACCGTGTGGTCGATCGCGAGTCACATTCGCAAGACGGACGCGCAGGCGGACATCCGCGTGGGCCTCGTCGCGTATCGCGATGTCGGTGATGACTACGTCACGCGTGACTTCCCGTTGAACGGAGATCTCGACGCGGTGTTCGCGGAGCTCTCGAGCTATCAAGCCGCCGGCGGTGGCGATGTTCCCGAGAACGTCGACGCCGCACTCGACGTCACGCTGCACAAGATGAAGTGGCGGTCGGGCGCGAAGAAGATCGTGTTCGTCGTCGGCGATGCGCCGCCTGCGAGCCGCGGCGATGTCCCGACGTACGACGAGCTCGCGCGCGAGGCCGCGTCGAAGCACATCACGATCAACGCGATCCGCGCGGGTCACGATTCGGACACGCAGGTCGCGTTCCAGCAGATGGCCGCGCTCGGTGGTGGAGCGTTCTCGTCGATCCAACAGGACGGCGGCGTGCAGCAGGTCGCGACGCCGTACGACAACAAGATGGCCGAGCTGTCCGCGAAGATCGACTCGACGATGATCATCGTCGGCGACGAAGGCGTTCGCCGGAACTACCAGGCGAAGATGGCCGCGGCGGAAGCGGCACCGGCACCCGCGAAGGCGGACCGTGCGGGTTACTACGCGACCAAGGGTAGCGGCGGTCGCGCGGCAGAGGACCTCGTCGGCGGCGTCGCTACCGGCACGATGAACTGGGATGGCCTCGCCGACGAATCGCTCCCCGCGGACATGCGCGGCATGGACAAGGCGCAGCTCAAGCAAGAGGTCGAGAAGCGCGCGGCGCAGCGTGCCGAGGCGCAGAAGGAGCTCGGCGAGCTGGCGAAGAAGCGCGACGAGTACATCAACGCGAACAAGCCCGACGAGGGTGAAGGCGGCTTCGACGCGAAGGTGAAGGAAGCGATCGAGATCCAGATCAAGTAGCGCTCCCTAGGAACTGTCCCTCCCCACGAGACCCGCCCCTGAAAAGGGCGGGTTTCGTGCTATGTCGCCGCGATGCTGTTTACCGAACTGGGCTTGATTCCCCCCATCGCCGCCGCCGTGGCCGCGGAGGGCTATATCGAGCCGACGCCGATTCAGGCACGCGCGATTCCGCACGTCCTGGCCGGCAAAGACCTCCTGGGACTCGCACAGACGGGCACCGGCAAGACCGCCGCGTTCGCTCTCCCGATCCTGCAACGCCTCGCGATGCCGCACGAAAACTCCGGCGCGCGCCAGCGGCCGATCCGCTGCCTGATCCTCACGCCCACGCGCGAGCTCGCCGCGCAGATCGGCGAGAGCTTCTCGACCTACGGCAAGAACCTGCCGCTGCGCAACACCGTCATCTTCGGTGGCGTCGGCATGGACGCGCAGAAGCAAGCGCTGCGGAGCGGCATGGATATCCTCGTCGCGACGCCGGGACGGCTGTTGGATCTGATGGGGCAGGGCCTCGTCGATCTGCGGCCGCTCCAGGTGTTCGTCCTCGACGAAGCCGATCGCATGCTCGACATGGGCTTCATCCATGATGTGAAGAAGGTGATCGCGAAGCTGCCCCACACGCGTCAGACGCTGTTCTTCAGCGCGACGATGCCGCGCGAGGCGCAAGACCTCGCCGATCAGCTCCTGAAGAATCCCGAGACCGTCGCGGTCGTACCGCCGGCGACCACCGCCGAGAAGGTCGATCAGGAGGTGTTCTTCGTCGAGAAGGCCGACAAGCGCGCGCTTCTCGTCGAGGTGCTGCAGGACCAAGCGATGAAGCGCGTGCTCGTGTTCTCGCGCACCAAGCACGGCGCGAACCGCATCGCCGAGCACCTGGTGAAGGCCCGCATCGAAGCGGAAGCGATCCACGGCAACAAGAGCCAGAACGCTCGCGAGCGCGCGCTCGCCGGCTTCAAGTCCGGCCGCGTTCGCGTGCTGGTCGCGACGGACATCGCGGCGCGCGGCATCGATGTCGATGCGGTCACGCACGTCGTGAACTTCGACGTGCCCGAGGTCCCCGAGACGTACGTGCACCGCATCGGTCGCACGGCGCGCGCGGGTGCATCCGGAATGGCGATGACGTTCTGCGATACCGACGAGCGTCCGGATCTGCGCAACATCGAGAAGCTGACGCGGCAAGCGATTCCGCTCGTCGAGGGTCACCCGTTCGAGTCGCGCAACCCGCCGCCTGTCGCGTTCGACGAGCGCAGCGCGCACAACGTGTCGCGTGGAGCGCCGCCGCGTTCGAATGGCCCGCGGCGCGACAACCGCGGCGGTGATCGTCGTCCCGGTGGTGGCGGCGCGGGTGGTCGTCGGCGACGCAGTGGCGGTGGCGGTGGCGGTGGCGGCGGTGGTGGTGGTGGCGGCGGTCGCGGGCCTCGCCCGAACTGATGACAGCCGCCCGCTGATCCGGTCCGCGATCGTCGCTTAAACGAACAGCGGAGGCACGAGGATGTCGGATTCGCCGGCGTGAACCTCGGTGTACAAGTCGCACGCGTCGTCGAACACCTCGAGGTTGATCAGCACGCGGCGCGCGCGATTGAGCGCGGCCCAGCGCACGAAGCTCGCCGCCGGATCGACGGTGCCCGACGTGCCGATGCCGATGAACAGATCGCACTCGCGCAGCACGTGCTTCATCGTGCGCTCGGTCTCGACGCCGAGATGCTCGCCGAACAAGACGACATCGGGGCGCATGCGCTCATCGCAGTGCATCGGCGGATCTCCGTCGGGCGGGGTCGACGTGTAGCCGCAGCCTTCGCAGCGCCACCGGCGCAGGTTGCCGTGCAGCTCGCACACGTTGTGCGAGCCCGCGGCCTGATGCAGTCCGTCGACGTTCTGCGTGAGGATCGTGAACGAGGCGCCCGGCGGCAGCTTCCCCTCGAACGCGGCGATCGCTCGATGCGCGACGGTGGGCGAGACCCTCACGATCGCTTCGCGAAAACTCCAGAACATGTCGCACACCTTCGTGTGCGAATGCTGGAGAGAATCGACGTGGGACATGCTCGCCTTGTCCTCGTCGGTCCACAGACCACCGGGGCCGCGATACGTGGCGAGTCCGGCGCTGCGCGACAGACCCGCACCCGTGAGCACGACGATGTTCTTGTAGTCCGAGAACGCGCGTGTCATCGCCACGCCTCGACGGTCTTCTTCAGCTCGCCGAGCCGCGCGCGCGACAGCGTTCCCACCGCCGCGAGGCACAGGCGATCGGGAGCGAGCACGCGACCCGCGACCTCGACGATCGCATCGCGATTCACCGCGGACATCTTCGCGAGTCGCTCGCTGATCGGCGGTGGCGGGTAGTACAGCGGCGTACCGCCGAACCAGCTCGCCATCATCGCGGCGTCGTCGATCGCGGCGAGTGCTTCGTAGCGATAGCGAACGCGCGCCTTGGTCAATTCGTCCTCGGTGATCTTGCCCTTGCGCAGACCGGTGCACAGGCCGAGCAGCTCTTTGACGAGCGCGGGGACCTTCGCGTTCGCGGTCGCACTCGTGATCTCGAAGAGCGCGGCATCGGCGAGCGGCTCGATGCCCGCGTGCACGGAATACGCGAGGCCCTTCTGATCCGCGATCTGATAGTGCAGCCGCGTCGACATCCCGTCGTCGAGGATGCGCAGCAACGCGCCGAGCGTGAGGAAATCGGGATCGAGCTCGGACAGCGCGCGGAACACGATCGACAGCGAGGTCTGCGAACCCGCATCGCGCACGTGACGAAACTTGCGACCGGGCACGTGCTCCGGCGCGGCCACGAGCTCGGCGCGCTCGCCCGATGGAATCGCCGCGAGCGTCTTCTGCGCCGCGTCGACGATGCGTGCGTGCTCGACGGGCCCCGCGACGCACAGACTGCAGTTCTTTGCGCCGTAGAACTTCGCGAAGTGGCGGCGGACATCGGCGGTCGTGAATCGTTTGACGTTCTTGCGCGGGCCGATGATGCGCTGGCCGAGCGGGTGATCCTCGAACGCCATGCCGCGCGCGATGTCGTCCGCGTTGATCTCGACGCCGTCCTCGTCGTAGTCCTCGTTGATCTCCTCGAGGATCAACGCGCGCTCGAGCTCGATCTCCATGAACCGCGGCCGCGTCAGCAGCTCGCCCAGGAGAGCGATGCCAGCCGGGACGTTCGCGGGCTCGAGCGCGAGCTGGAACAGCGAGTCATGGCGGCCGGTTTCGGCTTGCAGCGTCGAACCCAGGTGCTCGATCGCGGTGTTCAGGGCCAGGGACGTCGGATACTTCTCGGTCCCGCGAAACAGCATGTGCTCGACGAAGTGCGACAGTCCGTTGTCGTCGGGGGACTCGAACCGGGACCCGACCTTCACGAACATCGCGCACACGGCGGTGTGTAGGTGGGGCAGAGCGACCGTCGTCACGGCCAGCCCGTTGGGGAGCGTCGTTGTTTCGACCTTCGGGTCGATAGGATCCACGGCCTAGCCTTACCACGCTGGGTTGCGAGGCTCTTGGCCGACCGCAATTGACGCAGTGGATGGATCGGCGGTATCACCACGTAAACCCATGCTTCTCAAGAAGATCGTCATCGCCGAGGACGACGACGCCATCGCGCACATGGTCAGCATGTCGCTGGGAGACGCTGGCTTTCTCTGCCTGCGCGCTCGTGATGGCGAAGAAGCGCTCAAGCTCGTCAAGGCGCACGATCCGGACGTGCTCGTGCTCGACGTGATGATGCCGCGCGTGGACGGGCATGAAGTCGCGCGTCGACTCAAAGCCGACGTGATGTGGTCGCGCACGCCGATCCTCATGCTCACGGCGCTCGCGGGCATCGACGATCAGGTCAAAGGCCTCGAGGCCGGTGCCGACGCGTACATGTCGAAGCCGTTCGATCTGCGCGAGATGGGCGCACGCGTGAAGGCGTTGATCCGCGCCGCGCGCCGCGAACGCGACCGCAGCCCGTCGACGAATCTGCCGGGCTCCCGCGCGATCGATGAAGAGATCGAGGGCGCGCTCAAGAGCGGCAAGCCCACGAGCGTCGTCCACGTCGACATCTTGAACTTCGACGCGTACGCGGACTCGATCGGCATCACGCACTCCGAGGACGTCGTGAAGAACCTCGGTCGCTGGCTCCTCGAAGCCGCGCGTCTCGCCTCCGGTGGCGGCGCGTTCGTCGGCCACGTCGGCGGCTCTGACTTCATTGCCGTTCTCTCGCCCGAGCACTGCGGCGCCTTCCTGTCCGGATCCGAAGGCGCCTTCGACACGAAGCGCTCGGAGCTCCCCGGCGATGCGAGCACGCTGCACCTCGTGGCCGCGATCACGAACACCGAGGGCCTCAACATCAACACCGGCGCCGACGAGCTCGGTCGCCGCCTCGGCAAGGCGATGAAAGCGGCAAAGGCGCTCAATCGGACGAATCACGTGGTGTGGTCACCCTAGTGACTAGTGGCAGCTGATCCCGAGAAGCCCGCCGACGATACCGACCCCGCGGTCGCCGACACGCACGCCTCCGAGCCGGGCAGCGCCGACACGCACGAGCCCGCGAGTAGCGCAGCCACGACGGCACGCATCGGCCGCGCACGCGCGATCCGTCCGGGCGACACGCTCGGCCGCTACGAGATCGGCGACGAGCTCGGCGAAGGCGGCATGGCCACCGTGTTCAAAGCGCGCGACACGCAGCTCCGTCGCGACGTCGCCGTCAAAGTACTGTTCCCGCACCTCGCGAAGCGCGAGGAGATCGTGCATCGCTTCCAGCGCGAAGCGCGCGCGGCCGCGGGCCTCGAGCACCCGAACATCCTGCGCATCTACGACGTCGGCGGCGCCGAAGGCGAAGACCCGCCGTACATCGTCATGGAGATCATTCGCGGCCGCTCCCTGCTCCAAGAGATGGAGCAGCGCGGTCCGATGTTCCCCGAGATCGTCGCGTGTATCGGCGCGCTCCTCGCGGACGCGCTCGCCGCCGCGCACGCCGCGGCGATCGTCCATCGCGACATCAAGCCCGCGAACGTGATGATCGCGCCGAACGGCCGCCTCCTGCTCACGGACTTCGGCGTCGCGCGCCTCGAGACCGAGGACTCTTCGCTCGTCACGAAGACCGGTGCGCTCCTCGGCACGCCCGCGTACATGAGCCCCGAGCAAGCGAGCGGCGACACCGCCACCGCGAAGAGCGATCTCTACTCGCTCGGCGCGACGCTGTACCAGCTCTCGACCGGCTCGCTGCCCTACACGGGCTCGCCCGCGCGCGTGCTCGCGCAGATCGCGAGCGGCTCGTTGGTGGCGCCCGCGAAGAAGAAGCCCGGCGTCGGTCCGGATCTCTCTCGTGTGATCGAGAAGCTGATGCAGACCGAGCCCGATCAGCGCACGGCGACCGCCGCGCTCGTCGCCACCGAGCTGCGCGCTCTCGCGGCCGCGAGCGGTTTCGGCGAACCCGCCGACGAGCTCACCGCGTACTTCGCCGACCCGCCCGCGTTCCTCGCGGCCAAGACTCCGAAGGTGCTCGCGCACACGCTCGCGACCGGTCACGCCGCGCTCGCCGAGGGCAAGCTGCCGCGCGCGATGGCCCTCGCCGATCGCGCGAACGTCCTCGCGCCCGACGATCCCGCGGTCGCGACGCTGATCGACAAGGTGTCGGCGGGGGGCACCTCGCGCGATCGCCGCCGCGTGCTCGGCTACGTCGCGCTCGGCTTGCTCGTCGCCGGTGGAGGCACGTTCGCGGCCGTGAAGCTATTCGCGGGCTCGTCGACGGCGCCGGTCGATGCGTCGACGGTCGCGATGATCGAAGACGCAGGCATCGGGAGCAACAGCGCGCTCGATGCGAACGGCGATCGCGGCTCGAACGATCACGGCTCGAACGATCGCGGCTCGAGCGATCTCGGATCGAACGATCGCGGTTCGAACGATGACGCGGGCGTCGTGCCCACGACCGTCGACGCTGCGATCTCGCGCGACGCATCGAGCGCCCGCGAGGATGCCCGCACGCGGCCCGATGCGATGTTGCGCGACCGGCTCGATGCAGGCACGCGCGCGCGTCCCGATGGCGCGATGGCCGCGATGCCGGACGCGATCGCGCTGCCGATCGACGCCGCGGTGATCGCGACGCCGATCGATGCGGCTCCCGCGACGAAAGCCACGTTGGTCATCACGAACAACGCATGGTGCTCCGTCTCGATCGATGGCGCGACGCGCGGCGAGTTCCGCCCGCCCAAGCCGCTGCGCATCGATGTCGATGTCGGCCCGCACGACGTCACGTGCAGCCAACCGACCGTCGATGGCTTCACGTGGACGAAGCGTGTCGACGCGAAGCCGGGCGACCAGTCGATCCGCGGCGAGTTCGACATGACCGTCGAGCTCCGCCTCGAGGTCGATACCTCGATCGACGACGTGCCCCATCGGGCGGGCGATGTCGTGAAGGTGAAGCGCGGCACCGTGAAGATCGGCAACCAGTACCGCCAGATCAGCGGGCCCTGCGCGGTTCGCAAAGACCTCCAGTGTTATCGGTGATCGATCGGACGGGCTGCGACACGCATCGGCAGATCACCACACGCTCCGCCTCGATTGTTCCGATTTGCCCAAGCGAGGCCCCTCGTTGGGGCCGTACATATGGCGTACTAACGTCTGTCCTAACGAGGCCGTACTAACGAGGCCGTACCAACGAGGCCGTACCAACGAGGCCGTACTAACGAGGCCGTACTAACGAGGCCGTACTAACGAGGCCGTACTGACGAGGCCGTACTGACGAGGCCGTACTGACGGCCGTTAGTACGCCATATGAACGAGCTGGAACCGTGGGCCATCGAGGCGCTCGAAAAAAGGACTTCGAGTGCCTCGGGCCTTCGAGGGACGCGGCCATTCGAGCGAAGACAGGCCTCGACGAGATGGGGGACGAACCGCCTTTGGGATCGGTGACTTCGACGCGAAGCGTCCTTCCGCGACATCGTTGTCGCGATCGGTGCCCGGCGTGCGAACCGACCGGGCCGGACAGCCCCGTGATCCGGCTACTTGCGCCTGGCAGGTCGGTTGCAGCACAACGGATCCATCGTGCATCGCATCGCGGTCATCGCAGCGGTCGTGGGAGCCCTTCCGGGCTGCTTCTACTACGAGTCGATCAACCAGCGACCCGCGGCGCAGATCGAGAACCTGAGCAGCGAATCGCTGAGCCCCGGTGAGACGGCCATGCTTCGCGCGGTGAAGGACGACCCCGACGGTGACTTCATCAAGCTGCGATGGCGCGTGTACGCGTGCACCGATGCCGAGAAGTTCGGCACGTACGGCGAAGACCAGAGCTGCGACCAATCGCCGTTCTTCGAGAAGAGCGACGACGACGTCGAGTTCACGATCCCCGCGCTGCGCACGTTCATCCAGGAGGGCGGCCAGCTCTCGGCCGAAAGCGCTCTCGTGATCCTCGAGGCGACGGACGAATACGGCGCGACGGCGCGGCCGCGTGCGGAGCTGATCATCCCGATCGTCAACCGCATGCCGACGATCAACCTGTTCGATCCGCAGTCGCAGTACAACTTCGTCGCGGGGACGCCGGTGCGCGTGATCGCGAAGGTCGGCGACGACGACGATGGTCCGAGCAACGTCGCGCTGACGTGGACGGTGATCCCGCCGGCGGCGACCGGGTTTGTCGCGACGCTTGTCGACGACAATCCCGCGGTGATCACGGACGAAGACGATCCGGGACACCTGCAACACGCGAAGGTGTTCACGGCGAACGATGCGGGCATGTGGAAGGTGCACGTGACGGCCGCAGATCGACTCGGCCAAGAGGATCCCGTCGCGCACCCCGACAACATCGCGATGGACGACGTCAGCATCTTCGTCGTCGAGGACCAGGCGCCGTGCCTCGCGCAGCTCTCGCCGATCGTTCCGCCGGTGGGCTTCGCGATGCCGATGTCGTCACCGACCTTGTTCCGCGTGCCGGTGGTTCGCGATGACCTCGATCCGTATCCGTTGATCCCGAACGACGAGATCTTTCGCGCGACGAAGTTCCGGTGGTCGCTGCAGAACCCGGGCTCGTCGACGCACGTGGTCGTCGCGGGAGCGAACGGCAACTCGCTCGCGGTGGATCCGAGCAACTACACCGCCGGTGATATCGTCGAGGTTCGCGTGGAGATCTTCGATCGCAAGGCGACGCCGATCCCGTGCCCCGACAGCGAGCTGACGTGCTCGACGATCTCGCAGCCGTCGTGCCTGCAGCGCCAGACCTGGCGCGTGGAGGTGCGGTGATGTTGCGCATCGCGCTGATCGCGTCGCTGCTCGTCGGGTGTGCCGACCTCGGCGCGGTCGAGGACGACGACTGCACGACGAGCCTGCAGGTGACTCCGTCGGGCGATCCGCTCGTGGGCACCGAAGTGCGAGTCACCGCGAACATCTACAACCCGAACGGCGGAGTGCCGAACATCGAGTGGCGCGTGACGCACGAACAGCTCGAGGTACCGATCACCGGTGACGGCACGATGGAGATTTCGTTCATCCCCGGCGCGGCGGGCACCTACTTCGTGGATATGACACCGAGTAGCCCCGGCTCGAGCTGCCCGAGTCAGCAGACGGAGATCAACGTCGTCACGGGACAACCCGGTGGCGATGTTCGGTTGCACGTGATGCCGCCCCCGGGGATCGACGTGCCGCCGATCGATCGCCTCATCGTGCTCCCCGCTGGATCGCCGACGTATTCGATGGGCACCGTGACGCTCGATCCCGGCGCAATCACCGCCGGCACCGTCGGAATGCCGGCGTACTTGAGGTTCTATCCGGGTGGGCAACCCGAGGCGATCGTCGAGACGTACACGAACGGAAGCGGCGCATACAGCGCGCGCGTGCAGCTGACACCACACCAGATCCTGATCGTGCCGATGGACACGGCGTACCCGCCGCAGACCGTCGCTGACAATCAACTCACCGGCGCCGAGAGCTACACGGTGTCCGCCGGCGTCGCGATCACGGGCACGGTGCTGCGCCCCAACGGCACGCCGCTCCAGGGCGCGAACGTGCAGATCTTCCAGAACGACGTCGCGGGCCTCACCGTCCCCTCGACGATCGGCACCTCGGCCGCGAACGGCTCGTTCACGCTGCGGGCGTTCACCTCGAACGGCACCAACGCGCGCGTGGTGGTCACACCGCCGGCGGGCAGCGGGTTGCCGCGGCTCGAGACGAGCAGCCAAGGCTTCAACTTCACGAACGCGATCACCGTCAGCTACGGCGCGTCGCTCGTGACGCGTAACGTGAGCGGCACGAGCGTCGTGCGAGGCGGGGCGCTCGCGAATGCGAAGGTCACGATCGTCGGCACGATCCCGTTCTCGTCCGCGGGGACGATCGTCGCCGGCGCATCGGCGGTCGCGAACGGCTTCGTGCGCATTCCGATGACGGCGAACGCGAGCGGCGTGTTGCCGAGCGTGCTGGTCCCCGCAGGCGATCTGTATGCGGTGGTCGAGCCCGCGAATGCGCCCGGTGATTCCGCGGTGGTCGCGTTCAACACGACGGCGTCCGTGCCGTCGACGATCAACGCACCGGCCATGGTCCCGTTCTCGACCACGGTCAAACACGATAGCGACATCATCGGCGGTGCGCGGCTCGAGCTCGTCCCCACGGGAGCCCTCGGACTCGCAGGCGTGGGTCCGACGGTGGTCTACGCGAACGAAGCGGGCCTGCTCTCGGGCACGTTCGCCAGTGGTGCGATCTATCGGTCGTACTTGTCCGATCCATCGCGGCGCGCGGGCACCGGCGGGATCGATGTCGCGACCGTCCCTGGGACGACGTACTTGCCCGACGCGCTCGTCATCACGGGCACGTTGCAGATCCAGGGGCAGACGAACCGCATCGACGGCGCGTCGGTGCACGTCCTCTGCAATTCGGACAGCGCGTTCCCCTGCGATGGCGTGGAGCGCGATCGCCCCCTCGGAGAGGACGCCTCCGACTCGCAAGGATCGTTCGCCGTCGCGGTCACGCGTCCCGGCGTACCGATATAGGATCTCCGCATGGTGCGCGCGTTGATGATCTTCCTCGTGCTGATGGGCGGCGTTGCCCGAGGTGATGATCGCGTCGCGCTCTTGCCGCTCGATGCCGAGAAGGGTCTCGAGATCTACGGACAGCCCGTCGCGAGCGAGGTCGCGCGTGCGCTGCGCGAGGGCAAGATCGAGATCGAGGTCATCGGCGCGAAGATGGCCGTGCCCGACAGCGCGAAGCTGATCGTCGACGGCACGATCGCAGCGGGCAAGAAGAAGGACATCGTGCTCTCGCTGCGGATCCGCAATCACGTCGATGGCGTCGTGCTCGCCACGGTGCAGTCGACGGCCGCGGGTATCGCGAACATCGATAAAGCGGCGGCGGATGTCTCCGCGCGCCTCATGCCGGTCTTGCGCGAGCGACTCGCCGCGCTCCGCCCGACGACGCCGGTCGATCCAGATCACGGCACGATGCATGAGGTGACGCAACCGCCGGCACCGGATCTGCGTCCGATGCTCGCCGTCGTATCGATGCGCGAGAACGAGAGCGATCCGCTGCGCGCGGCGCTGACGGTCCAACTCGACGCGCAGCTGCGCAAGGTCTATCGCACGCCGCAGCTCGTCGATCCCGCGAAGATGACGCGCGAGCTCGCGACGGACACGGTGAAGAGCAGCAAGCTCGATCTCGGCATGCTGCTCGAGATCACGAGCTACACGCTCGAGATCGAGGACAACATTCCGATCGCGCGCGCGCACGTTCGCTTTCGCGTCACCGATGCGGTCGGCATCGTGTTCGATCGCGTCGTCGTGACGGACAGCGTCGTCGGCGAGAAGAACATGTCGCTCGCGCAGCTCGCGGAGCGCGTGGCCCGGGAGGTGCTCGACATCGCGCGACCGCATCTGAAGCGCAAGGTGACAGCGTGGCGGTGAGACTGGTCATCGCGCTCGTCGCGTGCGTCGGGCTCGGGCTCGCGAGCAGCGTCGCGTACGCGCAGGCTCCCGAGGAGCCCGTCGAGCTGAAGTCTCCGTCGGAGGTGCTGCGCTCGAGCATGGACGCCGCGACCGCCGGCGATTGGCAGAAGGTCTCGCAACTGATGGAGACGCTCCTGCGCGGGCAGCTCGGACAAGCAGAGCTCGCCGAAGCGCATCGCCTCGCGGGGCTCGCGGCGTTCTTCCAGGATCGCAAGCCGGACGCGGAGCGGCACTTCCTCGCGTATCTGCAGCTCGACCTCGACGGCCAGCTCGACGCGGCGCTGTATCCGCCCGACGTGATCGTCTTCTTCGCCGACGTGAAGGCGAAGAACAACGCCGAGCTGCGCGCGCGGCGACCGAAGCCGAAGCGCTACGCGGTGGTGTCGGTGCTGCCGCCGTTCGCGCAGTTCCAGAATGGCGACCGCACGAAGGGATGGATCCTCGCGGGCGCGCTCGTCGGTCTCGGCGTCACGAACATCGTCACCTACGGCCTTCTCGCATCGTGGTGCTCCGACGACCGCACGTGTGATGGTCGCGAGGACATCATGACGACTGGCCGCGATCGCACGTCGGCGGCCGCCAAAGCACGCGTGATCAATTTGGTCTCGGGGATCGGAACGATCCTGACGTTTGCCTACGGTGTGTACGATGGTGTGTCGGGGTATCGTCGCGACACACGAGAACGCGCGACTGCCTACGTTTCCTCGTCGGGAACCGACGCATTTGTCGGAGTTGCAGGATCGTTCTAGACGAGTTGTGGCGTCCAGCCCACGGCCTGGCGACCACGGGACAGCCTCGCGGCGTGCGACGGTGTTGTCTGTGGGCTGGGGAGAAGTGGCCCCTTCTTCGTTGTGATCGGTGCTGCGCGTCGGCTACGATTCTCAACGAGTGAGGCAGCCCGTCCCGTTCGGGAAATACCTCCTGCTCGATCGCATTAGCGTCGGCGGGATGGCCGAAGTCTTCAAAGCCAAGAGTTATGGCGTCGAGGGCTTCGAAAAGATCATCGCGATCAAACGCATCTTGCCGACGATGGGCGAGGACCGCGACTTCATCAAGATGTTCATCGACGAGGCGAAGATCGCCGGTCAGCTCGCGCACGCGAACATCTGCCAGATCTTCGAGCTCGGCCGCATCGACGGCTCGCACTTCATCGCGATGGAGTACATCTGGGGCAAGGATCTGCTCCAGATCCAGAACCGCCTCCGCAAGGTGAAGCAGCAGATGCCCGTGCCGATGGCGTGCTTCTGCATCGCCAAGGTGCTCGAGGGTCTCGACTACGCGCACCGCAAGCGAGATCCGCTCGGGCGTCCGCTCGAGATCGTCCACCGCGATTGTTCGCCGCAGAACGTGCTCGTCTCGTACGAGGGCGAGGTCAAGGTCATCGACTTCGGCATCGCGAAGGCGACGTCGCGCAACTCGCGCACGATGGCCGGCGTGCTCAAGGGCAAGTTCGGGTACATGTCGCCGGAGCAAGTCCGCGGCCTGCCGCTCGATCGCCGCAGCGACATCTTCGCGCTCGGGACGATGCTCTACGAGTGCCTCACCGGTGAGCGCCTGTTCCAAGGCGAGACCGATTTCTCGACGCTGGAGAAGGTCCGTAACGTCGACGTTCAGAATCCGCGCGCGATCAACCCGAATATCCCGGAGTCGATCGAGCGCGTGATCATGAAGGCGCTCGCGAAGGACGTCGACGATCGCTACCAGTGGTGCAGCGAGATGCTCGCGGACCTGCAGCAGTACCTCATGGGGCAGGACGCGGTGTTCACCGCGAAGTCGCTCGCGGGGTGGCTCAAGGACGTGTTCCAGGGCGAGATCGAGAAAGAGCGCCAACAGCTCGAGCAGTACAAGCGCGTCGGTCGCGATGGCCTCATCGCGGGTCTGCCCGCCGCCGAAGCGAAGCTCGATGTCGTCGAGCACCTCGGACAAGCGCCGGAGATTCCCGAGTCCGATGCAACGCAGCTCGGCGGACCGAGCTTCGATGACATCGAGCGCGAGATCGCGAACAACGCATCTCCGACGGTGGGCCCGGCGAGTGGATCTCCCGCGACCCAGCGCGCCGGCGGCGACGATGGCGATTTCGGCGAGGAAGCTCCGACCGAGATCTTCGGCGAGATCGACAATCCGCCCGCCGCGGCCGCGAAGCCGGCACCGCTGCCTGCAGCGGGTCGTCCCGCGACGAGCACGCAGCAGCCCGCGTCGCGTCCGCCGAAACCGCCGCCGCGCGGCAACACGCAGAGCCAGCCCGCCATGTCCGCCGTCAACGGTGGCGGTGGCGTGGCCTCGCAGCGCCCGGCGTCGATGCCGCCGCCGATGGGCGCGATGCAGCCGAGTGGCCACACGCCGCCGCCGATGGCCGCGAACATGCCGATGCAGCCGGGCTACGTGCCCGTCGGCAGCTCGCCACCGCACGGCTACCAGCAACCTCAGCCGTACGATGCGCAGGGCTATCCGCAGCAGCAGCCGTACTACCAGGGGCAGGGCACGCCGAATCAACCGATGCCGGCGCAGCAACACCAGTCGGGCGCCCACGCACAGAAGACGATGCTCGGCATGCAGGGCCAGGTGCCCATGCCGCCGCAGGGCAACTACGGGCAGCAGTACCGCGTGAGCGGACAGCAGCCCGCGCAGCCCTATCCGCAGCAGTACCCGCAACAGCAGCAGTACCCGCAGCAATACAGCTCCAATCCACAGATGCAGGGCTACGGGTACGCGCAGCCCGAGCCGTCGGGACCGATCCCGATGGCGACGCCTGCGCCGGAGAAGAAGAAGTCGTCGATCGGTCGCGATGTCGCGATCGGTGTGGCGATCGCCGCGGTCGTCCTCGGTGGATTCCTCGCGGTGAAGTTCCTCGTGCTCGATGCGGACTCGACCAGCGGGTCGTCGAGCGGTTCGGATCAAACGTCGTCGATCGCGACGCTTCGCATGCAGTTGCCCGAGGGCACGACCGCGGAGCTGTGGGTCGACGACAAGCGGATCGCGACGGTCGGTGACAAGAAGGAAGTCCCGATCACGAAGGGTCTGCGCAAGGTCAAGCTCGTCGGGCCGAACGGCACGAAGTGCGAAGCGACGCTCGATCTTCCGGGGGGAAAGATCACGCCGCTCGAATGCGCTCTCAAGCCGGGCGGCCCGACGACCACCGATGCCGGCAGCGGCAGCGCTGGGAGTGCGGCAGTCGCCACACCGAGCACGGGCAGCGGCAGCGCTGCGATCGCGACGCCCAACGGTGGTGGCAGCGGTGCGACCGGTAGCGGTGGTGGAGCGGGCGGCGGAAGCGCCGTCGCCGTCGCCACCACGGACAAGAAGCCCGTCGAAGACAAGCTGCCTCCGGAGGACAAGAAGCCGGTCGAAGACAAGAAGCCTGTCGAGGTGAAGACGCCCGACAAGAAGCCCGTCGAGGTGAAGACGCCCGACAAGAAGCCGGTCGAGGACAAGAAGCCCGTCGAGGTGAAGACGCCCGACAAGAAGCCCGTCGAGGACAAGAAGCCCGTCGAGGACAAGAAGCCCGTCGAGGACAAGAAGCCCGTCGATAAGAAGCCTGTCGACTCGAAGGTCGTGACCACGGACAAGAAGCCGGTCGAGGACAAGAAGCCGTCCGACAAGGCCAACCCGACGGCCGCCGATACCTCCGGCAAGGGCTACCTCCACGTGTTCAGCAAGCCGAGCGCGAAGGTGCTCGTCGACGGGAACGAGACCGGTCTCTCGACGCCGATCACCGGCCGCTCGATCGCGCTACCGCCGGGCCGGCACAAGGTCACGTTCCAGATCGGCGGCGACAAGTTCACCTACGCCGTGAACATCAAGGCCGGCGCGACGGAGGTCCTGTCGAAGGACCTTCCGGTTCAGTAGCGCCGAGCGACGCGAGAGCAACGAGCTACGACGGCTTCGCGTCGCTGTTGTCTTCGCCAGCCTGCAACGCCATCAGCTTGGTCTCGAGCTCGGCGATGCGATCGGCGAGCGCGCGCACGTCTTTGTTGACGCTGTGGAACGGCGAGATGCCTTCGATCGTCTCGCGGATGCGCGTGTCGACCTGCTTCTGCCATTCCTCGAGGCGCTGCTTGCTGTGATCGACCCACTCGCGCAGTGACGCGAGCGACCGCTTCTTCACCATCGCCTCGTCGTTGCCCGCATCTTCCGCTGGCGCTGCGTCGTCGTCGCCCGGCGGGTCGCCATCCTTGCGCTTGCCGGGCAGGATGCTCTGCACGCGACGCTGCGCTTCGGCAAACCACTCGCCGCCGCTCTGGATGATGTTGCGCATCGCGCCGAGCGGGAGGAACGAGCGCTGCTTCTTCTCTTCCTCGAAGATGATTTGAGCCAGCGTGACCGTCGTCAGATCCTCTTTGGTCTTGTTGTCGACGATCTTCACGTCGTCGCCCTGCCGGATCATCTCGCTGATCTGGTCGAGCGTGACGTAGCGGCTGTGCTCGGTGTCGTAGAGCTTGCGGTTCGCATACCGCTTGATGATCCGAGTCTCCGCCATCCACTCCAAAACTATCACGCACCGCGGCAAGTGCTCAATGTCGGACGCGAAGGCACCTGTGGTGCACAATGTGTATGTGGGGCCCGACCACGTGATAGCGCGCCTCAAGGCGATTCGAGACCCGCGGATGCGTGCCCTGGCGGTTATCGAAGCGCTCGGTGTGGGCGAGGCCGACGCCTGGGTCGAGGTGCTGGCCTCCATCGTGAGCCGCTCGCACCTGATGGACGATGCCGACGCGATCGAGGCGCTGGAAAGCATCACGCAGGCCACTGCCGATCCCACGCTCCCCTACGCGACCCGCCAGCGCCTCTACATCGCGGCAACGGAGCGTGGATTGCCCGCCATCGCGAGGCTGTTCTTCAGCGCGTCGCCACCCCCGGCGAACGAATCGCAGCTCAAGAAGGCGCTCGCGCCCGAGCGTCCGTTGAAGCCGACGGGGCGGCCGCTCACGCTCGGCGAGCGCAAGGCGCTGGCCCGCACGCATCGGCGCGAAGATCTCTTGCTGCTGATCCGCGATCCGCACCCCGCGGTCATCGAGATCCTCCTCGGAAATCCGCATGTCACCGAGGCAGAGATCCTCAGGATCGCCGCGTTTCGTCCCGCGGTTCCCGAGTCGCTGACGAAGATCGCAGCGCACCCGCGCTGGTCCGTGCGCCACGCGGTGAAGCGCGCGCTGGTCATGAACCCAGCGACGCCGCTCGCGGATGCGATCCGCATCGCGACCACGCTCCGCACCCAAGAGCTCCTCGAGCTCTCGACGGATCCACAGCTACCAGAGCCACTGCGGCGTCATGCTGCCGATCTCGCCGCGAGCACGCAGCGACGACCGCAGGCGTGAATTATTCGGCGGCCGACTTCTTTTTCCGGCGAACAACGACCTCTTCCCACTCGCCATCCTCGTCGGAGCCCTTCGAGAGTTCCTTCGCCTTTTTCCCGGAAGCAGCGAGCTGCTTCTTGTCGTCCTTGCCCGCCGGAATCTCTTCCGGCTCGTCGTCGTCGACTTTCGACGCGCGTTTGAAGTTCTTGATGCTCCGCCCCAACGCATCGCCGATACCCGGAAGCTTGCTAGCTCCGAATACGACGAGAACGATGAGGAGGATAATGACTAGCTCACCCATGCCTGGCATGGCGGACTCCTTGGTGGTGAGCCCAGGCTAGCACCGTTTCACGTCGAGACCGCGATTGCGTCGGCTGTCAAAAGCCCGGCCTGAAAACTTGGTTCAGGGCAACCCCGGCGCCTATGTTCAGGCGATGCGCGTCGTCGGTACCGCCATGCTCGTTGCGGGCATTGTTCTGGGGCGTTCTGGGGCAGCGAGTGCGGACGAGCCCGTTCGCCCAGGGCCACAAGCCGCACCACCGATCGCGAACCCCGAGCCGAGCTTGTCGCAGGAGCTCGATGGTCGCCGCGCCGTACGTGGCTGTGCGGTCGGCGAGACCTGCTCGCGCGCCGGTGACGAGCTCCGCGAGATCGATGTCGAGCTGTTTCCGCGCCCCGACGCGAGCCCGTGGATCGACGAGCGCACGCCGCCCGCGTCGAAGCTCGAGAGCACGCCGCGCGTGGTGAAGAAGCCGAGCGAGCTGCGGCCCGATCAACCGTGGCTCGATAACCTCGAGCTTCCGGATCTGCCGGTGCGATGGACGCAGAAGCTCGTCGACTACCTCGTGTTCTACAAGACCGACCCGCGCGGCAAGAACATCATCGCGAGCTGGCTCGTCGATCAGGGTCGCTACAAGGACATGATCACGAGCTACCTGCGCAAGGCGCACTTGCCGCAGGACTTGCTCTATGTCGCGATGATCGAGTCGTCGTACGACCCGAACACGCTCTCGCGCGCCGGTGCGCTCGGCCTGTGGCAATTCATGACCGACGGTGGTCGCATCTACGGCCTGCGTCAGGATCGCTGGGTCGACGAGCGTAAAGATCCGCTGCGCTCGACGATCGCGCAGATGGACTACTTCCGCGATCTCTACCAGCGCTTCGGCGATTGGGACATCGCCCTCGGCGCGTTCAACGTCGGCTACGGCGCGATGTTGCGCTCGATCGCTCGCTACAACACCAACGACTTCTACAAGCTCTGCGACTACGAGAATGCGGTGCCGTGGGAGACGTGCCTGTATCCGCCGAAGGTCCTCGCGACGGCGATCGTCGGTCACAACCGCGCGCTGTTCGGCGTGGACAACCTCAAGGTTGCCGCACCCGAGGTCTACGACGAGGTCAGTGTCCCGACGTCGTTGCCGCTCTCGGTGATCGCGCGCGCCGCGAACGCATCGGAAGCCGACATCAAGCGTTTGAACCCGCAGCTACGCAGAGGCCGCACGCCGCCCGGCGAGGCTGGCTACGTGGTGCGCGTACCGATGGGAACGAAGGCCGACACGGTGCGCCGTATCGTCGAGCTGCAGACCGATTGGGACAACTTCGATGCGCACGTCGTCGCGCATGGCGAGCGGTTCGAGGACATCGCGACCACGTACGGCACGTCGACGAGCGCGCTGCGCAAGCTCAACGGCGTCGAGCACGAGTCCGAGATCACGGGCGGCACGGTGATCGTGGTGCCGCGGGTCAGCGCCGATGCGCGTGCGAAGAACCAAGCGAAGGCGAAAGCGAAGCTGCTCTCGTCGGGAATCGATTCGAAGGAAGGCGAGTCGCTGATCGTGCCGATCCCCGACAAGGACGCGCAGGTCGCGGGCAAGCGGCGCGTGTTCTATCGCGTGGTCACGGGCGACACGCTGAAGTCGATCGCGAAAGCGCTCGATGCCTCGCGCGAGAAGCTCGCGACGTGGAACGATCTCGATGGCGACGCGAACCTGCATCCGAAGATGGTGCTCGTCGCGTGGGTCTCGCCGGACTTCGACGCCGACAAGGCGAAGGTCTCGTTGCTCGACGAGACGCAGCTCGTCGTCGTCACGCGCGGCTCCGAGGAGCACATGGATCTCGCCGAGGCGCGCACGGGCCGCGTGCGCATGGAGTACATCGCGAGCGGCAAGGAGAAGCTCGCCGACATCGCGAAGAAGTACGGCATGGGCTCGCACGATCTCGCGCGCATCAACCGCATCTCGTACTCGCGAGTCCTCGAGAAGGGCGACAAGATCATCGTGTATCAGGTCGTCGATCCGAAGCGCTCGGACCGCGCCGAAGAGCAGTGGAAGAAGACGCCTCGCGCCCGTCGCGGCAAGGTCGACAAGGACAGCGTCGCAAAGAAGAGCGCGAGCCGCGACGACGACGAGGAGGATGATGACAAGCCGGCGAAGAAGTCGGCCAAGGACGAGGACGACAAGTCCGTGAAGAAGTCCGATGTGAAGAAGTCCGATAAGTCCGACGACAAGGCCGACACGAAGGCCGATGACACGTCCGCGACGAAGTCCGACAAGAAGGCGAATGACAAATCCGACGACAAGCCACAGCGCCCGGTGTCGAAGCCGAGCGACCTCATGTAGTCAGGCGCAGTCAGCGCGATTCGGCGTTGCCGCTGCGACCTGATTGGGCGACGCTCCTCGTGATTCGGGAGGTTTTCTATGTCGATGACGCGTAATGAGTTTCTTCGTTCGATCGTAGGTATCGGTGTCGGCGCCGTAGGTGTCGCGGTGATCGCGGGGTGTGGTGATGATGGCGGCAGTGCCATCGACGCCGGCAACGTGTGCACGAACCCGACGAACCAGATCGGCTCGAACCACGGCCACACGCTAACGGTCACGCTCGCGGACGTGGATGCCGCCGTGAACAAGACGTACGACATCACGGGCACGGCCGATCACGCGCACATGGTGACGATCACCGCGGCGCAGTTCACGCAGATCAAGAACGGCCAGACGCTGAACCTCACGTCGACGAGCACTGCGCACACGCACAACGTCGTCGTGATGTGCGTTAGTTAGAAGTCGAGCCCGGCGGACACCGAGAGGGTGCGCTGCGCCTTGGCCGTGTCCTTCGCATCGCAGCTCGCGGTCTCGGAGTTGGGAACGCACGCATCGGTGGTGCCCGCGCGATCGTCGACGGAGCTTCCCGCGAGCGCGAACTGCGCTTCGACGGTGAGGTGGAACACGTAGTACTTGAGCTTCGCGCCGACGAGGAAGCGATTGCGGAAGATCGTGTCCTGCTCGCGGAACACGAAGTTGAGCTCGCTATCCATCTCGTTGCCGGGCTGCAGGGAATCGATGTTCGGCGTCGGGTCGATGACCTCGGAGCGCGGAACGATCATGAGGAGGTTCCAGCCGGCGTACGGATCGAAGCGCCAGGTGCCGCCGATGCCGATGTGCTTCGAGATGGTGACGTCGAGCGACGCGATCGTCATGTCGAGGTCGCGCTGCTCCATCATGCGCGACACCGATCCACGCACCGCGAGCGAGGGCAGGGGAAGCTGGTGATAGCCCTCGTGCAGACCGACCTTCGCGTAGAGCTGGCCGGTCCACGTCGACGAATCGAGCAAGTGGACCGCACCGACGCCCACCTCGAACGACGGGATCGGGAACCACATGCCCTTGCGCGCGAAGAAGCCGATCGTCGACATGTAGCCGGGCGCTGTTGCCCGCTCGAGTGCGCGCCAGTACTCGGCGCTCGGATCGATCGTGGTGGTCGCGTAGTCGATGCTGAACTGGAACCCGCCGAAGCCGATCGTGTCCGCCGGCGTCAGCATGTGCGGTGCGAGCACCACGCCGAGCTGCGAGGCGAGCGCGCGGAACTCGAGGTTCTGACCGACGACGTTCGTCAGCTCGCCGTTGCCGTTCATGATGCGCGTCGACAGACGGCTGATCACGATGTCATTGCTGTCGGCCGCCGCCGTCGCGGGCGCGATCAACCCCAATGCAACGAGCGCCGCACAGCGATACCTGTGCGCTCGCGAGCTAGTCATGGCGGCAGGTTACCAGAACCGGCCGGCACGTCGGGGCCGTTGCGCGAGAACACGAACGGGTAGGTGACTTTGACCTCGCTGCCCTCGGACAGCGGGGGCATCTCGAGCGAGACGAACGCGTCCTTCAGGCACGCATCGAAGCCCGGCTCGAGTGGCTTGCCATCCCCGTCGGTGATGCCGTTCGTATCGATAATCGTCCCGATGTCAGGATCGCCGGTCAGCGTCATGTCCGCGACCACCTTCATCTCCGCGGGGACCTTCTCGCCGGACTTGTCGTAACAGTCCGCGAGGTACGGGATGATCTCCCTCATCGCGGCCTTCATCGTGGTGCGGACGATCACCGCGTCGTTGTTGTCGGGTAACCGAGGCGGCGGTCCGCTCGCGCCGCCCGGCGAGGTCGATGGCGCGGGACGATTCGCGCGCGCGTTCGCGATCCGATCCGCGAGGCGCTTGCGCTCCTCGGGAGACACGCGGCCGACCTTCGCGACGGGCTTGGTCTTCGCGCCCGGTGTGGTCGCGGTCACAGCAGACCCAGTCGCCGTCGCGTTCGAGCCCGCAGGATCGGCCACCTTCGCCGCCGTGTCCTTGCCGCGGCTCAGAAGCAGCCAGACCGCGACCACGGCCGCGGCGACGCCGACGAGCATCAGGATCTTGTTCACGCGAAAATGATACACCGCGTGCTGCGCTATCCTGTTCGCTCACGAATGAGGCGTTCCGAACCATCGGTGTCATGTGCGGGAGGCCGGTGGTGGTTCGGGCTCGTGCTGCTGCTCGGTGGATGCGATCAGGTGTTCGGTCTAGACGATCGGGCTGACCGCGACGACGCTGCGATCGCCGGCGATGGCTCGAGTAGCGGGCAGGACCTGGATCTCGACGGGATCGTGGACGACGCCGATTCGTGTATCGCGGCGCGCCTCGACGGGAGCTCGGACTACGACTTCGACGGTCTCCGCAACGACATGGACCCGTGCCCTCTCGACGACGGCGTTTCGGCCGACGCGGACGCCGACGGCATTCCGGACCGATGCGATCCGTTCGCCGTCGTCGAGGGGGACACCAGCCGCTGCTTCATGAAGTTCTCGAACAGCGACCTCAACGCACTGCTGTGGAAAGAGCGCGGTGGCACCAGCGAGTGGATGTTGCCGTCCAACCAACTCGCGACGAGCGGCATCGGCAGCACGGCGAGCCTGGTCTCGACCGTGCGCCTGGAGGGCTCGGACGTGCCGACGTTCGACGTCGCGCTGGTCGTCAATGCTGACACCGCCGTGTCCGAGCACTCCGTTCAGATCTGGGGGCGCGCTGCTGAATCGGTCCACCAGTCCGACATCGGCTGCCAGCTCACGAGCGATCCCGCAGCGACCCGGCTCGAGATCATCAATGGCGGCGGCGGTGACCTCGCGCAGGACAGCGCGACGGGCGTCCAGTTCCCGCTGGGCGTCAACATCCGCATGCGCCTCACCTACGCGGTCGGTGCCGCCGGGACCAACGTGTTCTGTTCGGCGACGGCGAATGGACGAACGTGGATGGTCAGCGCCAGTGCCGCCATCCCGGCGATGGGCAGGTTCGGGTTCGGAGTCGTTGCAGGTCAGGTCAGCATCACGGGCCTCGCGATCTACGATCGTTCG
>Ga0154020_10000874_pt1 | contig 37065 bp, 29 predicted proteins | sample Klosneuvirus_201_FD_109709 | JGI IMG/M metagenome (GOLD analysis project Ga0154020, IMG submission 109709) | Active sludge microbial communities from wastewater, Klosterneuburg, Austria - Klosneuvirus_20160825_MG | ecosystem: Engineered > WWTP > Aerobic digester > Activated sludge | place...
AATACCATAAAGTTTCCACCAATAGTATTTGCAGCCATTGCCCCAGACTTTTTTCTAATGTCTTCATCTGTAAGATTAGCATATCCTTCAACTCCTCTTGCTCTAAGATCTTCCAGATTTCTCTTTGTTTCTTTAAATACACCAGCACCTTCTTGTGCTGATTCCATTGCTGTATTAAAAGTCCATGATGCTAATTGTGCAGGACTACCCATACCAACAGCAGATGCTCCTTTACCTAGCTTGGAAGCTGTTGAGAAAGCTTCACCAAACCACTGAACTCCTTTACCTAATTTTGCAAATCCAAGACCTGGAACTATTGCTGATGTCATAAATGCTACTGCGTCTGCAACGCTTTCGTTCCAGAAGGACCAGTCGATAAGTTTTGAGAAGAATCCTTTTTCATCAAATCCAGCTTGTTTATATACTGGTATCCACTGATCTTTTAATTCTTGCTCTGCACCTTCTAAATATTTAGAAAAAGAGTTATCTGCTACATCTGCCCAATAGTTATCACTTCCTATAGAACCAATCATACTTCCTACATACCCTAATCCTTCGCCTAATTTTAAGGCTGCTTGAGGTATTACTCTTCCAATAAAACGAGCTGGATTTTTAATAAGATTTCTATAAGCCCATCCATCATGCATATATGAGTTCTTGTAATAAAAATCTTCTATATCTGGAATAGTTGGATCAAATCCAAATTCTTTATCTATATATTTTTCAGCTTGTTCAATAGGAGTTCTAATAGCCATATTAGAACGTAATATAGTACTTGGATCACTATCAAAATCTTTTCTAATAATAGATGATGCTGTATTTCTCAAACTTTCATTATCTGATGTAAGAGCATCCTCTAATGACAGAGATGCCTTACCATCTGGAGTTACCTGACCTTTTTGAGATAGGTAATCCTGTAAAGTTGTAGTTGGAAGTTCAAAATTTTGAACCTGATTAAATACTTTCTCTAAATTCATTTGCGTATCTATCTTTGTATCAAAGATAGTTTGCTTATCAGGAAGTATAAAGTTGCTGTAATCTTCTGGCATTATGGTTTTATTTGAGGTTCGTAATCTAAGTCTTTAAATAAATTTATGGCTTTATTTACTTGTTCTGCACTTAGTTGATCAAAATCTTGAATTGTCTGATATGATGATTGTCCTGGTTCTTTTATTCTAATAGAATATACAGTTCCTGTTGATAGAGGAGTTGCCTGTAATTGATATGTTTTTCCTTTTCTACTCATTCTTAGTTCTTGTGAAACTGGCTTTCTTTGTTGACGAGCCCTATTTGCTAAATCTTCTTTTAGTAAATCTATAGCATCATCAAGGTATGATTCTTGTGTTAATTTAACACTAGCTACATTCATTGTAGCAGTTCCATCTTTAAATGTAATAAGTGAACCTTCACTAACTGGTGATTTACCTAATTCTTTTTGTAAATCTTTTAGTTCATCCATTGATAATGCTTCTTCCACATCATTTTTTCCTTTTTTGAGGATTTGGAATGTAACATTTCCTGTTCTTACATCTTGTGTCATTGTCTGATAACGATATTGTTTAGCTGAACCACTTGGATATAACCTATTCATATTATCTGTAACAATAGCATCTGTACTCTTATCACCTTTATATTTATATTGATTCAATGCTTTGCTTCCTCTTAATTCAGTATTAACTGAGCTTACATAACCTTTTTCTGCTGTTATTCCTTTATCCAATGCATCCTGTATTAATTCACCGCGAAATCCTTCATCAAAACGTTGTTTATTACCTACACTATTATAAAAATCATATCTTTCATTAGTCTTAGTATTTGTAATTCTTATACTTCCACCTAAATTAGATATTTTAAAATTTGGATCTTGTAATGCATTTTTTACAAATTCACTATTTAAGTTTACATATTCCGATTTATTTGAATTTATATAATGAACTTTATAAAAAGGAACATTTACAATATTTTGTATAGCTTGATTATATTCACTGTATAAAGCAGGATTTTTTGCTTTAGCGACAGTTTGAGCATTCTCAAGAATACCATGTAAAGCATCACTATATGCAATCTTTTCTCTGTATGCGTTAATAGCTTGTAGTAGAGAAGCATCTTTTCCTTTTAACTTATCTGTACCATTAAGAAGAGCTGCTCTTCCTTGAATATAACGATTTGCTATATCAATAACTTTTGCATAGTCAGCTTGATTTTTTGGAGGAGTTTTTAATATATCAACAAATTCTGCATTATCAATACCTGCCATAATAGTAGATATATCCTGTAAATCTCCATAACTTGCATCATAGTTTTGAGATAATTTTTCCTTTAATGTCCCTAATGTCTCTGCATCTTCTACAGTTGCTTTATCTAAGAACATTAGATTTTTTGGATCAAACTTCATTCCTAGTTTAGCATATAATTCCATTTTTTCTTTTAATGAAGCTGTGCTTTTTTCTCCAGTTATAGACTTCATCATCTCTAATTCGAACTGTCTTTCTGAAGTATATATTGTACGTGCATCTTGTGCATTTTGATTATACTCAGCTATTCTTCCAGGATTACCATCTATAGATACTTCTGTACCATAGGTAGCACGAGGAATTGCATAATTCTCTATTAATGATTTTTTATATATTCTTTGTGACCAACTTTTATAGTTTTGGTCAATATCACCCCAATCATTGGCTGAAACTCTTTTATATTCTTTTAATGCTGATTTTTTAGCATCTGAATATTTATTAATAACTGCATCAAAATTATCAAGATCTTCTTTAGTAGCTGTCTTACTATTAATAGCAGCTAACTTATCAGCTTGATACTTTCTCATCATTGCATCATTATCGTCTATATCTCTTTGTAGATATGGTTGTACACTTTGAACTAATGCGCTTCTATTATTTTTAAAGTTCATTCTACCATTAATAGCTATTTGCTCAAGTGCTTTATTATCTTGAGCGACATATGATTCTATACATAATTTAGCTTGTGCAGCAGTAATACCTGCAGTTTTAGTAATACGGTCATTTAAACCATCTGCACTAGTATTCTGATTTACACCACCCTTACAGTTTTTTAATGCTTCATCAAATGTTTTATTAACATTATAAAATGGTACATATCTTTTGTCTTTTACTTTTTCAAATACACCTTTTAATAATTTTTCATCACGAGGTGTAGAGCTGTTAAAATCTTCAAAGCCATCAAGAGCATCACCTAGATTAAGATCATTGTAACCTTCTCCTTCTGCACCGTCTTTAGATAATTTTTTATCTTTATATGATTCAGCATCTTGAAGAATAGATTTACGTAAAGTTGTTAAGTGATTATCCATAACTATGGCACGATCACTTAAAAGTGGCTTAAATATGTTTAGACCTTGACGTTGAACTGAAGGGTCTGATAAGTCTCCACTTGAAAGTTTTGACATCTGCTTTTCAGCTTCTTTCATATAATCATCCTTAACCTTCTTGTTTTCATCAAGTGTTAACGAAAGATTTAAAGCACTATCATATGCAGTTTTTACACGTTGTGCTCCTTGGTCCCAGAACTGATTCTGAGCTACATAAGCTTTCATTATATCATTTACAGGTAATCTCGATGGTCGAAATGAGTTAGCTGCTTGATAATCATTATTTTGATATGGACTTGACGCTGGCATGAATTTACAAATTTAATTAAAAAAAGTTAATAACCAAGTTAATTTTTGAGGTTATTTATATGGATTATGTTTTATAGTTCCACCCTTTTTTGCGCTTTTTGTTAGGTATGGAAGAATATTCTTCTGTCTCATGATTTTCTCATATATCTCCCACTTCTTAGGATCGCTATCTGGTAATTTATCTAATCCTGCTAGTATTTTATCATACATTTCATTTCCTGCTGAACCTTGAGCATCCATAATACTTTTATTTGTACGAGTAAAGTTACCAGTTCTCCAATCATAATTCCAAGCTGGATTATTCTGTGCAAGTAACTGATATGCAAGTGACTGATTATCAGCTACATCTGTAGATCTATCTGTCATATATTTATCACCAAGATAGCTACGAAGATTATCAAAATTCTGTTGACCGACTACTGTTTCTTTGTAATAGTTTTGGTCATTAACCATATTTGTTTGTCTTGCTTGATTAGCTATTTGGTTGTTGTATTGTCTGAATTGATTTGTTATTCCAGCATTCTGATTATCATATTGAGAACGAACCTGTGGCATTTGGTTAAGTACTTGACCATAACTATCTGCAGCTTGTGCGTTTCTTAATATTGGTGATAATGAATTAATTCCTTGTAAGTTAGCATTAAACGCTCCTTTCATATCACCTATTGTTTGCTCAGGATTAACTAAAGCAGGATCAACATAAGAAGGATTAAGATGAGAACGATATGGCATGTATCTTTTTGCAGATGCCCATTTCCACAAGTTATACGCTTGATTTTCTTTTTGCCAAGGAGTAAATTGCCAATCTGCTCTTTTAACTCCATCTCCATTTACATTTATATCTGGAACTATTGGTCTGTTTAATGGTGTAATTTTATCTGGTGTTTTAGGAGTATATGTTATTTTCTCTGCTAATGGTAATACACCTGATACTTTTGGTAATTGTGCTACACCTGATATACCTGGAGCTGCATTACCTGATGCTGTTGTTGCTTGCATTGCAGGAGGAGTACTTACCGTACCATGATTACCACGTCTTCCTCTATAAGGAACACTAGATTTTTGAGATAATGTACTATAATAATCAGTAGGGTTAGGAGTATCTACTCCTATTTTATCTGTAATCCAATCTATTGAATCAAATTCTTTTAACTCATCAGGAGTTAAATCTATACCATTATTTCTTTTTCTGCTCAGGTAGTCCCATCTATCCCAAAAAACATTTTTATATTTCTTTTTACCTGTAGGACTCTCTAAATATAAATGAGAGGAATTATCATTTACATACTTATCATCTACAATATTATCGATTGTAGTTTTTGGATTGAGGAATTTACCAATTTGAGCTTTAATATTTCCACCATATTTAGCATATTGTTTTTGTTCCATAACTTCTTCTTTTAAATCGTCATCGTATACAGGAGCTGTATTCTCTGCAAACGTAGGTAGTCCATCTGGAAATCCTTTTTTCTGTTCTTGTATAAATGCAATATTACCTAATGTCTGCATATATTTCTCAAGCATCTTCATAGATGAATTTTTTGCAATATCATCCTTTTTTGGATCTTCAATATTGGCAATCAATTTATTATAATGTTTTGGATCTATATTTCTTTTTAAAACATCAGCAGGAGTATTAACAGCAGCTTTAAAACTGCCACCTTTTTTAAGTTCCATCATTTTATGATTGAGCTCTGTAAATGCAAGACTCTTATCATCACTAAAGACAAATGAATTATTTTCAAGAAGTACATCTACTCCTCCTCCTTTATGAGTCTTACCTTTTACATTAAATAATGCTGAGAAATCTGGTTTGAAGATGATTTCATCTTTTTCCACTTCAACATTACTACGATAAGGATTCTTTTTTATCGTACTATTAATTTTTGGATCTACATTTATAGAAGGCATTTCTTCCCTTGTTATAGGGAAATTATCCTTAAAATGATAGGTATCTTTGTATGATTTGTTATCTGCAACTCCCATATTATTGAAATATTAATTGTCCGTTTTTATTAAGGACGTGTTTAGTTCTAAGATATTTTAGTTTTGGATTTCTGCTATCTGCTGAAACTTCATAGTTATAATTAAATGAATGTGTAGCATCTCCAAGATTTGTAGTTTGTTTTAGTTTATTCCAGTCTCCTCTTTGCTTTGCTTCATGCTCAACAAATCTTAATTGCGCGTCCAGAGTATAAGGATTCATACCTTCGTTTTGTGCAAAACTAACAAGATTTTTGTAACGATCTCCTCTCCATTGAGCAACACCATATGCTTTATCTTTAAGATTATTATCTCCAGTAATCTCTCCACTAATTACATCATCTCTGAAATTTCCAGACTCTTGTATAAGATTGGCTACAATTCCAGCAGCCTGATGATCAGCAAGACCTCTACCTTTAAAAAATTGAAATGCATATTGAGCCTTATTTCCACTTTTTCTGTTTGTATAAGGATTTTCTTCTGTTGATGGATTAACTGTACTTTGTTGTATACTAATCTCATTTTCTGATGGAGCAGTTGGTATATCTTCATTATCTTCATTGTCATCATCATATAAGAAATTATATACTTGTGATAATGACATTCCTCCTTTCTCCATATAACCACCCTTATTCTTTCTTGTAACAGTTAAAACAGGAGCATTAATATACTCACCATTACTATCTAATTTTGCATATGGTAATCTTGATTTACCTTTTCTTGTTTTGTTTATATTTGAAATCATTGAATTGATTTCATTCAAATTTACTGAGTTTGGCAAGTTTGCTGTTTGAGAGAAACCCATCTTATTCAAGTTATCAAATCCATGGTAACCAACATCAATTAAATCGTCATCTAATGCTCTTTTCATTAAAGATAAAGATATAGGATAACTATCTGTAGATAAAGAGTGAGCAGGTATAAATTTCTTTCCTTTCTCTGAAGCTTTTACTATATTATACGCTTTTATTATTTCTCTTGCTGGATTATTTGTAGGATTTTTTGCAAGAGATGGAATTAATGATTCAGTCATAGGTAAGCTAGTTTTATCCATATAAGGATTAAGTTTTTTGTTTAACTTACCTACTAACGTTTCCTTTTTTGTTGGCTTTAAAAAATAATCAGAAAGTGCTTGTGCATACAAATCAGCAGGTGTAGGCCTTACAAAAGGCTGACCTTCTGCTGTTCTAAATTGTCTTGAGGTCCAACCATCTGGATCGTAATGTATTTCTGATGGTGGAGGTGGTAATTGATTCTCCGCCTGTTGCACACCATATGTTCCTGGTACATACTCTTGTGCTGCATCAGATTGTATTTCACGTTGAGAAATCTGAGCTTGTTGTTCCCTCAAAGCATATCTATCAGGAAGTGGATGACGAATAACTCCTGGTGTAATATCTACATTAGCATTTACAGCAGCGTCTATATCTAATCCTCTGAATTGTGCTCTTAATCTTTCTATTTCAGTATTTCTGGTAGCTATTCTGAATGCATCTGATAATTCACTATCATTATTTGGACTCAATTCAGGAGTATCCATATCAAAATCTGCACCACTATCTAAATCACTTTCTGAGTAGGATGTTTTTTTACTTGTATTATTTATATTGTTTGCCTTTAAATCATCTAATCTTTGTTGTAATTCAGTTTTTCTCCATCCTGTTAAAGACTCAAATTCTCTATCTGGCAATCTATCTGCTTTAGACATTACTGTTGAAAGCAAATCTTGACTATCATATACATTTCCTGAATGAGTTATATGTCCTAAATTTCTAACTGTTGATAGTAGTTTTTCTTCATCTCCACTTAAAGCATATCTAGTTGGTGATATTCTATCTTTTACAGTTGAATATAATTCAGAAAAATCTTTTTTACTTCCTATACCAGCAAATGGATTAGCCATATTATTAACAAACTGACCAGTACTTTTTGCGCCTATTGAACCTAAAGCTCCTAATGTTAAAGGAGTAGCCACAGATAATAATTGTTGTCCAACAGTGGCATCTCCGCCAACTGTATGTCCTATATTATCTGCCATATCTCCTACCATTTTAAATGGATTAAGATATTCATCTACAAAAGAATTAGGATCATCAGGAAAGAATCTTAGTTTTTCTCCTGCTGCAGAATTTCTAAAACTTGGATTTAGTTTAGATTTTGCTATAGCTTGTTTTCTTCTGGCTAACTCTCTCGTATTTGAAATTTTATTAGCCTGTCCCATATCACTAACAGCTCTTAAATCTGATGATATAGGTTGTACTGGAATATTAGAAACTCTGCTTTCATCTGTACGCGCCATATTTTGACGAGCTAGATCTCTAGGATCACCAAAAGGATTTTTTACTTTTGGTAGTCCTCCTTGTTGAGCTTTTATATTACCACCTTTTTGTTTCCATATTAATTTCTTTAAATTTTCATCATATCTTCTATTATATTCATCAAAATCTTTTTTAGTAAATTCTCCTCTTTTTGAAGGGTAGTAGTTAGCGTTTATTAATGAATCCATTGTACGAGGTGAAACAAGTGAATGACGATCACTATATCTATTTTCTAATTTTGGTTGTATGACTTCATGTGCTTCATATTCATGTGCTCCTGGTGTAGTATATGCTTTTGAATCATATTCATCATTAGTACTCCATTTTTTACGATCATTTGACCTTATTCCTTTTAATTCTTGTTGAGCATGAGCTAATTCAGCAAGATAAGCATCTCTTACTGAATAAGGATTATCTGATCTATAATTAAGATTCATTTGATTTCTACCTGATTTATTAGATAGTTTTTGTATCCAATTTGAAGTAGGAACAAAATAAGACCTTCCTTCTGTTCCTTCTAATGGAACAATGGAAGGTTTGCCATTTTTAAGCCATGCTTGCCAAGTATCTTCATAATAATCACCATTAAATTCTTCAAATTTATTAACATCAGGAACATTTACACCTGGAACTAAAGGGTAATCTCTTTTGAAAGATTTATGAGTAAGTGTATTTAGATAATCACTTGTTGTTTTATCTTTAGTTGCATATACAGTTACATTTTTATTTGTCTTTGGGTCTTCTTTAACAGCATCTATATTTATTACATTTTTTGTATTATCTGCAACATTACTTAAAGATTTAATAGGTTTTATTCCTGTTATTTCTTCAAAACTTCCACCTCCTTGCATAGGAATCTCTCTAACAATATTTCCTTGAAACTTATATGGTTTCTTTCTGCCAGCTTTCATTCTCTTCTTATTACCTTTATTGTCTATTCCCCATAAATCTATATCTGTTTCAGACATATCAATGAGTCCTTCTGGAGTATTAATATCCAGATATGGATTTCCTGCAAATGGAGATCCTTTTGAGTATCCTAATATTGATTGTAAATCTATCATTTTCTAAAATTTGTATGTCCTTTAGATTTTGCACCAAAGAAACGACGTTGTTTATCAGTTAGTGGATGACCTTGAGCAGTTCCATCATGTAGAATCTGTCTTGCTTTATTTGGAGTTAATCCTCCTTTCTTAAAGTTTAAACCTTTACCTCTTAAGTATTTCTTTAAAGCTTCAGGATTTTGCATTAACTCTGTATCTGGATTGTTAACAGTTCCTCTTTGGTTTACACCAGTATAAGGACTAAATTCACCATTATTCCAGTATCCTATAGTTGAGTTAGCTGGTCCATAGATAGGTACTCCATCTTGTGTAGTATCTCTTGTCATTTGACCTGGAGTTATAGTTCCTCTAACCTGTGCTCCTGGTCTTGATACTATTGGATAATCTTTTTGTTCAAAAGGCTCTAAAAAACTAAAATTTGGTGAACCTTTATATTTAGTCTCTGGAACTTTATATTTCCTAAATAATTTAACTTGTTCGTCCACATTTCCTTTTCCAGTTTTCCAATCTGAATAAGCTTTAAGTATATCATCTGGAGCACCATTTAAATCATACATTTCAGGTTTTGGTTTCTTATATACTACTGGTTGTACTGGTTTTTTATAAATAGGAGATTCAGCAGTTCCATCAAAATAGTTTCCTATTGGTCTAATTTTATCACTTACTATGTCTGGAGAACTATGATATTGAATTCTATCTTGTCCAAAACCTAAGGATTTATAATAATCCAATAGTTGTTTATCTTGTTTTCTTGCCCATAAAAGATTAAAACCATCTAAAAACTGGTCTTTCTCACTTTTAAAATCTTGTGCTACAGGCATATCTAATCCAGAAACCTTTTTAGGATTTCTTCTATCTTTCAATTCTTTTGTTGTCCATTCTGTAGGATAAACTTTTGTGGTAGATATAGAGCTTTTTGGTCCCATAAGTTTATCCTGCATCTGCATAGCTTTATATAAATTCAAACTATCATTGTAAGCTCTTAATCTTGGGTCATTAGGGTTATCAACTGTAATAGGAGCTAGCTTACCACCTTTCTGCTTTTTTTCATAGTATCCTCTTGTACCATAAGGAATACCTTGTGGTCTATTTCTTAAGCTATTTTGAAACTCTGTACCTTCTTTTTCTGTTAAGAAATTCTGATGTTCAGTTCCATCATATTCCACTCTATATGGAAGAGGTGTTATATCTCCTGCTATCTGTCCAGGATTATTTGAAGGAATAATATTCAGTTCATTACTTTCTTGATCTATTAATGGATAGTTATTAAATGATTTTTTTAATTGTGGCTCATCTTTATAAATATAGGGTTGTACTGGTTTCTTGTATACTACTGGTTGTACTGGTGTTGGAAATATTGGAAATCCTTGTGTTCCCCACTTATGTTGTCTTACTCCTATCTTAGCTGCAATATTTTTATAGTTAGCTTCTGAAAGGTCTGCAACAGGATTAATTTTATGGTACTCATCTTGAGTCATTACATTAACAGGTAATTTATCTATTTTATTCCACTTAGCTGCGAGTAATGTATTTTCTGTAATACGTCTAGCTTCTGAACTATCATTATAAGCTCTTAAACGAGGATCATTAGGATTATCAACTGTAATAGGAGAAAGCTTTCCACCTTTCTGAGCATATAGATTATATCTATTAGGTTGGAAGTTACTTACTGGCATTGGGTCTATTTGACCAAGAGTTGAGTATTGATCAGTTGCGTATTGGTTCTGTCTGTTTCTATCAACCATTTCTGATAACCAAGATAATCCTGTTGTTGCTCCTCTAAGAGCAAAATATGGATCAATTTTAGATTGTTGCTTTTTTACTGGATCTTGAGGGTTAACTCCTGTGCCTGGACCTGTCTTTGGTGTACCCATTCCATCTATACCTCTACCCTTTGGTTTATTCTTCTCTTGTTCTTGAGTAGGATCATAACCATTAGGGTAAACACATCTTTGGTCTTCTTCACTCCAGACCATGCCACTCTCTGTACAATCATCTTTTAGACCTGGACTGTTATCATAGTTAAATGGACCCATTGGTCCATAGTTAGGTGTAGTAGGTTGCATTGGACCAACAAAGCCATATGAAGGTTGTGGTCTTAGATTTATAGGAGTAGGATTGAATTTATTATCTTCTTCGTACTCACCACCTATTTGCAGTTTTCTTGGTCTAAACATCATCGTGGAGAAATTAATTTTTTGATATTAATGATTTTAAAAAGGAATTTTACAGAACCTGATACTGTTTTCATCAAACGAAACTTATTAAAGTAATGTCTGAATTTCTTTCTTTGTTCTTCAGGTTTATCCATATCTACAGCTAAAGGATTTATAATATTCTTATATCCACTTTCATCTGTAGGAAATAGATGAACTTCACTATTTGTAAATTCACCTCTATCTCTGACTGCGTCCCAGAACTGATTAATTCTATATTTGTTTTCTTCTTTGAAGAATACTATATCAAAGCTTACATCTGTAGATGAATTCTTTTTAGGGAATGATAGATTCTCTTCTGGATTAGGATTACCTAATCTCATATTAAGAAAAGGTGACATCTGTTCTGAATTATGTACAATTAATCTATCAAAGTTTTCATTCAGTTTATGGAAACGGTCTCTACCCATATTTTTATATATATAACATTCTAATATATATTCAATAGATCTCACTGTCTCAACTGTTTGACCACTGTTTGAAAGTGCTTCAATTTCCCAAGGATAATCAACTCCATAGAAATTACAGTAACTATCCCATGCTTCATTATGTTTCCAGACAGTATTATCTTTTATGGTCATGAAATGATTGTCTCTTTGGATTACCCAATCAGGATGCCAATCATGCCATGATACAAAATTCTTATCCAAAGGAGAATAAGATAATGTCCAGCTAATATCGTTAAAATAATTAGGGTCTCTTAGAGATATAACTTTACCTTTATATGTAAAGTTACCATTTTCGTATTTTATGTCAATAGCTAATTCTCTTTTTGGTGAGAAGTCTCTTTTGGAAATATAGATTGTTTCATTGAAACTATCAAATGCAGTAAGATATCCTACACCTGCAATTGGATTCTCAATTTTTGGATATGTTGGAAAATACTGATATAAGAATATTGGCATATAATTTTTACACCAATAACTCATTCCTTGTCTTGTTATATCATCCAGTCCTTCTGTATAGTTTATTATTCTACCTTGCCTTTCAGATGGATAATATCTACCTAAGTGTGTATTAGAGAATGCATATCTTGAGTTACAAGCTGCATAGTTATTATCTGTTGGCATTAATTCTCTAGGGTCTTGTGCAAACATTCCTCCATCACCAATTGTAATAGTCTGACCACTTAGTTTCAGTAAGCTTCTACCCATTGTAATGAAGGGTGAAGCTTTTGTGAATAGAAACATTATACGATCCTCATCTAATTTGTGCATTGCTGTAAGTTGACCAAAGTCACTTTCAGAGAAATTAAAGAAGTTAGCTGGTAAAAAGTATTGCCAGTTGTCAACTTTTTGAAGATTATATGATGGTAATGAGTATATTACTGAATTAGGTTGAGTTACAGGTATTGGGTTTAGTGGATCAAAATCTTCTCTTTGTTGTTGAGCAAAGATTTCCGTCGTGTACAGGTCAGAGAAAACTCTACTTATATTAAATTCCTCTGGTTTTAAAAGTCTATCCTGACGGAATATCTGATTCAGATTATTGTTATTTGCAGAGTAAAAAGGTTCGTCTGTTTTCTCTCTGAAATTAATATTATAATCACACTCTACAATATATTCAATTACAGTATTATGTGATAGGTACATATACGCATCATCAACTCTTGTTATAGATTTCCCATCCTTTCTTTTTTTACAATCCAGATTATAACGAGATTCTGTAGTACGTGCATATTGATTATAAGAAATGGATTTTCCAGTAACAACTTCTGCAAAGTCATATTTTGTAGAATCTATCCAGTAACGAGGATATGCTATATTTCTATATAAACGATAGTTGTACTCTGTACCTGGAGGGAAATTTGTACCTGCAATATTCTGATTAAAGAATTGCATACGTTTTTGAAAGTGCATTGTTGTAATTATACAGTCTCCACCATAAAGAATTGGTGATGTTGTAGTAGTTGCTTTTGGATTTGGAATATTTCCATGATCCTCTTCTTCTGCAAACGACAATACACATGAATGTATACCTACAGGTGAACTTGAACCTAATCTTCCATATTGATTAGGATTTGGTATTTTACTTGTTGCGTAAAATGCTGATCCTGTTGAAGTTACTTGCTTTAATGGATTATCACATATCTTAAAACCAGATATAGAGTTTCTACTCATATCTTCAGTTTTAGGTTCTTTTATTTCTTTATTTAAATGAAGATATACTGTCTTCTCCCTGAAATAGTTATTATATGTTAATCCATCTACAGTTACTACATCAGATGGAATATATTGAGCATCGATTAAAAGTCTTCTTCTTTTGTTACCACTTGGTACACATATGGATTGATTAAACTTTGCTATTGCATTATACTGATATACATAATCTGTATAACCAGTAAGATCTCTTATTATCTCAAATACTTTATCTGCTTCTTTAATACCATTAAGAATTGAGAATGGTATTTTTACAGCTAAAGATGTAATAACTGTTAATGCAGCTTTGATTACTTTTACTATTTGTGTTATTTTACTTGCACCACCTACACCTGCCTTTATACCCGTTACAGAAGCAAGCGAACCAGTTAGGAATCCTATAACATCAAAATTAATTAAATCTTCTACACTATTCAAAGGATAATCTATTGATGAATAGATATCAGAGTTTGTATTATTCTGTTGACCTAATACCTCTCCAGCTTTTGTTGTTACCGTAGTTTTAGTTTTACCTAAAAGAGTAAGAGTAGCTTCAATAAACCCAACAGTTGCTGCTAACCAAAAAGCAAATTGGTTCATTAATCTTTCTTGTGGATGATTATGAACTAAATCAAATTTTCCTGTTATAGATGCTATTTCTTCACTTTCAATCTTTATCTCACTACCTAAACTATATCTTGGTTCAAATTGAGTATGTGGAGAATAAAAATTGAATCTATCATTGTAGTAATCTGTCAGAGGTTTAAAGTTATTTTCTCTATTGTTCTTAAAATATGTTTGCTTACTTGATAAAAATATATCAGGTCTCAAATCGTTAACACCATAATTACTATACATTATAGTTTGTTGTTGAGACTCATCGAAGTAAGAACGAATATTTGTCATTATACCTCTTGCTCCAACTGTTCCATTTCCACCTTTTCTATCTGAACGTGTAATTTTATAACCAACAATATCTGGATTATCAAAACGAGGAATATTACTAAAACGAATACCTTTGATATTCACATAAGTTTTTCCGTCTACAATAGAGTATCTTGGAACTTTACATTCATCTGGAAATTTATGATAACGAATAGGAGTATTAACCCATTCACCAAACATATCTTTATTATTTGGATATAAATCTACAGACTCAAAATATCCTAGTTTTCCAGTACCTATAATTCTTCTATCACAAAAGAACTGGTTATTTGTAGGTATCATATTTTCAGCAGTATTTTCAACTTCCCATCTTTTGATAACCCTTTTCTCTTCGCAATCCGCAAATTGCTTATCGTATTCATAAACATCAACAGATGATATAGGTTGAAGATCCTCTGGTTCAGCCAAACGTCCAGGTATATGAAATTTATCTGTTTCCTCTCCTGTTGTATATATACCCTGAATATAAAAATCATAGTTCTCATCAGCGTAATAACTTACATCTGAACCATCATTTTTATAATAATCAAGAGGAACTTGCTCGATAACATATTCTGCCTGTATCGACATAGCTTTTAGTTGATAGTTTTCTTCATTTCTACCAACTAAGTCACCAAGTAAAAGATAGTTACTATTTGAACTTATTATACCAGCTTTATGCCATGTAGGTTTTCTAATTATAAGTTGAGATAATTCTAATTCTTTATATGTAGAATTAATAAAATCTGTAACAGATACAGATTTAATTTTAGTTGAATATGTACCTATTATTTTTGCAAGTTTTGTTGCCCCTTTTGTTGCAGGATCAACATAGTTTCCAACTATTGCTAATGTGAACTGATCAAAATCACTATCTAATCCATCTATTTTTACTTCTAAACTATTAGATGAATTATCTGAATGTAATGCTATCCTATTTGTAATTGAATACCAATCTGAAAATACTTGTCCATCCAGTGAGTATGAAACTACTGCAGAATACATACCATTTGGCATGTTTCCAACCTGACCTTTTTTAACTGTAAGACAAGGTTGTGCTATTTTTTTGAATAGTAATATATCATCACAATTTGTAACTTTACTTATGTCATCTAAATTAATACGTCTTAAATTCTTATTCTTATCAGTAAATGTTACTACAACTCCTTTGTTAAAATGTTTTTTGGCAATACCTGTTATTGGGAATTGATCATTAAATTGTAAACATGATAAATTTAATAATTTCTTATATGTACATGTATTTGGATTACCTATACCAATTTCGCTATTTACATTATCTGTAGAGAATATAAGTAATGTGTCATCTGGTAAATCTATTTCTCCAATTATTTTATACGGTGCAGAGAAACACTTGATAGTAGATGGTTCGTTTCCTATTGTTCCTAAATCTCCATCTTTGCTGTTTCTTACAACATTTCTTGCATGACTATAATTATCCTTACCTAAATAAGAAGAATTTAAATCTGTTACCAAACCTGGCTTACTAGTTACTACTGTATCTACCTGTGATGTACTTTGTTTATCTGCCATTAAATTAATTGTATTAAACGCTCATAAGGAAAATATACATCATTTCCTTTTTTTATTCTACTTATTTCGCTTTCACTAAGTTTAGTGTTTTTTAAAAACTCAAGTGTTCTAATCCTTGATTTTTTCATTTCCTTCATAGAGAACATATCATATTCGTTTCCTGGTTTACCACCCTCTGATATAGCCATTTCCTGCCAAGCAAAGTGAAACATTCCTCTTGTATCAGGAAGTATTATTTTTAAACATTGAGTTTTTAGAAATATAATCATACCTGATGAAAATATTTCTCCATAAAAAGTCATTCCAATCCTATCAGCATACTTATTTATAAAATCTACTATAGCTTCACTAACATCTGTCATTCCTCCTTGGGGACATGTAAAATATATATGTAAATTATCATCAACCTTAAGTTCATTTATTGACTTAACAAGAGTATTAAACATATCGTAATCTACATCACCAGATAAATGTACTATCATTATTGAAAATATTTAAACCATTGATTATACCATCCAAGTTCTTTAGTACGTTGAGAACGTAAATAATCTCCATATTCTCTTTCAGTAGTAAAGTTAAAAGCATCTAACCAAGCTTTAACTCTTTCTGATTGAGCAAATTTAAGTAAATCACCTAAATTCTGACCATCAGTCTCAAAAATTGCATTTGTTATAATCCTTTCTTTTACTGACCATTCATAATAAGGAGTAATCATAGGATGAAATGGAAAAGTAATGTTACCATCTGTATCCATCATCATTCCAATATATAATATATAAATCATACCTGAACGAAAAGGAGTTATTAAATTTCCATCTTTTATTTCAACTTGATACTTTCCTTGTTTTCTTTTATTTGGGCAATCCAGATGACAAAAGTCAAATGATTGTTGTCCAACAGTTAATTGTGTCCATTGATTATAATGGTAAGGTATTTGTTGTCCTTTTCTTTCTATAACTACTTGATAGTTATCAACACAACCAAGTTGTTCTCTATTAAGACAAGCTTTATATATTACATCCTGATCTACATTATTATCAAAAGGATTTCTTATAGTTACAGCAGGTGAACTTGTACAATCCAATCCTGCCATATAGAACATTTTTTCAAAATCCATAGGTAATTCACCTTTGAAATCTACTATTGGAATAGCAGCTTCTCTGATTTCCCTTATAGGCAAACCAAGTTTATCATTACAATACATAACAGTTTTCACTAAAGAACCAATATCTATCAGTCCTTCTGCATCGAATTTCTTAAAGTCTCTTTTGACAATAGCTAATAGTTCATTAATAGAACGGTGGTCAAATATACGATCATTAATCATTTTTCTTGGCGTTTTTATTTCCTTTATGAGATATTGATAAATTCTTTCTGTGCTCTTCAGAAAATTTCATTCCTTTTCTTCCTTGACTCATATTATTTCTTTGCACACTTGTTCTTTTCATTCCTTTTGTTTTGGATACTCTCTTATCTATAGTTTCTTGAGATTGCTTACGACCAATTTTATGAGCTCTTGTTGCTTCTCTTATTTTATCTTTTGTTTCTTGTGATAACTTTCCATTTGAACCTGGTTCTCTTACATTTAACATATTAACTCCAAGAATTTTGTAACATTCATAATAAAAAGTTTCGTAATTATTCATTATATTTTGATTACAATCTATAGGTAATATATGAATAATATCAAATATATGCTCATCAGGGCCATATTTAGAAAAGGAATTGTAAAGTTTTATCTGCATTTTACAATTCAATCTTTTATATTTTCTAAATCTATCTTCAATATTCCACGATTGCCCTATATAGATTTTTCCTGTTGGTGATGTTATTTTGTATATTCCTATCATTAGTTTTTCCTAGTTGGATTTTTATTAATATCTTCATCTTCTGGAAGACGTTTTGTAACACCAGCTACTTGTTCTAGTGCTTTTGCAAACATTTCACCTTCTAACCAAGGTGGTAACATAAATTCAGTATCTAAAAATCTTATGCATGGTTTTACTTCCTGACATTCATTCTTATTAGTAATATCATCTGTATAAAATCCATATATATTAATACGATGAGGGTTTACTTCTGGAATCCAAATATAACCATCACTAAAAAATGAATAGTATTGTTTGATTTTCTTTTGATAAGGATCATCTTTTATTGATCCCCAAGCCATAGCAGTAGTATAAAAGAAATCAGTTGAACCATCAACTGATGTTACAGTTTTTATAATAGGTCCTGTATTATCTACCCACATTTCAGGTAACTTATTTTTTGTACGATATATCTTACAATTTACCTTTATTGGACAACATGGGTCTATAGTAGAAGTTTCTATTACTTCGATGCAGGAAAGAGTTTGGAAGATTGAGTTATTCACATATATTCTTCCAGCTGCTACTTCTCTTCTTATTAACCATTTAGCATGTTTAGTAAGTATTTCATATAAGAATTTGTTAGTATAGGTAGAGTCAGCATTTCTCTCCTTTAACATATCTCTGAAAGTTTCTATTGTATTTCTTTTACTACTCATATTATTTTATTTGTCTCCATACGCTATATCCACCAAGAGTATTTTTGGAGGTTCTAACTCTATCCATATTTACTTCTTTTGTTAGTTGTCCCATTTTCTTATGTGGTTCAAAACCAAAGAATTGTAACATTTTATTAAATTTTACAGCCCATTTTCTTTCCCATTTTATCTTAGGTTGTTTTCCTTTCTGAGTTATATTTAAGAATGGAACCTTTTCTCCAAGTTCTGTTGAAGTTTTTACATCAACAGCTTGAAACTTATGAGGTAGAAATTGAAACTTTATCTCTCCTGTATATGAACCAAGTTTTACACCTAATGGATTTTTAATTGCCTCCTCTCTTATTGTTTCAGCAATATCATCCCATAATCTTGCAAAGTCATTCCAAGTCATATCTTTATATTCTGGATATGTCTTTCTAAAACTTCTCCAAAGCTTAATATTTACTACTTGCTTTGAAAATTCTCCTTTTCCCATACGAGGAGCATTAAGATCATTCGGGAATATTGGTTTATAATTCACTCGTAAGATTATTTAAGTTATAATAAATATAGCCTTTTTTTGTGTAATGGCAAAATTAACATATTACGTTAAAATAGAAAAGCCCCTAAATAAAAGGGGCTCTTCTTTTGTTATATAGTATTTATTCACAGATAATTGGGTTAAATCCCGTAAATCCATATTTGCTATCGAGTAGTCTGTAAGCTTGTAATGCTGGCTCTTTACTTGCACCAATTGTTTGGGCATAACTATCAAAACCACATAATGAACCTGTCATCATACTATCTTTAGTTGGCATTGAACATTGATGAAAATGCCCCATTAGGTTAAAGTCAGCATATCTATTTTGATTCTGGCGCTGGATGAACTTTGTTAGAGGAACTGTTAATCCACCTATTCCACCACCATAACTAACTTGCCATCCATGAAAATCTCTAATTGTTTTACCTAATATATTGAAATATCCAATATCACTTTCTGGTAAAAGGAAGTCAATTTCTCCTTTGATTTTTTGTGCAAGGAAAGCGTAAATTAAAGTTTCGTAGTTACTACGATGGTCTACACTTGACTCCATTCTTTTCGTAGTACGTGAATGATTACCATTTCTACATATAACAGTAATCTTATCGGTATCAGCTGTTTCCTGTATGCGTTTTATACAATCAGTTAATAACTCTAAAGCAAAAGCAGATGCTTCTACTGGAGTCATAGAGTTTGTAATTGTTTGCGATTCAGGATGAATGTAACCTTCTATGAAGTCTCCTGTTAGATATAGTAATGTATTATGATTATCAAATTCACTACTGTCTCTATTAATTAATTTTACAGATGAGTCTGCACACTTATAAGCTCTCTTCCTTGCTATATCTGGATTATATTCATTAAATCCATTAACTGCAGCTTTTTCAATAACCTTCTCCACATGCCAATCTCCCCAATGAACGATTGATGCACCTTGTCTTCCTATTTCTGGAATCAAAGGTATATTATTAATTGGACGTTGTTCACCTATTACTAACGCATCATTATATCTCGATTCTAATTCCTCATATGCTAGTAATATTGATTTATATTTATCCTGTTCTGTTTTAACTCTACTCTCACATTGTCTCTTCACAATATCTATCTGGAAATCAGATGACTTTGTTGCAGAATTTGCGACGATTGTTTTTGCCGTGTCCTTTATAGATCCTTTGTAGTCATGTTCATCTAATGCTTGAACTAATTCGGTTGCTGATAAAATTGTTTTTACTCTTGATCGACTTGCTTCTACCTCTGCTTCTGTTACACCATAACGACTTGCAAGTTTTCCTTTTCCCATTTCCATCCTTTTAGGATCTTCTAGGAAAATTTTGTCCATTTTTTTCAGTATCATATCTTTTCTACTTTGTTTGTACAAAAATAGACAATATATTTGAAACCACCAAATAAAAAGCCCACTATTTCTAGTGAGCTTTGTGAGCCAGGAGAGAATCGAACTCTCGCCTCTGACAGGCTGTGGTTTTACAGACCATGGTGGCTAGTCCCAACATCCACCTCAGGCTCAAGTAATATGCAGAGAGTGTGAGACTCGAACTCACAAGACTGTTACATCTGACGATTTAGCAAACCGCTCCAATAACCATTATGGCAACCCTCTTTCTGTATCGAGGTAGGGGTGGGATTCGAACCCACGGGACTGTTACATCTCCTCCGTTTTCAAAACGGTATGCTTTTGACCACTTGCATACCCTACCTTATTTTATTTTTAGATCTATAGTTATCAGTTAATGCATGACAATTTGGACATAATAACTGAAGATTTTCTATTAGATGATTATATTTCTTTCCATCAATATGATGTAATTCTAATGGTATTTTATCTCCTTGCCACTCACTAAGATTACATTTTTCACATTTATGTTCTTTTAAACCCTCTTTTAATAATCTTAGTTTTAGTTTAAAAGTATGATAACCAGGATATTTACCTAATAATATATCATTAAGTGAGAATATCTTACAAGGTTTTTTCTTTGTTCCTTTTCCTGCTTGATTAGTTTTAAAACAACCTAATCTTTTTGATTGAAGAACAACAGTTTTGTAATTCATTTTAAGCTTTATAGCAGCCTGTCTTAAAGATATCTCATTATTACAAGTATCTATTATCAACTTTTCCTTTTCTTCTGTATATTTCATATAATTAATATACAAAAATAATTTTAAACTACCAAACATATTAGAATAATTTTCCAACATGTTTAGTAGAATAGTACCCAAGGTCGGATTCGAACCGACATGACTCAAATTTTAAGTTTGATATGGAAGGCCATTTTCATCACAAGGGCATTTGTACAGGTGAAGGGATTCGAACCCTCATGATTTAGTTTCTAAAACTAACACGGTCTGCCATTTACGTCACACCCGCAAATAAAAAATCCCTAGTTTTTGACTAGGGATTCGTGTAATAGTGCTGTAAGATGATATTGTTAGCCTATAGATTCCCCTGTCAAGTTTGTATAACTTAACGACAAGAGTAAATATAGGTTTGTTGCTTTCATAATGCAAATATACGACATTAATTTACGTTTTCCAAATTTATTTTAAAATAAAAATACCTCCTTGATCAAAGGAGGTATTAATAATGTTCTGTAGTGATTAAGCTACTGTTCCTTCGATGTCAGTTTTAATAGTTGTTAGACTATTAACTACTTCCTGAAGTTGCTCTGGAGTTGGAGCTGCGTCTACTAAAGCCTGTAACTGAGCAATTTGCTCGTTAAGTGCTACAATAGTTGCGTTTTGTCCTTCCAGTAAAAGTGCGATTTGAGCTTGCTCTACGTCTACAGCTGCCTGTAAATCAACTACTTGCTGTTGTACTTCTGCTAATGTTGCCATAATTGTATTTTGTTTTTGATTGTTAACAATAATAAGATCTTTTATTTCCTTAAGAATTTTGTCATCATTTGTAATATGTATATGTAAGTCAAACATTCTTTTTAGGTTTATATAAACAATATACGCTTTTTATATGACAGTACCAAATATTTGTGGAGGATAGGATATTCGAAATCCTTCTTTTAGCTTGCAAAGCTAATGTGCAGCCATTAACACTTATCCCCCAGTTGTCTTCTTAAAATAAGATTCACTTACAATATCCTTAGGTACAATCATATAGAATGGATTTATATTCATCCACTTCTCATGTTTTGCATTTTCACATATAAAGTATAATCCTGATAGTGAGTGTAAAACTATATCATTTTTCTTAATCATGTGCAGCTACCAAGACTCGAACTTGGATTACTTGAGTATCAGTCAAGTGTGCTAACCATTCTACTATAACTGCGGTTTAGCGATCTGGGAAGAGATATTTGTTCCCAACTTGGAGGATGGCAAATCTCCCATCCTATCCCAGTATACCCTGTAGGTTTCGAACCTACGACCTTGACCATATAAGGGTCCTGCTCCACCTATTGAGCTAAGGGTACATATTGTTCTATTAGATGTTCTATGTCTGATAGATAAAGATAAGTAATAATATCCTTTCTACCTCTTCTTTGATACCATCTCTTGTACTCTTTGAATGATTGTACTTCCAGGTTAGTAATAGTTTCTTTGATATAAGAGAATAATTTTTCTCTATCTACTATTATGAAGTACGCACCCAGAAGAATGGCAATCTTATCTGCTTTGCCTTTTAACCAACCTATGTCTCCTCGTACATTCTGCAATTCTATCCAGATTACATTACTCACTTCTGTATCCGACCTGTTTAAACGCTTTTGAGTTTTCACATCATACCTTATTCCCTCACATTCTACATCCCAATGTTCAAACATATCTTGCTCTCTTGTAGCTCTTGTTGATTGTGGCAGAAGAGACATAAATATCTCCTCTGCTTGTTTTCCATTTATCATGCCGTCGTGATGGGAATCGAACCCACTACACTCATTATAAGTACGGAGTGACAATCCGCTACACCTGCCGTTATGCGCCACGACGATTAGTACCAACGACCAGATTCGAACTGGCTTGAAATTTCAACGTGAAAGGTTGACGGCTCGACCATTTTGCCCTCGCTGGCATATTGAGCAGGTAGCGAGGCTCAAACTCGCTCTATTCCAGATTGGAAGTCTGGTGCATGATCCATTTGTAATGTTAGAGGTAGATCATTCCATACTCCTTCATTTCCACACATACAACATTTATTTTCCAAAAATTTACTAGCTATGACTCTTTTCTTTATGTGATTTGTACCACCTTTATAGTCAGAATTTTCAACTAGTATATCTTTTAAATCCTTCCTATTCCCCCATTTCATATCCAATGGAACTTTTTCTCTTTCAAACCATCTAACTCCTTTTAGACTTTCAAAATTTAATGAAAGTTTATTACATATTTTCTTATAGGAAGTTATTCTGTTTCCAGTATGATGTAAACTTAGTTTTCTACTTATTTCTGCCCAAGATTTAGATGATTCGAGAGCTTTTTTAAAGTCTTCATCTGTAAATTTTCTCATATTATGATTTTCTGCACAAGTGGTCGGCAGCCTTTGTTGCAATCATTTGTCCACTTTTAAAAATTGCCTTTTGTTGTAATCCTGTAACCCATCCTTTAAAATCTTGTACAAGTTTACTTGAGATTGTTTTTTTGATGTCAGAATAATCAAACTCCAAACCGTCAACAGAAATTGGTATTTCTGATGTGAGCATTTCCCATGTTTGTATTGTTCTAACTCCTTCATCATATAAGCGTAAATATTCTGCTCTTACTCTTGGAACATCTTCCTTAAAGTAAATATAATGAGCACCTCTTAGTCCATATCTAAAAACAATAGCAGTAACATATCTTGTAATATGAGAGTAGTTCTGACTGTCTGTACCGATATAAATCTTTAGTGTTGGACATTTATTAATTTGATCAAGTGTGTGCTCAATAACATTAACTAATTCCTTTTGTTCATTCTTAAAATACTTTTCCATTCTGTTGGTTTCTACAAATGTAGTAATTATTTGTTATTTCAAAAAACTTATTTGGTGCGGTCGCCTGATTCGAACAGGACCGTGAGGTTATGAGCCTCAAGTGCTAGCCAATTACATTACCCCGCATGTGATTTGGTATCGTAGGTCAGATTCGAACTGACGATTCTTGCCTTATGAGAGCAATGCTTTAGACCACTTGGCTACCACGACATCTATGCTCCCTCCCACAGGCTCGAACTGTGATCTCCAAAGTTAACAGCTTTGCGCTCGACCGTTGAGCTAAAAGGGAATCATGATAAGGCTTTTAACTCCACGCAGAGCCTTGAACTGACCTGTGCACTAGGAGGGATTCAAACCCACAACTTTTTGCTTAGAAGGCAAAATTTCTATTCAGTTGAATTACCAGTGCAAATGTACTTCTTAGAGATTCGAACTCTGCCCTCGTTCTTGTAAGGAACGTACTCTACCCTAGTGAGCTAAAGAAGCATATATGTGATCCCAGTCAGGTTCGAACTGACAACCTTCAGATTAAGAGTCTGTAGCTGCTTCCACATGAGCTTTGAGATCTTATGTACCGCCCATGGGATTCGAACCCATTATCCTCGCTTTAAAAGAGCGCAGCTTGTCCAAATAAGCTCCGACGGCATAAAAGAAAAAACCCCGAAGCTATTTGAAGGCCCCAGGGTTTTAAAGTAGAATGATAGATTTTGTTTATACCATACACGATTCCCCAGAGCCAGACTTTCTATCCGCCTCCATGACAATCCCTATGATATTTAGTGTTTGCATTTTTTGCTTTGTTATTATATTATGATACAAATATACGACATTAAATCGTAGTTTCCAAATTTATTTTTTATTTATCGAAACTTTTTGTTCTACTCTATGAAATACGGGATCTCCGTCTTCATTTTTGCCATGTTTAAATATTAACTTTCCTTTTATATACGCTTTTAAATGTTTGTTATGAAAGTCAACACTATCTTTTCCTTCTGAATCTAAAATTGCTTGGTAGTTTTTACTGGATACGAGAACACCACCATATTCTCTTGTATATCTTTCTCTTTTCATAAAGCAAATTTAGTTACTTATTTTTTAGTTACCAAATTTATTTTCGTGTGCAGAGGAAGAGATTCAAACTCTTAGTCTCCTGATCCGTAGTCAAGGGCTTTATTCAGTTAAGCTACATCTGCATAGGTGATCGAGGAGGATCGAACTCCCAGTTTCTTGAACCACAATCAAGTGCCTTACCATTTGGCTACGACCACAGTTTTCTTGTAGGGATTCGAACCCCAAATAAAAGAATCAAAATCTTTTGTGTTACCGTTACACTACAAGAAAATATTGCACGAGATCAAAGGGTCGAACTCTGACTAAAGGGTCTGGAATCCTTTGTGCTACCATTACACCAATCTCGTATAAGAAGGTTCTGAACTAAGAGCCTACAACGTTCACGTGGTACAGGTCAGGATCGAACTGACATCAACGGATTTTCAGTCCGCTGCATAGACCAACTTTGCTACTGCACCATAGAGTCCAGCATGAGAGTCGAACTCACTCCAAAGATTTTGCAGATCTTTTAGCCTCCAAGACTTAACTGGACATGAGCCTCTCCCCAGGATCGAACTGAGTCTATTTCTCGTTACAAATGAGGGGCACCACCATTTATGCGTGAGAGGCTTGTAGTCAGGATGACAGGGGTCGAACCTGCAGTAATGTCTTCATCCCAAATGAAGCGACTTACCAGTTAGTCTACATCCCGATTAATTCTGTGTTCTATTGCGTGACAATTACAGCACAGAATCTGTAGGTTGTCAAGGGAATTGTTCTTTCGATTTCCATCCTTATGATGAACATCCAAAGCTACTTTATTATCAAATCCACATATTTCACATTCTGGAAATTCAACTGAATTGAACTTGAACGTTCTGTACCTGGATTCACCATTCTTGTAACTTGGATGGTTTTCCCATTTCTTAAAGAGCTTATTATTGCTTGCAGCTGAGCAACTTCTGGAACAATAGACATTACCTGTCTTTGAACGCTTTACTTCTGATGCTGCTTTTTCTACTGACTTTCCGCAGTGTTTACATGTAAGTATCATATAACTAATATACGGATTTGTTGTCGAACTTCCAAATGTTCGATAAAGAAAAACCCTAAACTTTATAGCTTAGGGTTGTAAATGTTTAGTTGAAAAGAACTACTTTAGTACACATACACAACAACCCTCACCAGCAAACGGACATTGCTGACAGGTAAACCACGTATGTGTGCGTACAATATTTTTCATAATTTTAAGGTTTCTTTACAGGTTTTTGTATAGGTTTCTGAACTGGAGGTTTACTTCCTCCACATCCGCATCCATATTCTCTGTTACTCTTAATCATACAACAAATATACAACATAAAAATGAACTTTCCAAATTTATTTTTAGTTTTATTTATTGAAACAAAATTTGGAGTTTTGCAGAGTATTTTGTATATTTACTTTATGATATGTAACAAATGTAAAATTGATAAAGATATTTCTAATTTTAGAAAAAGTAAACAAACTAATTCTGGTTACCAATATTATTGTATAGAATGTGATAAGGCATTCCAAAAAGTATATTATAATGCTAATAAAGAAAAAGTAATAAAAAATTCCGCTAAACAAAGAGATATAAGTAGAGTTAAGATGAGAGAATTTCTAATTTCATATTTAGAATCTCATCCATGTGTACATTGTGGAGAGTCTGATATTGTTGTTTTAGAATTTGATCATCTTTCAAATAAGATAAATAATGTGTCAACATTTATGAAGAATGCAGCAATAAAAAAATTAAAAGCAGAAATACCTAAATGTCAAGTTCTTTGTGCTAATTGTCATAGAAGGAAAACAGCAAAAGATCAAAACTGGTATAAACAAAAAGCCTCCTAAGAATAGGAGGCAAAACATTGCTACGGAAACCAACAACCATAACTGTTTATTAAATATTTGGATGGAATACCACTCCTTCAAAGTTTACCACTATAGTCTTGCTGGTTGCGTTGGTAAATGAGGATTGAAATTCCAAAAAGTAATTCTGAGCATTTTTTCTTATTATGTAACCATATTGTTGAACAATCTGATCAGCAGATGCCTGCATTGCATCTATGTAGTTAATTCCCTTTAAGTCTGCTGTACCTGTTTGTTCACCTGCTGTAAGGCAAGTAGTTGGTATGCTACCCATAGGTACTGTAAACTTCCTAGTACCAGAAGAGTATGTTCCAAAAGATACAGTATAAGTAACTGATCCTCTGAACTCTACTGTTCCGTCATAGCGATAACGGTACTGAGGATTTCCTGATACATATACTACGCTAGCGCTACCAGAAGCAGCTAAAGTCATATTTCTCCATATACTATCAAAACATGACCTAACTACAGAAATGGAAGGATTAATAGATACAACAAATGGATCTGCAGCAGGGCCTGACCCTGTTACTGTAACCCCTGTTCCTGCTGTAACAACGATATCTGCAGGTGTAGATGATGCAATTACTCTAAATTTAGAGTCTGTTCCTATTTCAAGTAAATTATCAGGATCAGCACTAATCATATTAACTAGATTAACAGAGAAACGAATTTTCTCGTTTGTTCCTGGATTAATAACAGTTTTTGTCAGAAGGTTAGTTACTAACAATTTATCATTAAGATAATCTGCAGTAGTATCCGTAACAGATACTTTAGCATAAACATCTGAACCTGGAGCAGGAGGAGTTATTGTTAATGCATCAATAGTTGCTGATATAGATTGCAATACCTGCAAACCATTCATATTATTTGTTACTCCAATAGGAGATAGAATTCCTGGTAATGTAATACATTCCCATGTTGTTGGGTTTAAACAACCACAATCTTGATAGCATGGATTATCTGGTGTACAGTTAATACATGTATCTGAACAAGGAGTATTACAAGGATCGATATGACAATTACAAGACATATTATTTTATTTTATTTTTTATTGTTATAGAGCAGGAGTAGTACAAATATTGTAATCATAATATCCTGAAGGAACACAATCTACTGATACTGTTCCTATTAAATAAGAATAGTTATTATTTGGAGATTTAATACGTAACATTGGTACATCTGAACCTATAATTCTCATTATAAGATAGATATCATAGTAGTCGTTTGCTAAATCAACAAATTTAGCTGCTGTTATTTTTATTGTTTCATCAGCTAATGTAGTATTAATCGCATAAACTAATTCATATATGTAATTAAATTTAGTAGATGTTTCTGTTATTGCATTAATAGTTGCTCCAACTACTACAGCATCAAATTTAGGGTCATATGATGAATCATCATTTGCTAATCTATCATATTTAAATAGATAGCAAATCATTTCTAATTCTGTAATAGTTACGCAGCCAGAAGCAGCCGTTACATCTCCTGTTAGAGTTGTATAGGTTATATCTGTAGCAGTATCATCTATAAATATTGTATCACCAAAATTATGATATGCTGTTACAGAATTACCTGCTAATTGGTAATCTATTCTTAATGTACCATTTGTACCACCTGTTGTTATTAAACATGAAGCCATTTTCTAATTATTTTAACATGTTGGAACTGCACTTACTAATGGATAGTCATCACAATCTAGCTCTCTGGCATATAAACGTGGAATATCTGCAATATTATTGTCAGCACAACCTAATTCAATATAAACTGTTTTAGCAACTTCTTCTACTGCTTTGAAATAAAGCTCATAATAATGATACCCTCCATCTATTCTATTTCCCCAATAACCATCCCATGGAGCAGTTAATGTATCAATTTGAGTACCTGTTAAATATTTTCTATCTATTAATGCTCCATTAAATGAGGATGCATTAATAAAAGCTTCTAAGGCAGCTAAACTATTACTATTAATAGAACCTACAGAAACAATTGTTCCACCTACACCCATATTTTCTACAGTAACAGGTGAACTATCTTCTGGATCCCATGCATTATTAATTGTAGGTAAATTTACTCCAGTTGGTCCAATAAATGGACTTATATAAGTATGTAGACCTTCAGTATCTTTATTTAATACCCATCTAATCTTCCAACACTTTTGTTCAACAATTGGAATATCTCCACATGAAGATGTTACATTTGCTGATGATGCACTTATCAATACTGCACCAGGAGGAAGTACGAAAGTTTCCCCTGCTTGCATTGTTACTGATTTATATATACAATTTGTTGATGCCATTTTATTTATTTTAAACTCCTACTGTAGGACATATTTTGTAAGTTATTGTTACTGTATCTGTAGCAGTAAGTACACAGAATGAACATGCTGCTCTCTTAATTGTCTTATTCAGACACTTAGAACAAGTTAACGAACCATTTCCAATATTTGTATCTACATTTATATTCACGTCTCCTACAGTTATTAATGTTGATACTGGTATTTCTATTATAGCATTATTAGCAATAAGATCAGGATCAGAAGTAATAAATGTTTCTACATTTCCATCTTCATCTGTAATTGTAATAGTAGAACCTAAATCAAGGAATCCACCAGGAATATTAGTTCCAGCACCAGAAGTAAATTTAATAATAACTCCATCATTGTCTTCGTTAAACGAAGCTGTAAATCCTACCATAACATCTGTACAATCAATTGAACAACAAGTTTCTTCAATAGTACTTAATCTATCTAAAGCATTTTCTAATGCTAAGAGCAAGTTACTATAATTCTGAGCCCAGCTATTAGGACTTGCCCAATAAGCAGGAAGAACTATTATATCTGGTGCTAAAGTAGAGTAATCTGGAGTATTTCCTAATGCAGATGAAATATCTGATGGAATACCTGTTTGACTTTCTAATGCACAAAGATCAGCAGCAATATTAAGAACTTGACTTGATGTTGGTGCTGTTGGATGACTTAAGCTAGGAGTAGCTGCACAAACAATTGGAAATTCCAGTTCATTTATAACTGGATTAATTTCAAGATCTATTATATCTTGTTTAATTGTAATAATATCACCTTCAATAGATTCAATACGTTGTTTGTGATTACATAGTTTATCTATAACTAATTGATCTAATTGTTCTCTTGTTATAGATAAAGAATTCCCTAAATTATCAAGTTCATTGTAACATTTTAAATTAACCTTAACACCTTGAACTGAACTTAATTCATTTATTTTATCATTCAATGTATCAATATAGTCTTTTAGACATATATCATTATTCTTAAGTAATGTAAGTATTGAGATTAATGTTATTTCTAATGGAGCTTTTTGATTACATATATTAAGTAATTCATCTATATCAAATGAAGCAATATCTTCACCAGCTATTTCCTCCAGTTTATATACAATTTCCCATATAACATTACATAATGGATCTCCATTACATATACCTAATGATTTTATATCTCCACAATTCCAGTCGATGCAGGAAGAGGGTGTAGGTACACAGTTCTCAACAATACAATTTGTTAATTTCTTCACTTACATTTCATTTTAAATAACATATCAATAAGCTTTTGCTTTGATGTGTATGATGAATATTTTTTTGAGAAACATGTCTCAACAAAATATTTGTCTGATAATAATTGTTCATATTTCAGATCCGCAAAGTTACATTTAACACTGACACTCATTAGTATATCTTTCTAGTAATTTTCTTGCAAATTCATACATTTCCTTACCTTTCACTTTATCATGACATTCTTCAACTTTCCATTTTGCAGCAAGTATGTATTCTTCAATATCTCTTAATTTATCTCTATTTATTATATACTCTTCTTTGCTTAAATCACATTTATTGTCAACTAATTTATCTCTTTCAGATTGTAATTTATTAAGTAATTCAAGAACTCTAAAGTGATAAAATTGATTGACAGTTTGGATATTAGGTTTTATAGATTGTTTAATCTCATATATACCATCTGGTAAATCAAGTAAATCATCAGCGTTGTCTACCTTTCTGTATCGTAAATTAGAAGAATTCAGAACTAAAGAAAAATTTCTATCAACATTAAATGTAATCCAAATACTTTTATTTACAGGTAATACCTCAATTAGGTAGTTCTCTACAATTTGATCTTTATAATAAAAAGAAGTATCATACAATCTCATTACTTTAAGATTGGTATTATTTGATACTTCAAGAGATAATTCTGTACTAATCACAATATAATATAGTTAAAAAATATGACAAATTAAAATAATCTTATAAATTAAGAAAGGGTGGCAGAGACTAACTGCCCTACCACCCTTCTTATTATTTTGAGAACTTATTCACTAATGTGCATTGGTACTCCAGATTTTGCAGTTAGAACATCTAAAATTTGACTTTCAAATGTTGCTGCTGATGTATCTCCTTCTTTGAAGGCAAATACTGCAGTAAACTTCTCTTGTTCATTCTTTCTAAAGAATCCATTTCCGTAGGATGCCTTGAAAGTAACATAGTATAGTTTATAAAATGCATTTCTGTCAACCATGTTAAGAAGATTTTGATCGAATGCTTCTCTCATTCTTGGCTCTCTGTCAAATTGTTTCATATGTTTCAGATAAGCATCAGTTTTCATAATACTTTCTCTAACCACATATTCTCCAGATTGACGAGCGATTCTACCAATTCTACTTTGATGAACTGATGGAAGTGATGCGAAATCACAATTATCACCATCTTCTTGAAGAAGAGAAACTTCCATTTTAATTGGCATAGTTTCGTAGAAATCTTCAATATCGAATGAACAGTTACCAAATTTAGGATCTATATACCCTGCTGTGATACGAATACCACACTTACGTGTATCATCTTCTACGATAGTTTCTGGAACAACTTCCCATGCTTTATTTTCGAAAGCTGGTAAATCATCATATGTAAATGTTACATTATTTGTTAAGCAATCTTCTGGTAAACAGTCAATTGAACTTTGAACAACTGTATAGTCATCTACACAAGCTACACCTGCAATCTTAGTTAAAGTACCAATTTGGATACCTTCAACTCCTGCAAGTATTGCAGTTAAGTCATCTAATCTATCTCCATCTGCATCACAATCTGGACGCTGAAGAGCTTTAATTTTCATTGTTCTTTCAGAACTAATACCTGTTCCACTTAAAGACCAAGCTATATCTGCACCTGCAGCGAATTGACATGTTGGTCCTTCTGAGAAGGCAAAGTCAACTGTATCTGAAAGTAATGTTGTAACTACTGCTCCTGTTGGAACTTCTAACTTAATCATTGCAGTTGCACCACTTTGACTAATAAAAGAAGAAGTTATAACTGGAGTTAAGGTATGAGCTGCACCAACACCATCAGAAATTGCAATTGCAGTTCCTGCAAGAGCGTTTGCTGCAGTTGTTGCTAATTTAATAGTGTTAGCAGTAGCATTGATTACATAATAATCTGTACCATCTACTAATCCTACTACTTGTGTACCACCACCATCAGCATAAGTTACTTTCTCACCAGTTACAAACTTGTGAGCTGTTACTGTAATTGCATCAGATGCTGCTACTACTTCTACATCAGTTGCACCATTAAAGGTTACTGCTGGGAAATATGCTGTTGCAACTGCTGCTGCATATGTAGCACGTAGATTTGATGTAGAAAGATCTTCTGATCCAGCTAAAGGACGATTTACATAGTAAACATCTTTTCCGTTTGCTAATGTTGAACCAGCAGGGCATTCTCCACAAACTGCTAGAGATACTGAACCTGATTGTTCGAAATTTGCTGGAGCACTTAATGCATCATCTTGACAGAATTCATAGCAAGATGTAGAACCTGTTCTGCTAACTCTTGTTATTTTCTTATCAGGATATTGAGCTTTTACAGCTTGTAAAGCTAGTGCATCTCCATTATCACATACACAAACTTGATACTTTTCCATATTTGGAGTAACTGCAAGGAATGGTGCATTTACCAATTTTGCCTGAACTCCAAATTTTTGTAATTCAATATGTGTATTTATTTTGTTTACTAACTGTTGTGTATGATACAAACAGTCTACGATTCCCTCTGGACAGTCATCTGCTGAACATGGTTCACCACACTCAACTTCTGGAGTATATGAAACCACATACTCTTTTGGTCCACCAAAGAAACGATAAATTGGATTACCGTGAAAATATAATTTCACTCTAATTGCTTTTCCTTTTTCAAAGGAAAGAGTTTTAGATGTAGGTGATCCGTTAAAACCTAAAACCCATTCTTCATTTTGAATTCTTTGTGGTAGAGATAAATATATATTCTCTACATCGCTTCCGTAGAAGAAAGGAGATTTGTGAGATTCAGTAAGCGGATGTCCGTACCAATCTTTACCACCTATACTTCCTTGTGCAAAGAAGAATTCTTTACCATTTCCTGTTGATGTTGCCACACTAAATGTTGTACGATCAAATAGACCAACTTGTCCAGAGGTTAACTCTGATGAATGTCCTGCTTGATCAACTCCACCAGTTACCACATAAAAGGGTACATGATAGCTAAAATTTTCCATAAAATTTGTTTATTGTTTATTGTTAAAAAATACTTAATTATTCTTCTCCACTCTTTCGTCAGCACTAATCTTCTGATTTGGAGATTCTATATCACTTGCCATAATCTTACACGCTTCATCAACCAACATTTCACATATATCATCTTTGAATTCTACTATACTATCTAGTTTTTTAAATGAATATGTTTTTGGTTTTCTATAATAAGTAAGTTCAGCTTTATTTATTCTAAAATCCTTATTATGATAAATATGTATACGATTGTTTATTATTGTATGAAAGGTTTCTTCAAAGTCAAAAGATGGTAAATTCTTTAAATCATCTACATTTGCTTCCTCTCTTAAGTGAGATTTTATTGTTAAACCTTCACAGAAATCTTTACTTACATAAGGTGTTACTCTTTTGAAATATAAATAATCTGATGGAAGTTTATCTGTTGCGTTGAATACACCTTTGTTTTTTGTAGATAAACCTTCTGTTTTTAAAAGAACTTGTAAGTCATCTATTCTATCCCTGGTTTCTTCATCTCCCTCTTGTGTAAGATTCTTACCTCTCTTCTGCCTACGCACCCACTCATTAACTGCTTTAGTAAAAGCTTCTTCTTTCTGATAACTCCATAAATTGTCATAATCACCAGAAGCAGCCTTGTTTAATCTTAAATCCATCTTTGCAGATACTTGGGATATTGTCATTATTCTTTCCATTTAGCTTCTACCTTGTCTCTCAATTTCTGAAATTCTTGGTTGAATTTTGGTTTGAGTAAAGTTGCAACAGCTTCTTCAATTGTATTTCCAAGTGCTGTTCCCTCTTCTGTCTCGTAATTTTTTGTTTTTTTACTGATAAAGTTAAAATAATCACCAGCTTTTACATATGCTTCTACATACAATGCAGGACGAGTTTGTTGAGCTTTCCATTTCTCCGCATATTCAAGGAATACTTTTGGTGTATTTCTTTTTTTCTTTGAAACTAACTTACCGTCAATATACTTGATATGATAATTAATAAGATCTTTAGTTGGAATATTCTTAGTATATGCTCCATAACTTTGAGTATCATACTGAATACACCATGCTAAGATAAACAGTGATTCTGGATTTGCATCTTTCCTTAATTCAGCAAGAGCAGCATGTGCATCACTTCTTGTTATTTCATCTTCATCTTCAAATGTATCTTCTGTTTCAAGAGCTAAATAGTGAGGAAGTTGATGTCTTTCTGCCCAATCTCTTGTTGGACCAACCATGTCAATGAACGCACCACTTATAATTGATAAATAAAGTAGAGCGTGAGATGCATTCTTTGTGTCATAGAATTGATCAATGTCTGTATTCTGTAATGATAATCGATTAACTCTTCTATCATCTTGCCAAAAGAATTTATTGGTACTTTTAATTACCTCTTCTCCACCATAGAAATTAAGAATTGTAGGTCTTAATTCTTTGATTTGTTTTTCTACTTCTTTTTGTTCTTCTTCATTATACCATTTAAAGAACTCAATTTTGTTAGTTTCTAATCCTGTAGTAAAGACAAGTTGTACATTTCCGTTTGAGTCTGTACCGACTGCCTGACCTTCTCTTTCTGAAACTCTGTGAAAAGGTTCTGCTGTTCCACTATATCTGATAAACGCATCACCTTCTTTTTCAGCTTTACTTGCTGTGTTTTTAATTAAAAATCTCATGTTGTTGGTTTTTTAGTTTGTGAAGTCTTAGTTTAATCCAGCATCGCCACGTGGAGGCGCTTCGTGATGCCAAGGACCTTACGGGGTCCTATGTTTACGGATGTTATTTACATCCACCTTTCTTTTTCTTTGCCATAATTGTATATTTTAAAGAGCTGCGATACCTGTTCTTGGGTTCTTTGGTACAAGTTTTAAAAGTTTTGTAGGGTCTTTTACAACTGCTGTATCAGCACGTCCTACAAATTTAACTTGATAACCAGACAATTCATCAGTTGCTGCGTGAGCTTGAATGTTTTGACCATTGATTGAAGTACCCATTCTTAAAAGTGGGTGAGTTTCATCACCAGCTTCTACAATCATTCTCATTTTGCTACCATTCTTTCTAATTATCGCAAGATTTTCACGAGATGTGTTGTAATCTTCAATTAACATTGTGTAAGATGTTAGACGATAACCAGATGCAAGTATTGGATTAACAAATTCATCTGCATTTACTGGATCAAATCCTGGCTCATATTGAACTTCAATATATCCAATGTTTGGAATTTGATAACGAACAAAACGTGGTGCGTTGTACTGTAAGTTTGCAGCATTACTTCCTGTAATAAATCCAAACTCTGAATTCTGAACTTGTGCTGGGATTTGGAATCCTTTCTTTAAGAAAGCTTGATAAATCAATTCTGATCCACCACGACCTGTTTTGATAATGTATACATTTGTAGAAATTGATTCTCTTAGTGCAACTTTACCAAATTCAAAATCTTTAATAGCATTTGTTAAAGTATCAAGAGAGAATGTATCAATTGAGTAAGAGTGTTTGTAACCAGCTAAATCAAGTTGGAACCATACTCCTGGTACAAGACGAGTTGTATCATATCCATCTCTTAAGCTATTTACTTGATCTCCCCATACCATAAGGTCATTGTTTTGCTTTTGCATCATTGTGATAGCAATGCTATCAAGTAAGTTTACAAAAGCTGCTTCACCAGCACCTTTACTTTTAGCTTCATTAAACTTCTCCCAATACATCTTGTAAGATTCAGGATTAGTTAAATCTACTACTTTGTTATCTGCAATACCTCTAATTTGATAAAACTGAATTACAGTTTGTTCCATCATAGAGATTTGTTTTGAGTCAATACGTGTATTTGTATTAAGATATTGAACCGCACCAGAAGTAACTTGGTAAGCTTGTTGAAGAATAGCATTAGTTAAATAGTTTTTATATTTAGCCATACCCATTCCACCAACTTGCCATACTGATTTGTAACTTGAGAAGTCAAGACCTCTGATATCAGCTAATTTAATAATCTGACGTTGAGGTTGGAATTCTGCTTTAGTGATCCATTTAACTTGTGAGTTTGTATTTAAAACAGCCCATAGTTTAAAATGTTCTCCTAATTGTTCAATTGGACGTGCAGCAACAGTAAAAGAAATACGTGATGTCAAGTCAAACTTGAAAATAGAACCTGGTGAAAGGTCTCTTTTTGTTACTACAAAAGGAATTTCTTCCCCATCCATTCCAAATTTATCTCTGTCAAGTCCACCACTTACCAAACGGTTAGTAGTTTCTGTTGCAGAAGGTAATTCGAAAGTGTAGTAATCAGCATCAGTATATATTACCTGAGCATTATCAATTGCCATTGTTAACATCGGAGAGTCTGTACGCTGCTTAAGAGCCCACAAATCCAATACTCCGAAGTCAAGATCTTTAGCTGGTGCCAATGAGGTGATATATGGAATATCTACATGATTTTTCAGACCTAATGTACGGGCTTGACCCATGAATATTCCAGGATGACCTAACGTACCCAGTCCCTGAAGTGATGTTTGTAACATATTATTTAGTTGTTTTTAGCTTATCTACCAAAACGGGTTTTACCGTATTGATTTCTTTGTATTATTACAGGTTGATCTTCATCATCTGCAAAATTGTTTGAGGTTGATGCCCTGCCCTCAGCAGCTATTCTTAGTTTACCTTGTAATGTTTCAGCTGTTTTATTTGCTGCACCTGTAGATATATATCCTAAGAAAGCATCCTTTTTTGCAACTAGTAGAGCAACTTGTTTAAG
>Ga0154020_10000875_pt1 | contig 37062 bp, 33 predicted proteins | sample Klosneuvirus_201_FD_109709 | JGI IMG/M metagenome (GOLD analysis project Ga0154020, IMG submission 109709) | Active sludge microbial communities from wastewater, Klosterneuburg, Austria - Klosneuvirus_20160825_MG | ecosystem: Engineered > WWTP > Aerobic digester > Activated sludge | place...
GACGCCGCCGAGCGTGCGCGGCGGCGTGTCCTCGTAAACCAGCAGAAGATACCCTTCCCCAGGCGGCGCCTCAACCGTCATCCGCCCCAGCGTCCCTGTTGTTTCCGGCGTGACCGGAATTTGCGCGACGCGCTGGCCGTGTTCGCCATCCAGCAGATACGCATTCCATCCTGGGTAGTAGAAGTGTTCGAAAACGATAGACTGCGGCGACGACCGCTTGTTGAAATAGTAGATCTCCTCACTAATTGTACTGTGCGCCACCGAACTGGCGCCAAATGTTTTATAGTCAAAAACAGAATAATCGAGTTTGGTGTCGACGGGCTTTACCTGCGTCCCCGCCTGGTCCTGGCTGATGTAATAATCTGCCATCGGGCTCCAGGTCGGGATCTCCTTGACCCAGGCCGTGCTGCCCGTCATCTCGTCCGAAGATTGTTGAAAACGCATCAGACCGGCCAAACTCACCGGGCCTTCGACTGGCTTGCTGATCTCGACGCGCAGATAGGGATAGCTCGCCAAAATCAGCGTCGTCGCCACGGCCAGCAGAGGCAGCGACAGGCGGTCGCGCTCGGACAGGAGCGCTCGATGGCCGATCAGCGCAGCCAGCACACTCACGCACAGCGTGGTCACGACGAGCCAGCGCCAGGGGAACTGTGCGGTCTGCAACAACCCGCCGAGGATAGGCGTCTCCCACAGCGGCGCCGCCCACGTACTCGCCACATACGCGGCGACCAACGCCCCCGCGACGAAGTAGGCAATCTCCCAGCGCAGCCTGCCTGCCATACGCCAGGTAAAGAAAATTCCCAGCACCGCAAAGGCAAGAACGGCGGCGCCGATCTGAAAGCTGATCGCATCATCGGGGCCAGGGATGCTGACGCCAAAGCCCCACGCGGGGCTGAAAAACTGGCTCCACTCGACAAAATGCCCTCGATACGCGTAGCGGCCATCGAACCACTGGTCGACGCGCACAGCCTGGCGCTCGGTGAATGCCGGCAGCCAGAAGACCGCGCTCAGTCCCAGCCCGGCCAGCCCGCCGAGCGCCGGTGCGATGCTGCGGCGCAGCCAGCCAAAACGCACGCTTTGTCCGGCTTTCTGCGCCGCGTCACCGTTGCGGTGGACAAAGATCAGCACCAGCACATAGCCGGCCAGCAGTGGTGTAAAGAGGACGATCACCAGGTTGCTGGTCAGCATCAAGCCGGCGTAGCTGATCGCCAGCCCGACCACCCAGCGATAGGCGGGGCGCACCACCGATTGCCGCGCCGTCCACAGGCAAAGCGGCAGCCAGACAAAAGCCATGCTTTCCGCCAGGTTGGCGCGCACGTAGAGATTGAGCAGATGATAGGGGGCATAGGTGTAAGCAAGCGCCGCAATCATCGCGGCCGGTCGCCCCAGCCAGGCGCGGATGTAGACATACATGGCGCCCGCGCTGGCGACGATGCTCAACCCAAACACCGCCTCGACCGCCTGTGTAAAGCCAAACCCTGCAAAATAGTGGAACAACTCGGCTACGAAATGGCTGAAACCGCCGTAAATGTTGAAGAAGGGATAGCCGTAGCCAAAGGCGAAGTCGGGACTCCAACGCGGCCACCAGATGCCGTCCTGCACCAGCCGGTCGTACTCGAAGAGGAAATAGACGTGGTGGCGCGCATCGTTGGCGCCCCAGAAGTAACCCGGCAGCAGAAAAGGCGCTACGGCAAAGACGGTCAACGCCAGCGTCATCCAAAAGAGCGCGTCGCGCCACAACGGGGGTGCGACGTTGTCCTCAATGCGGCGTTGCTCCTCTGTGATGCCTGGCGTTTCTGCACCCAAATCAATGTCGATGCCGCTCTGAGTCACAGCCAAACATGAAAATCGTTTTTCTCTGCGAGCCTCTGCGTCTCTGCGTCTCTGCGTCAAAGCTATTTCCAAGTCATGCTCGAAAAACCGCTTACTTGCCATGCAACACCAGCTTGTCATCCCGCCCGCCATCGACAGGAAGGCGGCTGCCGTCGCGCCAGTCGTAGTAGCCGAAGTAATAAGTCAAAGGCGTCTCCGGCGGGGCGGCGGACAGATCGAGCACGTAGGTGTTCGTCAGCACCTCACCGGGCTGCCAGCTTGTTGCGGGTCGTGCATCGCCCAACGGCTGTGCATCAAGCTGCGCCACGACCTGCTCAGGCGCGCCATCCTCGGCGGCCAACGCTTGGAAGAAAATGTTATAGTCAACGTCCAGCGGCTGCCGCGGCTGCCAGGTCACTTCCAGCGTCGCCGTGCGCGGCGCTGCCTGCTCGGTCAACTGCGCGCCGAGCACGATCACCTGATTGTCGCCCAGCATGGCGACGGGGCGCAGCGGCGGGCGAACCTGCGTGTAGGCAGGCGTCAGGTGGGCAAGGCTCGCCAGCACCACCAACGCCATCATCACCGCCCAATAGACTGGCGTCTCCAGCTCGGCAAAGATGAGCGGCAACGCGGCGAGCGGTGCGACCAGCAGCGGCGCCACCACCAGCAACCCCTGCCACGGATAGGTAAGCAGCCGATCGGCGCGGCTGAGTTGCCACAACGGTTCGCTCACACGCAGCGACAGCAAGACGGCGACGACCGCCGCGCCCAGACAAAACCAGAGCAGGCGGCGCAAATGCGGCGACAGTTGGTTGCGCTGCGTCGCCATACCCCAGGCGCTCAAGGCGCCGCCGGCCAGCGCGGCAAAGCCGATCTGGTACGGATGCAAGCCCAAGGCCGTCGAAGTGCGACCGCCGACTTCGTTGCCTACGTCGAGCAGCGTGTTGAGATGAATGAACTGGCTTGTGAAAGACGTTGCCGGCGGTGCAGCCACTGTCCACAGCGGGATCAGGCTGGCGATCCCTGCGGCGCCGCTTGCTGCCACGATCAACGCGACCAGCCATCTGCGCTCCACGATCAGGGCATAGAGCAGCAGCATGACCGTCACGCCGCCTGCCAGCCCAGCTTGGATCCGCCACATCCAGAGGATGCTCAACGCAGCCACCGCCGCGCCGCTCAACGAACGTCGATCCCGGTAGCTCGTCAGCCCCGCCAACGCCAATGGCGTTAACGCCAATATCAAGGCATCGCTCACGCTGCCACGCCCATAGACGGTGGCCAGCACCAGCGGCAGCAACATATAGCCAAGTCCGGCCAGCCCGGCCCCCAGATCGCCAAAGCGATCCGCCAGCCAGACATAGACGGCGCTGCCGCCCAGCATAAAGCTGAGTACAAAGATGAGCTGAATCGCCGAGGTCGGCGCGGCGCCCAGACGCAGCAAAGGTTGGGCCAGGAGAAACGCGCCGCTGCCGACGCCGCGCCAGAGGTCTGGCGTCGTCGCCACCGAAGCCAGCGCCGTCGGCGTAACGCTCTGAAAAATAGGGGCGAATCCTTCCCACGCCTGCCAGTAGCCTGGATAGAGCGCGGGCGCCCAGGCAAAAATGCCGAGCAACAGCACCGCCCAAAACCCCACACGCGCCGGAACTCGTTCGTACCTCTCCATGGCGCGGATTATAGCACGGGTGAGCAGGAAGCTTTGAACGAATGAGGAGTAAACCGCACGTTACGCACCAGCAATCAGAAACTGAGTTTTTTGGAAAAACTCAGTTTCTTCGCTCTGTCAGCGAATTTTCTTGCTTTCGATGTTGGCGTGCAAATCGAGGTAGCGCAGCCAGCCGCGCGCGCTCAGCGGGCCAAAGTCATTGTGGGGCGCCTTGGCGTCATCGCCGATGCCGGCAGTTTGGAGCCGTGCGGCGAGCGCCACCGTTTCGGCGCGCGTCTGCCGGAAGAAGGCGCGTTGCTCGTCGAGCGTCAAATCTGTGCCAGGCCGATAGTCATTGTACTCGTCGCGCGTGGCCGGTCCGCCCAGGAAAATCTTGAGCCGGCGCTGCCCCCAGCGTTCGATGCCAGAAATGTGTCGCAACACTTTGCTGGCCTGAAGCGGGTCTTGCGCGGCGGCCGCGCGCTGGTCGACGGCGACGCCGTCCGTTTCCAGCGTGGTCTTCCATTCGCCGAGGCTTTTCGCGCGAGCGGGCCGTTCGACAAAAAGACCTGCCGCCACCTGCATAACGCTTTCCTTCAATCCCATAACGCATCCTTCTCTGAAGTTTTACTTGTCGCTGCGCGGACGGCTGTCCAACAGCACGCCGCCACCCTCGGCGCCGCTTGGCTCCTTGTCCAGCGTAGCTTGGAGCTGGTCGAGACGCCGGATGTAGATTTCCAATCGTTCCAATTCAGGCACTGTTAATCCGTAACGATTGATGGGGTGTTGGAGCAGCCGGGCGACATCAAGCGACACGATGCGCGCCAATTCGGTGGCGGAGCGGAAATCGAGCCACGGGCGCGGGGAGAAACGCTGGAATTCCTGCGCCGCCGGCGTCGGGCGCGGGCTGCGGCGCAGCGGAAGCACCGCGCGCTCCAGCCGCCAGGCAGTCTCCCATTCCAGACCGGCCGGCGCGGTGATGTCGTTGCCGAGCAGAAAATAGACGCGGTCACAGTTAGCGATGCGCTCGAAGATCTCTTCGTGGGTGGGGAGCAACGGCGGCGTGCGGCGAATCTCTATCGGCGTCTGCACGGGCAATTCGGCAATCGCCTTGCCAATGACGCCGCGTTCCGCTTCCAGATCCAGGGTGACGCCAACAAAAATGCGTAAGGTTTCAGTCATGCACTGGATTATGCCACTAGAGGAAACGAAACGACAAAGGTCGTCCCTCGGCCCGAAGTATTCTCCACCACGACGCGCCCATGATTCTGTTCGATCAACTCCTTGACAATCGAAAGGCCAAGTCCGGCGCCGCTTCCCATGCTGTTCCGTCCCCCCGTGACGCGGCTGCGGACTTTGTCGGCGCGATAGAAGCGGTCGAAGATGTAGGGCAAATCTTCGGGCGGGACGCCGGCGCCGGTGTCAGTCACGCGCACCAACAGATGGCGTCCATCGACCGCAGTCGAAAGCTTGACCTTGCCGCCGGGCGGCGTATATTTGATCGCGTTGTCGAGCAGATTCAGGATCGCCTCCTCGATTTGTTCGAGATGCACCTTGACCACGGGCAGGGAGTCCGGCGCAGTGACTGCCAATGTGACGCTCACTGCCTGCGCACGCAGTTGCAGGATCGCGCCCGCGTTGTGCAACACCGGCGCCAGATCGGCGACGGTTTCCGGCGGCGGCGCCAGGCCGCTCTCCAGATGCGACAGGTCAAGCAGCGCGTTGGCCAGCCGCGCCAGGCGATCCGCTTCGGATTCGATCTCGGCCAGATAGCGTGCAGAAAGGTCAGACGCTTCATCGCCGAGCGAGCGGACGGCCTCGATGCGCAGCTTGATATTGGTCAACGGTGTGCGCAACTCGTGGCTGGCATTGGCGACAAAGGCGCGCTGCTGGTCAAGCATCGTGCGCACCTCGCCAACCATGAAATTGAAAGCGCGCGCCAGTGCGCCAAGTTCGTCACTGCTCTGCACCGGCACTTGATGCGCCAGGTCGCCCTGCGCCGCGGCCAAAGCAGCCTGTTCCAGCCGCAGCACCGGTCGCACCAATTGGCGGCTGATCCACACAGCGAGCAAAGTCGAAGCCAGCACCGCGACGATCCCGGCCAGCAAGATGGTCAAGACAAGCTCACTCGCTTTTGCCGCCACGACCTGCATTGGCTTGCTCAACTGGACGACGCCGAGGATTTCGCTCCCCTGTTGGATCGGCGCGGCGGCAAAGAGCGTCGGCGCGCCGGTGAGTGGATCGGCGCGCATATCCGTCACCTCAGCGCCGGCCAGTGCGGTGCGGATTTCAGGATAGTCGCGCTGCACCGCGATCTGATGAATCGCATATTGACTGTCGGCGACTGGATGTCCCTTTTTATCGAGAATCGTCACGCGCGCACCAGAATCGTTGGCGTAGACATTGGCTACCCCTTGCAGGCGGGGAAGGGCGATATCCGGCGGGAGTGGCAAAGATGTAGGCAGCGGGGGCGCGTCTCCATCTTCTTTTTCGCCTTCATCCTGATAGCGCTCATCATATCGGGATTTGTGGTTGTCATCTGAAGACGCGTGTTCGGCTTCCCATCGCTGGTATTGCTCAAACTCAGTGGCGTATCCACTCAGCGGATCTTCAAGCGCGTTGGCGGCCAGAAAAGCAGCCACTTCGAGATCGTGTTCGGCCGCGTCGAGATAGGTGTTGTAGACGGCGCGCCCCAGCCAGAAGGTGAGCAGCGCCAGGATGAGCAGAAAAGCGCCGCCGTAGGCGATCGCCATGCGCGTTTGCAAACTACGCTGCCACGGCCAGCGATCCGGTGGAGGCGGCTCTTGGGTGGGTGTGACCAATGTAACGCCTGCCGGGCGGGTGGGCGCACTCATCGCAGCTCGTTTGCCGAAACCAGCCGGTAGCCGACGCCGCGCACGGTCAGAAGCAACTGTGGCGCGCCGGGTTCTTCTTCCAGCTTCTCGCGCAGCCAGCGCATATGCACATCCACGGTGCGCGGGTCGCCCACCCATTCCTCCCCCCACACCTGGTCGAGCAGGTCGCCGCGGCGCACAACCGCGCCATCGGCGTCGAGCAACGCCAGCAACAAGGCATATTCGCGCTGGGTAAGACTCACAATGTCGCCCTGGCGCGTGATCTGATGGCGGCGCCGGTCGATGGCAAGGGCGCCAAGCTGTTCAGGCTTCTCATCATCCGAGGCAGCGGCGGAGCGCGCGGTCAGGACGACGCGGCGCAAATTGGCGCGTATCCGCGCCAGCAACTCCCGGAAGCTGAAGGGCTTGACGATATAGTCGTCGGCGCCCAATTCGAGGCCGAGCACGCGATCCAACTCCTCGCCGCGCGCCGTGAGCATCAGGATTGGCACGTCGCTCTCACTGCGCAAAGTGCGGCAGACCTCCCAGCCCTGCATCCCCGGCATCATCACGTCGAGCAAAACGAGATCGGGCTGGCGCGTGCGGGCAATCGCCAGCGCTTCGGCGCCGTTGCCCGTTGCGATCACCTGAAACCCTTCGCGTTCCAACTGATGTTGGAGGACATCCACAATCATTTCGTCGTCGTCGGCAAGTAGTATCGAACACTGATCCATAGACACTCACGACCAGGGAGGCAGACATTTAGGGCCTCGCCCATCTTTTTCAGCAAGCCGGTCACACGCAAGCCATTATAGCACTGCGCCGTTCACGCTCGGAACACATCAGCGATTGTTCCTCAGACTGCAAAGCGAAGCGTTTCTCAACCTGGGAGGTCCGCCGTCCCGCTGCGACCGGCTGAGGCTGGATGACTACTGTGTACAGCCCGCATCACAGGTTGTCGAACTGCGTCGCGCGCCGGTGACTTGCGGCCGCGTTGGATAGCCAGCACGCGATAGATCGTTGCAAAGAGCAGCGTGGCGCCGGTGGCAATGTACATCGCATAGACCACGGGTTGACTGCTGTCCGTGCCCGCCAGCAAGCCGTGTATAAGCGCCAGCCCAAAGGCCAGATAGGTCAGATAATGCAGAAGCCGCCACATGCGCCGGCTGATCAAGCTGCGCAGATAGAAGCTGGCGATCAGCGCGAGGCTGAGGTAGAGCGCCAACGACCCCAACCCAGTCCAGAGCGGACGGTAAGGGGCACGGAAGGGGATCAGCAAGTCGAACAGATCAAAGCCGATATAGGCGTCGCCGAGCAGCACGGCGGCGTGCACGACGGCAAAGACCATCGCCAGCATGGGCAGGAACTCGTGCATGTCGTAGAGCATCGTGCCATCGACCCAGCCCTTGACCATCTTGCTGCTGATGAGTACGCCCCACAGCGTCGCCAGCCAGAGCAGCAGGTAGGCCAGCAGCCCGCCCGCGCGCGCCACGTACCAGAAGGCTTTTGTGCCCCGCGCCAGCGTCAACCCCATCGTCTGCGCCTCGCTGCTCACCGCGACTGCCAGGCTGCTCGGCAGAGTGACGGCTGTAGCGATACTCCACAACGCCTGCACGCCGAAGACAAGCGCCACGCCCGCACCGATACCCAGCCCAATGAAGAAGAGATCGTCCTGTTTTGACGTTGTCATTTGTGTTGTCATCGTACTTGTCCTGAACTATTCATCTGGCTGTTCAGCCTGGCGTCTCATAGGCCACGGATTTGACGGATTTGACGGAAAAAGCCGGATGATTTTCGGAGTAAATCCGTGAAAATCCGCCTCATCCGTTTCATCCGTGGTCGATTTTTTTTGCCAGGCCTGTATCGTTACGAAATCGTCTCATGAACCGCCGCTGCTGACGCCGCCAGCGTTCCCGTGATTGCTGCCATCACCGCTGGAAGACGGAGGCGGTGGGGGCGGCAAGTTCGGCATCGACGGCAGCGGCGCCAGGGTGGGCAGCGCGGCCAACGCGGGCAGGTCCGGCAAAGCAAGCGCAGCAACGCCAGCGGCGGCATCGGCTGGCTGCACGCGACCCGGCGCTATCTTCAGCGTCGGCACGGGAGCAATCGTGAGCGGCGCCAGGGTGGGCAGCGCCCTGGGCGTCGTCCGTGATTGGATTGCGGCGACCGGCGCCACGGTTAGTGATGTGCTGCTGAGAGTTGTCAGCGGATCTGCCTGCGTGTCCGCCTGGGCATTGTCCAGATGGGCCACCAGGTTCCAGCCGCCGAGCAGCGCAGCCGCGGCCACCATCGATACTGCGGTTTTGGCTGAAGCGCCAAAACGTGATGGCTTGCGTTTAGTTGGTCGTGTCGTTGTGGTCTTCATAGGTTCATTTCCAGTTATTGAGCCACGTTCATCCACTCAATCTGCGTGATCAGCGTGCTATTTCCATCTTCCTAAGTCGCACCTTTTTAACTTGACGCGCCGGCGGCTTCAACGGCATCGAGCCGTGTCGCCAGCCCAGGCGTCGTCAAAACGCGGCCGTCGGCTGTATAGACCAAGCCCTCGATGCCGGCCATCTGCGCCAGATAGTCGAGGCCCGCTTCCGCGCCCAGCAGCAGCGCGGCCTTGGCAAAAACTTCCGCCAGCACAGTGCGTTGGGCAATGACAGTGACCGAAAGCGCATCGGTGTCGGCGGGACGTCCGCTGCGCGGGTCGATCAGGTGATGCTGCGTGCGTGCACCCTGGCGCCAACGACGTTTCATGGTGGTCGAAGTCGCCAGTCCGGCATGGTCGAGCAAGAGCCGGGCGATCCAGAGCGTGCGATCTAGCGGGTGCTCGATGGTCACGGCCCAGCCGCGCGGGTCGCCCGGTTGTCCGTGTGCGTAGAGATCGCCGCCCGCGTTGACCAGAAAAGCACCTTCGCCCAGCAACAACTCCGCCGCCCGATCAACCGTCCAGCCCTTGCCAATGCCGCCGAGGTCGAGACGCACGCCGGCTGGTTTGGCGGCAACGCCCGTCGCGCGGTCGAGGCGGATATCGGCGTAACCGGCCATGCGTCGCCGCGTCACCTGCGGCGCATCTACGGCGCTTTCAGGCACGCGCCATTGAAAGTCATCGCGCGCCACGATACATTCAAACGAGCGGTCGTAACCGGCGTGCTCCAGCTCAGCCAGGAGGGTAGGATCGTATAATCCGTCAGTCTTCCTGGCCGCCCACAACGCTGTCTCCACGACGGCAAAGAATTCGGGCGACAACGCGCAGGGAGCGTCATCCACCCTGTTGAAGCGTGAAAGCTCACTGTCCGGTAGAAAGCGGCTCATCCTCTGTTCGGCCTGGTGGAAGAGCCGCTCGACGGCGGCGGTTTGATCGTCGCCGTCGCCGTAATGCGCCACTTCGACGGATGTATTCATGGCTCGAAAGTCATGCCGCCGCCACTGCCAGCGGTTGAGCGGCGCCGTGGTGGCAGCGTGAGACATTCGTGCGATCCCTGGAATCATGACGGTTGACGCCGGGTTAGTCATCGTCACCGTGCTCTTCATGATCGCCGTGCTCGTCATGGTCACCGCTCTCCTCTTCACGATCTTCGTGCTCGGCATCGCCCTTGTTGCTGGCGAACTGGCCGGCGTTGTCGGAGGCTACGGCGGTCTGCGCCTGTTGACGGGCGGTCAGGTCGCGGTAGGCGCGCTGAAGCTGCTCGGTCGCCGCACTGAGTTGTGCGGCCAGTTGCGCATCCGTAGCCTGAAGCGCCGCCAGTTCCTGCTGAAAGGCCAGGGCGTCCTGTTCGATGGTCTGTTGGAGCGCCGTGACCTGTTGCTGCTGCGCTTCGAGCGCCGCGGCCTTTTCTTGCGCCGCGGCGCCGGCGGCTTCCACTTCAGTTTGCATTTGCGCTATTCGCGCCTGCGCCTGTGCGTCCAGTTCGGCGAGCGTCTGTTTGCTTTGTCCCACCTGGGCGGCCAGCGCCGCTTCGCGTGCGGCCAACGCCGTTTGCATGGCGGCGAGATCGGCGGCAGTCTCGGCGTTTTGGCTGCTCATCCCGGCGCTTTCGACCCCAGCGGGCTGATTCTCCACAGGCGCGGGTTGATTGGCGGCGCTGGCGACAAAATTACCGAAAGTCACAACGCCGGCTGTGATCAGGGCGGCGAAAAAGCCGGCCAGGATCAGCGATTGCGTACGATTCATGAGGATGCTCCTTCGCTTAGCGGCCAAGCAGTGTGTTGGCTTCGGCCAGGCGCGCCTGGACTTCGGCGATCTGGGCGTCGATCGTCGCGGCGCGTTCGGCGTACTGGGCGCGGGCGGCGTCGAGCTGGCGTTGATATTCGGTCTGCCGTTGGGTGCGCACGCTCTGGAGTTGGACAGCCTGCTGCTGGAGCGCCTGTTCCTGATTCGCCAGCAAGTGCACCTGCGCCTGGCTTTGCGTCAACCGCTGGTTCATTTCGTCTAGTTGTTGCTGATAGGTCGTCTGATGTTCGGCAAATGCCTGCTCAAGCTGCGTCAGTTGCTCCTGGTAAGTTGCCTCGCGCTGGGCAGATGCTCTCTGCAAAGCGGCAGCTTGCGGCGGCGTTTCCTGCGCTGCGGCCGGTCGCACGGCCCACCCACCGCTCAACAGCGCGCTCGCCAGGAATAAGGCTGACGCGATCTGCAAAGGCGCCTTCCACGTGTTTATCACCATCTTGATCTCCTTGGTTCTCTCGGTGACCGCAACTCTCTTCAGAATCTGTGTCATCTGTGGAAAGTTCTTCGGCTCAACCGGAATTCATGTGGTCGGGCTTTACGTGCCGGGGACGGGCTTGCGGCATTTCAGTCGAGCAGACAACGTTCAGCCCGTCCCCGGCACGTAACCACACGAGATCCGGTTGACCCAGTTCTTCACAGCGAAACCAATGCCAAAATGAGAATTACCTCTGTGCTGACTGTGGTCAGTGTGAATCCGGTTAGTGTGAATTCTATACAGAAAGAGTGTAGCCGCCGGCGACCGCTCGCGGGTTATAGGGGCTTGATGAGGATGTTAAGGGTGGGTTAAGCGGCGTCCTGCCTGACGCTGGGAACGTCCTGCTTTCTCAGGTGACAGTCACTTCTCCAGTGACTGTCACCTCTGGGCAGCGCCACAAAGTGCAAAGATCGCGAGATAGACTATGTCCGATAGTCGCCGTTGATGCGGACGTACTCGTAGCTCAGATCCGACGTCCACACCGTGGCTGCGCCTTCACCGAGCGCCAGTTCGACGCGCACATCGATCTCCGGTTGCGCAAAGATCTCCGTAGCTGCCATCTCACTGTAGGGGAGGGGAACGCCGCCTGCCACCAACTGCAACTCGCCGCGGCGTGTGGCCGCGTCCGGCCCGCCGTCGATAAAGAGGTCGCAGCGTTCCGGTTCGACCTGAATGCCGGCGCGCCCGACCGCGGCCAGGATGCGCCCCCAGTTGGCGTCGCCGCCAAAGCAGGCGGTCTTGACAAGTGGGCTGGTGGCGACGGTGTTGGCGGCCTGATGCGCCTCGGCGTCGCTCACCGCGCCGCGCACGTGCACAGTGACAAAGCGCGTCACGCCTTCACCGTCGCGCACGACCGCCTGCGCCAGCTCCGTGCAAAGATCGGTCAGGGCGGCGACAAACGCAATATAGTCCGCGCTGCTTGCCTCCACGATCTCTTCATTGTCGGCAAGGGCGTTGGCAAGGACGATCACCGTGTCGTTGGTGCTGGTGTCGCCATCCACACTGATGCGGTTGAAGCTGAGTTCGTTGGCCTCAGCCAGCGCCTGCTGGAGCAGCGGCTGCGTGATGAAAGCGTCGGTGGCGATGACAGAAAGCATCGTCGCCATGTTGGGGTGGATCATGCCGGCGCCTTTGGCGATGCCGGTGATGACGCCCCTGGCATCGCCCAGCGTCACCGTGCGCGTCGCGAGTTTGGGGCGCGTGTCGGTCGTCAGGATAGCGTTCGCCGCGGCTGTCCACCCTTCAGGCGTCAGCGTTTCCACCACTTTGGGAATGGCGGCCAACAGCTTCTCCATCGGCAGTTGCACGCCGATGACGCCCGTACTCATCACCAGCACCGAGTGCTCGTGCGCGCCCAGGTGCAACGACGCCTGCTCGGAGGATTGGCGCGCGTTGGCGGTTCCCTCGGCGCCGGTGCAGGCATTGGCGCAGCCGGCATTGATCAGCACGGCGTAGATGCTGTCCGGGTTGAACGCCAGCAATTGGCGGTCGAAGATTACGGGCGCAGCCGGGAAGAGATTGCGCGTAAAAACCGCCGCGGCCCGACACGGCACGCGGCTTGCCACCAATGCCAAGTCCGGCGCGCCCGACTTCTTGATCCCCGCGGCCACCGCGCTGGCGTCGAAACCTTTCACAATAAAGCTCATGGATGCCTCCTTGTGGGGAGATTGAGAGATTGGAGATTGCGTTAGGGGGCGCCCCATTCTTATCGCCCAATCTCCAATCTCTAATCTCCAATCTCCTTCTTTAGTCTCGCTTAAAATCTTCGTAATCGACCTCGTCATACTCGGAGACGCCGCGCCCTTGTACGCGCAGCATCGCCTCCACCTTCATCGGTAGACCGAAGAGCTTGATAAAGCCCTCCGCATCGGCCTGGTTGTAAACATCGTCCTGGTCAAAGGTGACATAGTCTTCGCGGTAGAGGCTGTAAGGGCTTTTACGGCCAGCCAAAATCACGTTGCCCTTGTAGAGCTTGAAGCGCACTGTGCCGGTGATGTTCTTCTCCGTGAAATTGACAAATTGCGTCAGCGCTTCGCGCAGCGGCGTGAACCACTGCCCGTTGTAGACCAGTTCGGCAAACTTGAGGCCGACCGTCTGCTTGTAGTGCAGCGTCCCCTTGTCGAGGCAGAGTTGCTCCAGCGCGGCGTGTCCTTTGTAGAGCAGCGTGCCGCCAGGCGTCTCGTAGACGCCGTGGCTCTTCATGCCGACCAGCCGATTCTCCACGATGTCGACGCGGCCGACGCCGTGGCGCGCGCCGATCTCGTTGAGCGCCTGCACGACGCCGACCGGGCCGTGCGCCACGCCGTTGACGCGCTCTGGGATGCCTTTGCGGAAGTAAATCTCGACGTACTCCGGTTCATCCGGCGCGTCGAGCGGATCAGTTGTCCACTCGAACATATCCTTGGGCGGCTCATTCCACGGGTCTTCGAGCGGGCCGCCCTCATTGCTGAGGTGCCACAGGTTTTTGTCCTGGCTGTAGATGCGCTCCATCGTCGCCTTGACGGGTACATTGTGCTCGGCGGCATAGTCGAGCGCATCGCGGCGGCCGCGGATGCTCCACTCACGCCACGGCGCAATGATGCGCAGCCGCGGGTTGAGCGCCATCACCGTCAGCTCAAAGCGCACCTGGTCGTTGCCCTTGCCGGTGGCGCCGTGTGCGACGGCGTCCGCGCCTTCCATCTCGGCGATCTCGACCATCTTCTTGGCGATCAGCGGGCGGGCGAAGGAAGTGCCGAGCAGATATTCGCGCTCGTAGATGGCGCCGGCCTGCATCGTAGGAAAGACATAGTCGCTGAGAAATTCGAGGCGCAGATCCTCAATGTAGACTTTGCTGGCGCCGGAAGCCAGCGCCTTCTCCTCCAGGCCGACCAACTCGTCGGCCTGACCGAGGTTGGCGCAGAACGCGATCACTTCGCAGTGATACGTGTTTTTGAGCCACGGCACGATGATGCTGGTATCCAACCCGCCGGAATAGGCGAGCACGCACTTCTTGACGACTGGTTTGGCGCTTTTGGCGGACATGTGGCAGACCCTTTCGCTGAATAAAGAAAAAGATTCCAAACAAAAAACGCCACCCGGCTTTCCCGGTGTGGCGTACGGATGCGGTGACACATTCTGCGCTCAGGCTGCACTGCCGGCGCCGCAGACCCACAGCGGCGTCATCTCGCAGATCTTTGTCCGCACCCGGCGGACTTCCTCCTGTTGTGCAGTGACTGAAGCATAGCGCCTAGTATACCGGATGGCAGCGCGAGCACAAAACAGCGAATCGCATAAATTTTCAACCGCAGACCGCGCGCCCAAGGCGAGTGCTCAATGTCCACGCGGCTTGCCAACCATGCCAGCAAGGATATGGCACAAGGCTAGACCATTTTCTATATCTGGTTTGAATTTCCGCCTGTCTATTGACAATTTGTATACCAAACTGCTATTGTAATGGCAATCATCGTACACACCAGATTCACCGTAGCGTTATGTTGACACGCGACCAGATTGCCGACCAATTACGCAAGCGCATCGAGCGCGGCGATCTCAAGCCGGACAGCGCACTGCCGCCAGAGCGTCTGCTCGCCGAGGACTTGGGCGTCAGCCGTATGACGGTGCGCGTGGCGATCGACCAGTTGGCCGAGGAAGGGTTACTGGTGCGTCGCCCCAATCGCCGCACGCTGGTGGCCGGCGACAAAATCAGCCGCAGCGCCAGCTTTATGTCCTTCAGCGAAGAGATGCGCGCGCGCGGCTGGAGGCCTCATTCGGTCATGCGCCAGAGCACAGCGACCGTGGCGGACGTTCCAGTTGCCGCGCAGTTGAATCTCGAGATCGGCGCCAAGGTGATCTATCTGGAACGCCTGCGCTTTGCCGACGGCGAGCCGCTGGCGCTCGAACGCGTTCACCTGCCCTACGCACGCTTTGCACCGCTGCTGAGCCTCGACCTCACCAACCAGTCGCTCTACACGGTGATGGAGGAAGCGTTGGGCGTGCGCCCTGTGCTGGCCGAGGAGAGCGTCGAGGCTGTGCTGCTTTCGACCCAAGAAGCCGAAATCTTCGGAACCACCGCGGGTTCGCCGGCGCTGCTGACCCGGCGCATCACGCGCGACGAGGAAGGCTACGTGATTGAAGCCGCGACCAGCCTTTACCGCGGCGATCGCTACCGTATGGCGCTGGTGCGCCGCCGCTAAGGGACAATGCTGTATGGATACAAACCGCATAGATACAGAGCGCCGCCGCCGTCTCGAAGCCTTGATCAACCAGGTGCGCGGGCGCCTGATCGTTTCCTGCCAGGCGCTGCCGCATGAGCCGCTCTTCGGCGCCGAAATCATGGCGCGGCTGGCGGTGGCTGCGCAGCAGGGCGGGGCAGCCGCCATCCGCGCCAACACGCCCGCAGATATTCGCGCCATTCGTGCGGCCGTCGACCTGCCGATCGTGGGGTTGTACAAGATCGACGTGCCCGGTTACGCCGTCTACATCACGCCGACCGTGGTCGCGGCGTGCGAAGTGGCCGCGGCCGGCGCCGATATGATTGCCGTCGATGCGACGGCGCGCTCGCGCCCCGAATTTGATCACCTCGCCGACTTCATCGCGGCGGTGCAGGCGGCGACCGGGCTGCCCGTGCTGGCCGACATCTCGACCTATGCCGAGGGCATGGCGGCCGAGGCGGCCGGCGCCGACTGCATCTCGACCACGATGTCAGGCTACACGCCCGACAGTGTGGCGCTGGAAGGGCCTGACATTGACCTGGTGGCGGCGTTGGCGCGTGCGCTGAAGACGCCGCTGCTCGCCGAGGGGCGCTATTACACACCCGACCAGGTCCTCGCAGCTTTACGCGCCGGCGCCACCAGCGTGGTCGTCGGCGGCGCCATCACCCGCCCGCAGGAGATCACAAAGAGATTTGTGCGCGCGGTGGAGAAGTCGGAAAATGAGAGATTAAGAGATTAAGAGATTGGAGATTGGCGAGTGCAAGCATCGCGCTCTTTCCAGACCAAATCTCTCAATCTCCTCATCTCCAATCTCATCACAAAGGAGACCCTGCTTGTCCAACCCTATCGTCGGCATCATCCCGCTCGATGATCGCTCGGTCAATTATGAATGTTTGCAGATGTTAGGCGAGGCGGCCGGTTTCGACGTGCTGCTGCCGCCCAAAGCCTGGTTGGGCACGCCCTGGCGCGCCGGCGACACGGCGCGCTTGCACGCCTGGTTGGTCGACTATGCGCCGCGTGCGGAGGCATTGATCGTCGCCGTCGATACGCTGGGCTACGGCGGGCTGGTCAATTCACGACGCTCCACCGCCAGCACGGAAGCTGTTTTGCAGCGCCTGGAATGCCTGCTCCAGATCAAACAGACGCACCCCCACACGACGCTGTTGGCCTTCAACGTGCTGATGCGCATCACGCGCGGCAACGACGCCGAAGAAGAGAAAGCGTACTGGGCCGACTACGGCGCGCGTATCTTCCGTCTCTCCTACCTGGAAGACCGAGCCGCGATGGCGGTGGGCGCGCCCGCCGAAGCGGACGAGATCGCCACGCTGCGCCGCGACATTCCGCCTGAATTGGTGGCGGATTTTCTAGCCGGTCGCGCTCGCAACCACGCCGTCAACCGCACAATGGTCGACTGGGCGGCGAGCGGTGTTTTTGACTACCTGATCATCCCGCAGGATGACACGGTCGAGTACGGCTGGAACATTGCCGAGTCGCGCCGCCTGCGCCGCTACGTGAGCGAAATCGGCGCCACCGCGCGCGTCTCGATCTATCCGGGCACGGACGAAACTACGATGTTGTTGCTGGCGCGCTATGCTGCACAGCGCGCCAGCTTTGCGCCGCGCGTACGGTTGCGCTACAGCGGCGCCGACCACATCGTCACCGCTTACGAAGATCGCCCCATGACCGAGATGGTCAAGGCGCATCTGGGGCCGTTGGGCGGTGTGGTCTGTGACGATCCCGCTGCGGCTGACATCACGCTGTTCGTGAATGCACCCGCCGAAGTGCAGGGCAACGGCCCGGAGCAATGGCCGCTGGCGCTGACGGAGGTGCAGATCGCCGGCTTGCCCGCGCGGTCGCAGGTGGCTTTGGCGACTTATCGCCAACACAGCAACGGCGCCGCCACCCTGCGCGAGATGTTTACCGTGCGCCGAGATCTGCCTGAATTTGTACGCGCCCTGAGCAGCGACCTCGATACAGGGCGGACGTGTGCGGTCGTTGATGTGGCGTTTGTCAATGCCGGCGATCTGGCGCTGGGCGAACTGCTGGCGCGCCTGCCCGCGTTGCGCCAACTGGCGGCGTATGGCGGCTGGAACACTGCCGGCAACACGCTGGGCTGCGTGCTCTCTCACGCCGTGATCCGCCATCTGCAGCGCCAGCAAGGCGCGTCGCCACAGGCAGTAGCGGCCCATGTACGTTTTCTTTTCTTGCGCCTGGTCGAGGACTATCTGTTCATGGCGCGGCTGCGCACGCAGATCGCCGTGGAGGAGTTGCCGGCGCTTGGGCTGCCGATAACCCTGGGCAACGTGGGCGAACATGCCGAATCCGTGCGGGCAATGGTCGAACACAAGCTGGGTGAGGCGGCCATTCTGTTGTCAAATGAGCGCTTTGCCGGACAGTGCATAACCGCCGGCGCCACCGAAATCGTGATGGAAACACTGACGTTGACGGATGTGGAGCTGCCCTGGGGCCGTTTGTTCGATCTGACGATGAATGTCGATGCGCGCTATGCAGTTGGCTGAACCGATCCTGGTCTTTGACATCGGCGGCACCAAGGTGGCGGCGGGCGTGCTGGAACCTGGCTTCACCATCAGCCAGCGGCGCGAGATCGCAACTGGGGCAGCGGATGGCCCGGAGCGGGTGGCAACGCGGATTGTAGCGCTTGGCCGCGCTGTGCTCGCTGCCTACGCTGCCGCAAAACAGGGTGAGCCGCAGCCGCAGCGCGTCGGCGTCGCCAGCGCCGGGCAGATCGACCGGCAGACAGGCGTGGTGAACTATGCCACCTTTCACCTGCCAGGCTGGATCGGCTTCCCGCTGGGTGAGCGGCTGGCAGCGGGGCTGGAGTTGCCGGTGCACATTGACAATGACGTCAACTGCCATACACTGGCCGAGGCGGTGCAGGGTGCAGGACGGCCTTACCATCACTTTCTGCTGGCGGCGGTAGGGACGGGTGTGGGCGGCGGCATCGTGATCGGCGGCAAGCTTTATCGCGGACGGCGGGGCGGCGCCGGCGAGATCGGGCAAGTAATGTTGGAGCCGGTGAACGGCCGCCTTTGCAGTGACAGGCTGACCGGCTGCCTGGAAGTCTACACCGCTACCAGCGTGATGGTGCAGCGCAGCAGCTACGCGTCCGTGCAGGCGCTGGCGGCTGACTATACGGCCGGCGTCGCGGTGGCAGCCGTCGATGAGGCGGCGGGGTGGTTGGGACGCGGGCTGGCGAGCATCGCCCACGTGCTGGCGCCGGACGCGCTGCTGATCGGTGGCAGCGCGGTGCTGCTGGGCGAGCGCTACCTGGCGGCGGTGCGGGCAAGCTATCGCCAGCAGACGCTGCCCTCGCACCGTGAAATTCCTTTGTTGTTCACCCAACTTGGCGCCGACAGCGGGTTGATCGGCGCCGGGCTGGTGGCAAGCGAAGACTGAATCCCTGACCGGTCTGAACTGTTGTGGTGGAACGTTTGTTATTCGGTTGTGCCGTATGGTTCATGGATTTTCAAAGGAGACCATTGCTATGTCAGATCAACCAACACGTCAATTGAGTCGCCGCAGCTTTCTGCAGATGGTGAGCGCAGGAGGAGCGGTCATGGCGCTGGCGGCCTGCACCGTACCGGTCGCACCAGCGGGCGCACCCGCGGGGCAGGCCGGCGCAGGGTCGGCCGCGGCGAGCGAGCAAGCTTTTCTGAACTACTGGACCGGCTGGAGCGGCTTCGAGTTCGACGAACTACAGAAGATGGTGGACAAGTTCAACGAGGCGAACACGGACAAGGTCTTTGTCAACATGACCACGGTCTTCGGCCAGTATGAAAAGGTGCTGACCGCGATTGCAGGCGGCAACCCGCCGGATGTCGTCTCCGCGGTGTGGCTGCACGAGCTGGTGTCGATGGCCTCGCGCGGCGGCTTGCAGCCGATTACGCAGTATGCGCAGACAGCCGGCATTGATGGGTCGGAGTACTTCCCGCAGTTCTGGGACGCCTGGCAGTACAACGGCGACCTGTGGGGCATGATGATCACCTCCAACTCCAATGTCATCGCCTACCAGCCGGCGCTCTTTGAAGAAGTGGGCGCTACCGCACCGCAGTCCATTGCCGAGCTGGACGCCGTGGCGATGAAGCTGGAAAAGATGGACGCCAACGGCAACATTGAGCGCGTGGGGCTGATTCCTTCCGGGCTGACCTGGTGGGGACGCGTCTTTGGCGGCAGCTTCTACGATGCAGACGCGCAGAAGATCACGGCGAACGATCCCAACGTCGTCGCTGCGCTCGACTGGGAGAATACCTACCGCCAGCGTCTGTCGCCGGAGAAGGTCGCGGCCTTCCAAAGCGGCTTTGGCGACTTCATGAGCACGCAGAACTCCTTCTTTGTCAGCAAGGAAGGGATGACGCAGGTTGGCGAGTGGTTCATCCAGTTCCAGAAGAAGTTCGCGCCCGACCTGGTGATGGAGTTCATGCCCGCGCCCTACCCGGAAGGCGGCAACGACAACACCACTACCTTTGACGGCAGCGTCTTCACCATTCCGACCGGCGCCAAAACGCCCGATGCCTCGTGGGAGTTCGTCCGCTGGCTGAGTGAGCCGCAGAACATGGGGGACTTCTGCTTCAATATCCAGAATGTGCCGCCCAAGCTGGCGCCGGCGTCGGAAGATCGCTTCGTAAGCGACCCGCGCTTCCAACTGGCAGTGGATCTGCTCAGCGGGCCACATGCGTTCGGGCCGGACAAGATGCCGGTGAACAGCCTGCTCTATTCGCGGCTAGCGGAGGCGGAAAGCGCGGTCTTCAACGGCCAGATGAGCGCACAGGAAGCGCTGGATCAGGTGACGACCGAGGTGCAGGCCGAACTCGACAAGGTTCTGCAGCGCGGCAGTTGACGCCGTTATTGTCGATTTGGAAAAGATCGCCGGGCGGTTTGTGCGACCGCCCGGCGATCGCCATCCGGCAAGACATGCGCCGTTCAGCAGGAGGCAAGCAACATGGCAGCAGCAACCAGCCCGCGCCCGGCGCGGTGGAACGCTCGTAAGACGCGTTCACTTTTGACCGGTCTGGCCTTTATCTCGCCGGCGATTGTCGGTTTCATCGTCTTTGCGGCATGGCCGATCGTACAGTCGCTCCTTTACAGCTTTACCGACTACAACATCCTGCAGCCGTCCTACTTCGTCGGCCTGCAGAATTACCAGGATCTGCTCAACGACCGCGTCTACGGCATCGCGCTGCGCAACACCTTCTACATGGTCTTTATCGGCCTGCCCATCCATCTGATCTTCAACTTTCTGATGGCGCTGCTGCTGGCGACAGAGATCCGCGGATTGTCGCTCTACCGCACGATCTTCTACCTGCCCTCGATCACGCCGGTCGTCGCGTCGACGATCGTCTGGCTGTGGCTTTTCAACGGCCAGTACGGCATCCTCAACGTGATCCTGGGCTGGTTTGGCGTCCCCCATATCGGCTGGCTGACCGACCCGAACTTCACCAAGCCGTCGCTGATCTTTATGGGCATGTGGTTCGGCGGCAACACGATCCTGATCTATCTAGCGGGGCTGCGCGACGTGCCGGTTTCGCTGCTGGAGGCGGCGGAGCTAGACGGCGCCAGCGCGCTGCGCAAAACCTGGCACGTGACGCTGCCCATGATCAGCCCTGTCATTTTCTACACGCTGATCATCAACGTGATCGGCTACTTTCAATACTTCACCGAGGCGTGGGTGCTGACCGCCACGCGCGACGGCTCGGCAGGCGGCCCGCTCAACTCGATGCTCTTCTATGCGATGTACCTCTACCAGTCTGCCTTCCAGTTGTTCAAAATGGGCTACGCCAGCGCGCAGGCATGGATCCTTTTTGCCATCGTGCTGATTGCGACGGGCATCCTGTTCCGTTTCTCCGGCTGGGTCTACTATCGTGCTGAGGAGTAAGCCATGACCGCAAGCAACTCTCTCCCTTCAACGCCGCCGATCACTCATCCTGCCAAGCTGAGCAGCCGGCGCAGCCAGGAGCGCATCAACAAGGGCGTGGCCTATGTGATCTGCACGATCGTGGCGCTGGCCTATGTCTTTCCGCTCTACTGGATGGTGTCGACGGCGCTGAAGACGGACAGCGAGATCTTCCTGGTGCCGCCGAGCCTCTTTCCGGCCGCACCGCAATGGCAGAACTTCCTGGCCTCCACTCAGTACATCCCCTTCTGGCAGTATATGCTCAACACGCTGATCATCTGCGCGCTGACGATTGTGGGCACGGTGGTTTCGTGCTCGCTGATCGCCTACGGCTTTGCGCGCGTGCGCTGGCCGGGCCGCAACGCCGTCTTCATCGTCTACCTCAGCACGATCATGCTGCCGGCGCAGGTGACGATGATCCCGCTCTACATCGTCTTTCGGCAGGTGGGCTGGATCGGCACGATCTGGCCGCTGGTCGTGCCCGCCTTCTTTGGCAACGCGCTCTATGTTTTTCTGCTGCGTCAGTTCTTTATGACCATCCCGAACGAACTGACCGACGCCGCGCGCATCGACGGCGCCAACGAACTCGGCATCTTCTGGCGCATCATGCTGCCGCTGCTCAAGCCCGCGCTGGCGACGGTCGCGCTCTTTACCTTTGTCGGCACCTACCGCGATTTTCTAGGCCCGCTGATCTACCTGACCGACCAGGATCAGTGGACGATATCGCTCGGCTTGAAGATGTTTCAGAACATGTACGGCGCCCAGTGGCAGTTGATGATGGCCGCAGCGGCGTTGACGATGATTCCGACAGTCATTCTCTTCTTTTTAACGCAGCGCACCTTTATCGAAGGGATCGCGCTGACCGGCATCAAAGCCTAAAGAAAGGGTTGTCATGACAAAATTGCGTGTGGCCGTCATTGGCGCCGGCGGGATTGGCGGGACGCATCTGCGCGCCTATGCCGCCTGGCCCGAACAGTGTGAAGTGGTCGGGGTGGCCGACATCGATCTCGAGCTGGCGCAGGCCAAGGCCGACCTTTACGCCATCCCGGCCTTTGCCGACTATCGGACGATGCTGGACGAATGTCAGTCCGATGCGGTCAGCATCTGTACGCCGCCGCGCCTCCACCTACCGATCGCGCAGGAGGTGGCGCGCCGCGGGATCGCCTGTTTGTGCGAGAAGCCGCCGGCGCGCACGGTGGCGGAAACCGAGGCGATCGTCGCCGCCTTTGAAGCTGCGGGCGTCGTGCTGCAATTCGCCTTCTGCCACCGCTTTCATGAGCCGGTGCGCCAGGTGCAGGAATTGATCGCTGCCGGCAAACTGGGGAAGCCCATCCAGATCTACAACCGTTTTGGCTTTCGTTTTGATCGAGCCGCATCCTCGTGGTTCACCGATGCAGAGATCGCGGGCGGCGGCGTGTTGATCGACACGCTGGTGCACAGCATTGATATTTTCCGCGCGCTGGCCGGTGAGATCGTGCGCGTCGACGGCGCGGTTTCGACGACGCTGCCCGTGCAGGTGGAAGACAGCGCCTCACTTCAGGTGGTCAGCACCAGTGGCGTGATCGGTTCGTTGAATTGTAGCTGGGTGACGCCGGTTTCCGAAGCGGAGATCCGCGTCTGGGGCACGGGCGGAGAGGCCATCATTGACTATGCGGCGGACACAGGCGCGCGCTATCGTCTCGCTGGCGACAACGACTGGACAGTGCTGCCTTGCGAGCTCCCGGATCGCTTCGTCTTGCAGGCCGAGCACTTTCTGCATTGCGTACATGGCAACCAACGTCCACGTGTGAGCGGCGCCGATGGGATCGCCGTCATGCGTGTGATCGAGGCAGCCTATCGTTCTGTTCAGACAAACTAGACTCTTGTCAAACCGTAGTCCCAAGAAAGGATCAAGGTGGCAAATGAAACTCAGTATCAGTATGTGGAGCGTCGTGTCCGCGGTGCGGCAGGGGCGCATCGATCTGCCAGGCTTCATCGAGTTTGCCGCGCGCCAGCAAGAAAATGGCGCGCGCGGCGTGGAGTTGCTGGATTACTTCTGGCGCGACCGCGCCGCCGAAATGGACAAGGCCATGCGCCAGATCGCCGATGCCGGTCTGGAACTGGCAGTCTATTCGATCGGCAACGACTTCTTCCAGCCAGAGCGCGAGGCCTGGGAAAAACAACTCGCCGACCTCAAAACCGGCGTCGACGTAGCCAATCTTCTCAATGTGCGCACCATGCGCGTCTTCAGCGGCAATGCCAAGCCAGACTACGCGTTTGAGGACGGTTTCGCCTGGATCGTCGACGGATTGGCGGCCGGCGCGCATTACGCCGAAAGCCACGGCGTGACGTTGGCGCTTGAAAACCACGGGCTGATGGCCGGCCGCAGTGACCAGGTGCGCCGCGTGATCGAGGCAGTCGGATCGCCTGCGCTGCGCGCCAACATCGACACGGGCAACTTCCTCCTCGTCAACCAGAACCCGACCGAAGCCGCGCAAGATCTGGCGGACCTGGCGGCGTTGGTGCACCTGAAGGACTTTCGCCGCGCGCGCGCCGATGAGACCGAGCACATCTATAAGGCATTGGATGGGACGGCGTTCACCGGCGCGGTGGTGGGACAGGGTGAGGTCGAGCTGGCAGCCATCGTCAAGATCCTGGATGACGCGGGCTACGATGGTTGGCTGTCGCTGGAGTACGAAGGCGGCGACGACCCGCTGACGATCGGTGTGCCGCAGAGCTTGCAGGCTGCACAGAAGTTGCTGCAGTAAGTCGACCATCCCGCAACCTTTGCAGGAAAGTCTGGGCGAAAGGTGACAGTCACTTCCAAAAGTGACTGTCACCTCTGAAAGCAGAAAAAGCGTGCAGGTGGGTCTATTGGCTGCTCACCAAAGTTGACGGCTTTGCGATGACGATGATGCGGTGCGTGTTGTCGTTGCGCGGCCAACAGGAGACCAGCGTCAGACGGTCGTCGGCAGTTTCGTTGATATAGCGGACGTTCGTTTGACGCTGCTTTTCGGAAGCAAACTTTTCGGGCACGATCAACACCTCATCGACGGTGTAGCGATACTCTGTCCCGCCGGCGAAAAGTTCGATCTCGTCCCCGCGTTTCAACTGATCGAGTTCGCGAAAGACGGCGCCTTTGATATTGTTGTGGCCGCTCAGCACAATGTTGCCCGTTTCGCCAGGCAGTGAACTGTTTTTATGCCACCCAGCCGCATAATCAGCCACATTCCATTCGCTGAAGATCTCCCCCGCCGCATCTTGCTTGGCGCTCCACCCTAATTCAACGACAGACATATCCGCCTTGATCGTCGGGATCACAAGGCGGCTGGGCAGGACAGGCTTGGCGTCAACCTGGTGAAAAACTGGCGCCTTCCACGGCGCGGCCGGACGATCGACAGCGGCCATATCGGTCCTGTCGACATAGCGGCCAGGCGCTTGCTCCCCCACGACCGACTCTTCGGCGGACGCGCTGCGCCCGCAGCCCGCTGTCATCCATACACTTGCCGCCAGCACGAGCAAAACTAACGCTTGGCGCAAAGCCCTATCATTCATTCGCAACATTCTATTTGCACCCGTCGAAAATTTGTCATCTATTCTTTTGCTTTATACCAGGAAAGTCGAACTGTGCACAATCCAGACGCTGCGTATCGATGTGAGAATTGCGCGGCAAGCTTCGTCTCTCACCACTATTGGCTTCATCACCGGCTCATTTTCATCACTTGTGTTCGCCTGATCACGCATCATAAAAAGACTGAGCCTCAATTTTTCAAATAAAGTTGACGATCTTTTGACGAGGCGCCATTACAATGCTGTCAGTTGCAGCCCATCTACGACCGTCAATTCAGAGAGAGAAATCATGCAAAGACAAAACCCTTCCGAACATCACGTATTTATTGTGCGCGCGTGGCGCGCGGCGCCTGATTCCCCTTGGGAATTCGTGTTTCATCGCAGCGGCGCCAATCAGGTCGTGTATGCGCAAAGCCAGATGGAGTTGCTGACGATTCTGAACCGGCAGTTGCAGGGAGAAGATGCTGCGCAGACGCCGGAACTCCTTGCCGCCAGATGTGCTTCGACGCCATTTCCCATCAATCCTGACAGACGTAGCTGATGCTATAATGAGAAAGCGGGCTGACCTATTGCGGATAAGGTCGCCTATGTTCCGCGCACTTTCTGTGTCACACGCTTTCCAAAGGAGCACTCATGCACGAAGCGCAACGCCAACGCACCTGCGCGCTGCTGCAAGCACGGCAGATCGACGCCGCCCTCTTCGCCAGCCCAGCCAGCATCACCTGGCTCACAGGTTTTGCTCCGCCTGTACAGACTGGCGCCAATCCATTTGCGGGCGCGCCGCCGCTCGTATGGTGGGACGGCGACCGCTTTACGTTGATCGTGGTCGATGGCCTGGCTAGTCTCGCCGCGCCATTTGCCGACGAAGCCGATGGCGGCTTGGTCAGCTATCTGGGTTACACGCTGACCACGCCGCTGAACGGCGCGCAGCATGTGCGCACCTTGTTGCAATCGCTTTGGGCGGATACGGCCAGGGCGCAGCGGGTCAAACGCATCGGCGTGGAAAGTTGGGCGCTGCCGGCCGCGGCCAGCGGCATATTGGCGGCCTCGCCACTTGGCGGGTGCGCATGGGTGACGATCGACGGCTGGCTGGCGCCTCTGCGCATGGTCAAGAGCGCCGAAGAGCTCGCTAAGCTGCGCGATAACTTTCGACTGACCGACATTGCCCATGCCGCAGCACGTCAAGCAGCGTGCGTCGGCGCGCGCGAGATCGATGTCTGGCTGGCCGCCAAAGCCGCGGTGGAGAAGGCCGCGGGCTGCCGTGTGCCGATGGGCAATGACTGCGTGGTAGGCTATCGCACCGAAAACATCGGCGGCTGGCCGCTCGACCATGCGCTGCGCCCCGGCGATTCGCTCATCGTCGACCTGAGCACGATCCAGCACGGCTACTGGAGCGACAGTTGCGCCACCTATGTCGCGGGGGAGGCCAGCGCCCGCCAGCAAGCGATCCATGCGGTTGTGAGCGAGGCGTTGGCAGTGGGCGCCGGCTTGCTGCGGCCCGGAGCCGTGGCCGGCGAAATCGACCGGCGCGTGCGCGAGATCATCGTCGACGCTGGCTATCCGGTCTACCCGCACCACACCGGCCACGGCGTGGGCGTCACCGGTCATGAAGCCCCGCGCCTTGTCCCTGACAGCCAGGAGATTTTGACGGCGGGCATGGTCATCTTGCTGGAGCCAGGCGTCTATTTTGCCGGGGAGACCGGAGTGCGGCTGGAGGACGCCTTCCTCATCACCGAGGATGGCGCCGTTCAACTGACCACCCACGATAAGTCATGGGCGCCTGTCGCTTAACTCACTCGCCATCCACACACACAATAAGAAAGGACTTAATCATGCGCGAAGTCATCTTTACCCCCAAAGGCGTCACCCCATTGTCCCCCTATTCACAGGCGATTGTAGCAACAGGTCGCACGATGTACATCTCAGGTCAGGGATCCTTCGATCCGGCGACCAATCAGTTTCAGCCTGGCGCATTTCGTGAGCAGGCCGAACGCACCTTTCGCAATGTCGAGATTCTCCTCACCGCGGCAGGCGCCACGTGGCAGCATGTAGTCAAGGTCAATGTCTATCTCGTCAACCTGGGCGACTTTGCCGAACTAAACCAGGTCTACCGCCAGCTCCTGTCCGCGCCTTATCCGGCGCGCACCACGGTGCAGGCGGGTCTGGTCGGCGCGATGCTGATCGAGGTGGACTGCATTGCTGTATTGCCTGATTAATATTGACTTTGACATGGCGATTCTTTGCAGGCACAATGGAGCGATACCGCATCATTACCCAACAGAAAGGAAATCGTATGTCACACCTGATCGTGATCGCATTCGATGACGCTGGCGAGGCCGAAAAGGTGCGCGCTTCCTTGCGTGCACAACAAAAAGAGGGATTGGTTTCTGTGGAGGACGCCGCCATCGTCAGCCGGGACGCCGAAGGCAAGCTGAATGTCAAGAACGAAGTCAGCCGCGCCACCATGGTGGGCACCGGCATCGGCGCCCTGCTTGGGCTTTTGCTCGGCGGCTTGTTCCTCCCTTTGACTGGACTGGCGCTCGGCGCGCTTGGCGGCGCTGGCGTCGGGGCGCTGACGAAGATGGGGGTTGACGGCAAATTCGTCAAAGAGGTCAAGGACAGCCTGCAGCCCAACACGTCGGCGCTTTTTATCATCGTGCGCAGCGCCGACCCCACCGCGGTCCTGGCCTTGTTGCGCAATTACACAGGGCGCGTGCTGCAGACCACGCTCGATTCTGAAGCGGAGGAAAATCTGCGCCGGGCGTTGAACGATGAAGGCGATGCCACCTAACGTGAAGCTTTGCGCTGTGGCGGCGTTTCCTCTGAGCGTCACCACAGCGGGAGTCGACTCCATCCACCACTTCGTTTTCTTTGACGCTGTGCGTCCCCACATGCAATGGCCGGCAATGCCTGGCCACCTGTGATGAACATTCGCAAGATTTTTGGTCTTTTTGTCCAAACATTCTTTGGTTGGCGTCTGCGCAAGGCCCCGGTCTATGCGGCGGCGATTGCCTATTCGACTCTGTTCTCCCTGGCGCCGCTGCTGATCATTTCGATGAGCCTGGCCTCGTTGACCCTGAATGCCGCCACCATCGAGACCCGGCTGGTCGAGACCATCGGGAGCCAGGTTGGCGCCGACGTCGCGCAGTTGACGCAAGAGATTCTAGCCACAAATTTGAGTCTGCAGCCCAGCAGCAGCGCCACCTTGCTCAGTATTGGCCTGCTGCTCTTTGGCGCCTCGGGTGTGTTCAATCAACTGCGTGGCGCACTGAATGCCATGTGGCATATCGACGTGCGCCATTCCAATATGACCAACAGTATTTTGACTACTGCCAAAAATTATCTGACCTCCATGATAGCTGCCTTGTCATTGGGGCTGGCGCCGATCGTGTTGCTCTTTGCCAGCACGGTTATCGCGTCGTTGCCATCGGACGCCTTGATCGGCGTCTATCGCGTCCGATGGCTGACGACCGCGCTGCAAGTGATGACCTCTCCGCTGCTCTTTTTTGTCTTGTTTGCTTTGGTGCTGCGTTATCTGCCGCAGGCCACGGCGCCCTGGCGCGCCATTTGGCCGGGTGCGTTATTATCGGCGCTTGCGTACTGGCTGGGCAGCGCCGTGCTTGGCTATTACGTGCAGAACGCAACATTTCGCTCGATCTATGGCGCGGCCGGGTCGGCGCTGGCGCTGCTTATCTGGGCGTACTACTCAGCCTTCATTTTCTTATACGGCGCCAGGTTCGTTTACAGTGTTGCACAAAGTTATGGATTCACCATCATCCCAGACAATGTGGCAAGTTTTGTACATCTCACACTGGATAGTGAACAGCCCACAGAGGAATAATTCGTCATGAAGCAAGGAATCAAACAATCCATGGAACAGATCAAGCCCTGGCGGCGAGAAACCGCGTGGTGGGTGCTGTTGATCGAAGGCGTTGTGGCTGCCGGCCTCGGTATTTCCATTTTGCTGCGACCGGCCGCGGCGCAAGGGTGGGTGCTGCTATTTTTGGCGATTGTGCTTGCTCTCCACGGCCTGTTGACCCTGGCCGACTTTTTGCTGGGGCGACGGCAAGGCAATTTCCCGCTCGTGCGCGGTTCGATCGGCCTGATTATCGGCGTCGTGATCATTTTGATGCCATTGTTTGGGTTTGGCGACAGGCTGATGGCTGCCTGGTTGCTCGCCATCGGTCTGCTGGCCACCGGTGGGTTGGCGCTTGTCGCGCCATTTATCGAGACGGCGGGGGGCGCCCGGCGCGGCGGCTTCCTGCTGGCGATCTTTCTGCTCATCCTCGGCGCGATCGTGCTGTACAACGTGGTTTCAGGCGTCGCGGTCCTGCAGCCTGTGGCCTGGACGCTGGTGCTCTTTGGCGCCGTGTTGATCGGCTATGGCGTCTTCACGCGCAGCAAAACTGCTGCCGCCGGAGCTTAGTGCATTTGGGCGCATATAAACCGCTAGTGGGTATGAAACGGAAAAACCGAGTTTCTTGGAGAAACTCGGTTTTTGGCTCTGACATATTTGCGCCGCGCTGCACCAGGCTTACTGTTGGAGGTTCAACTGGTCGGCGTGGTGTGCTCCGGCGTTGGTGAATTGTTTGCCGGTGAAGTAAACGCCGTTGCACCGCCGCTTTTGGAGGCTGCGCTCTCGCCGCGCGGCAATTGTCCAAAGAGCGTCATGGCTGTCCGGCGATAGCCTGTCATGCGGCTGCTGGTCTGGATCACCGGCGACACGACGTTTTCGCTCATGAAGTTTGCCGTCCCACGCACCGTGGCGATGGTTTCCTTGGTATCGGCAATCATCGGTTTGAGCTCGGTCTGCACCATCTTGGTCAACCGCCAAATCTGCCAGATCAGGATGCCCAACATCACCCACACGGTGATGCTCGTCAAGGCCAGGAAGATTATCAGGATATCGCGCACTGTGCCAACGATCACGATCGACTCCTTGATGAAAGAATAGCACGCGGATGGCGCGGATTTGCCGGATCAATACGGATAAAATCCGCGTGAATCTGCTTGATCCGCGTCATCCGCGTGCCATGGTCAAGTCAATTCCAAGATGATTGTCACGCAGAGCGACCCCATCACGGGCGATGATGCCGCCGCCCAGACAGAGATCACCGTCATAGAAGACCGCGCCTTGCCCCGGCGTGATGTCACGCAGCGGTGCGACAAAGCGCACTTCGACGCGGCCGTCCGCAAGCGGGAAGATCGTGCAGGCGACGGCCTGCGCCTTGTAGCGAACTTTGCACTGCACGTGCGCCCCTGGCGCCGGTGCGACATCCAGCGTCCACGCGACGCGCGCGGCGATCAGGCGATCTTTGCCCAGTTCCGCGGCGCCGCCTATGACCAGCGTGTTGTTGTGATAGTCTAATTCCACTACAAAGAGCGGCTCCGCTGCGCCCGCAATGCCCAACCCTTTGCGCTGACCGATGGTGTAGCCGGGCAGCCCGCTGTGTTCGCCGTAGACGTGGCCGCGGCGATCGACAATTGGGCCGGGACGCATCGCTTCCGCCGCCCAGTTACGCAGAAAACGCCGATAGTCGTCGTCGAAGATAAAGCACAGGTCCATCGAGTCGTGCTTGGAGGCGATGGGCAGCCCGCGCGCGGCCGCCATGCGACGCACCTCGGGCTTAGGATAGTCGCCGATGGGAAAGAGCACGTCGTTCAACTCCGCCTGGCCAAGCACGCTGAGCACGTAGCTCTGGTCTTTGGCCTCGTCCACGCCCTTGAGTAATTGCACCTTGCCGTCGGCGCCGCGCCGCAGTCGCGCGTAGTGTCCTGTCGCCAGATAATCGGCGCCCAATCGCCGCGCGTAGTTAAGCAGATAATCGAAGCGGATATGGCGATTGCACTCGATGCATGGATTCGGCGTCACCCCGTGGCTGTAGCCGTCAATGAAGAAATCCACCACCTGCTGCTTGAAAGGCTGCTCCACGTTGATCAGGTAAAATGGCATCCCCAATTCGTCAGCCACGCGCCGCGCATCGTGGACGCTCTCCAGGCTGCAACACTTGTTGGCCGAGCCTTCGCCCGCGCCCACCTCCGCCCAGAGGCGCATCATCACACCGATGCAATGATAGCCCTGCTCCACCAGCAGCGCCGCCGCCACCGACGAATCCACGCCGCCCGACATGGCGACGACGACGGTGGTATCAGTAGGGGACTTGGCGTGCTTCGTGTCCATCATGGCGCTATTGTACACGAAATTGTCGCTCGCGCCGATTTCATCATGGCTCGATAAAGATCGTCTTCTCCACCGTCAGACTGCTGCCATTTTCGGCGTTTACGATCCCGCGCAGCAAGTACGGATCGCCGTAGCGCACGGATTCGCCTGATGGCCAGGCATCGCCATTATCGCCAAAGTACCACACGTTGCAGTCGGGTTCGCCGCCGGCAAAGGCGCAATACGCCGCGTTGCCTTCGGTGCGTTGATAGACCTCGCTACCGTCGGCGTCAAAGATGCGCAGATCGACGTTGCGAATCCCGTCGCCGTCTTGGAATCCACGTGCTCTATCGTAAGCCTCCACCTGAAAGACCAGCGCGCCATAGACAGTGCTGTCAGCATTCCCCGGCCCCGTCTGCACGATATTCGCCTCAAGCGCAGCCGGTTGATTTTCCTCGTCACAGCGCGGCAAATCGGGATGGTCGATGATGAAAGGGGTGTTCCAGGTTGCCTGGCCCCCGTTGTCAAGCACAATATCCGCAAAGACGGTGTAGTCGCCGTTGCAGATGAACCGATCCGTGTCCGGCCAGCGGGCGCCGCGTCCGATGTCGAGGACATTGCAGGCCGGCTCGCCGCCGCCAAACACACAGTAGCCATAAGTGCGCTCGGTGCGCGTATAGAACTCATCGCCAAATTGATCCTGAATGCGGAAATCAACGCGCTCGATCTTGCGGTTGTTAGGCGTTCGCTTGATCTCAGCGCGGACATACATCCGGTCGCGAAAGGTGATGACGCCGTTGGCGATGCGCCCGATGCCGGCGCCGCTCACGAGATCGCCGTTCCAGCCGTCGCCCCCCGGCCCGCCGCCCGGCAGCACGACCAACGGCGGCAGCGTCGCTACTGATTGTGGCGTCGGTGCAGGAGGCACCACCACCACGGGCGGCAGCGTCGGGACTGGGGTGAAAGTGGCGGTTGGGTCCGGCGGCAGCTTGCCTAATGGCAGGCTCGTCAAGTTGCTGGTGCATGTGATCAAGCGGGGCCCCGTCGAAACCCAACCGCGCGATCCCGTCGGCAGCACTTGCACTTCAATCCAGGTGGCGTCGGCGTTGCGCGCCAGCGGGCGAAGCTGGGCATTGAACGGCGCCGCACCAATCGTCGCAAAAGTCGTGCCAGGTCCCGAGCGCACGTTCAAATTGGGATTGGCGAGCACGGTGCATGTGGCCGCCGCCCGGGGCGTGGCGGTGGAATTCGCCTGCCGCGTCGATGCAGGGGTGAGCGCAGGCGCAGAGTTGATGGCGCTACTGGCTGAGTTCATCAGGGACAAGGTGTAGGCGCCGCGGTTGTTGCGCTGTTCTCCAGCGACGATCAGCAGATAGACGCCGGTGGTGGGGATCTCAACGCCGGCAATGCTGGCCCGGCTGTCGTTGTCAGTGTTGCTCTCCATCAGCGTCTCCTCCGCGGTGGGGTCGAAGAGTTCGAGATAGGGTGTAAACTGGTCGCTGTTTGCCGTCACCGTCACGGCGTCGCCCGCACAGCCGCGCCACGCCCAGCTTTCCCCGGCGCTCGTTTTCACATTTCCTGTGACAACGGCGTTGGTCGGCAGGCTGCCATCAAAGGTAAGGTCGGCAAGGGCAAGCGCGTCGCCAAAGTCAGAACTGATCGAATAGGCGCCGCGGTCGCTGCGCCGCTCGCCGGTCGCGACGACGGTGTAATGTCCATTCTCTTCTACGCGGACGACGGCCTGCGCCTGCTCGCCATCCTCGGACGCGGCTTCGACGAGGGGCGCGGCGGTCGTGTCGGTGTAGACGCTCACAAAGGGCGTGAACGCGTCGCTGGCCACCGTCACGGTGAAGTGGTCGCCGGCGCAGGCGTCGAGCTCCCATTGATCGCCCAACGCTCCCGTGATGCGCCCTGTCGCCGCACCTGTAGGCGGCAAGGGTTGTCTTGTCTGCGCCAGCGCGGACGGCGCCGTCAACAGCAGCGTCACCAGCAACAGCGCTGCGGCCGTTGTCCCTGTGATCCAGCAAGCGCTTGTTTTGCATCGATTCATGGCTTTCCCTCCAGTGTATTGCTCAGAACTTGCCGCGCTTCCAGCGCAAATGGCTCGCAGCTACAGGCCAGCACGCGTTGTTGGAAGAGGGCGTTGCCCGCGGTGCGTTCGCGCATTGCATTGCAAGCGTCATAGTGCGCGATGGCCGTTTGCAGCCATGCGACCTGCGTCTGCTGGGCCGTAGCGCGCGTGGCTGCTTCCTGCGCCTGGTCGCGCTGCACCGCGGCACTGTGTGCGCGCAGCCGCGCTACCGTGCCTAAACCAACCTGCGTCCAGGCGTAGTAGACCGGGTCGGCTTCTGGCGTGAATGCGGCCAGCGCTTTCTCCAACGCCGCCTGCGCCTGAGTCAGCGACTGTTCGGCCGCAACGAAATCGTTTTGCACCACTTGCCAGGTGGCGCGCACGCGATACGCCAGCCCCAGATTCATCTGCGCGCGCGGGGCAAAAGGCGACGCCTGCTCCTCGGCAAGCCGCACCGCACGCTCCAGCAGATCCACCGCCACGTCACTGTCCTGGATCGCGGCGGCCAGATCCGGCGCCGAGTTCTCGATATTGGCGAGCGAGATGCAGCGCTCCATGCCGGCTGGTATCTGCTGCGTGCGGTACGGAAAGAGCTGCGCCCGGTCGAGATAGACGCCGCCTAGCAGGATCAGCGCGGGTGTAAATTCCGCGTCGTCCGCCAGCGCTTCGTTCAACGCCGTAATCGCCGTCGTATATTCGCGCGACTTCTGGGCCAGTTCGCCCAGCACGAGGTAAAACAGCTCCTTGCCCTCCCCTTTTTGCCAACCGTCCACCGTTGGCTCCGCCTGCTGCAAAATTGCCAGCCCGCGCTCCGGCAGATCGGCCAGGCCGTAGGAGATGGCCTGCGTCATCCAGAACAGCGCGCGGCTGCGTGGCCCCAATTTTTCCGACATGGTGAGGTTGGCGCTGTCTGGGTTGGCGGCGTACGGCGCCGACGGCTGGATCGGCGCGCCAAATTCGTAGCCGCCCCACAGCGCGCTCGGCTCGCCCGCCCGCTCTTGCGCATCAAAATAGAACTCCAACTCCAGACTTTCAGGGTCCGTGGCGTCGGTCAGATGGCCGAAGACGATCATTTGCGCTTTGATGCGCCGCGCCAACTGGGCTGCGCTGGCCATGCGCGCGTCCGGCGTAGCGCCGACCACATAGCCCAGCGCGGCATTTTTGCCCTTGTCGCGCCCCAGCGAGTCGTGCCAGATCAACACGTCGCGGTCAAATTCGCCGGCAGCTTTGGCGCGCCCATAGGCGTCGTCGAGCGCCTTATAGAGCGTGGCGCTGATCTGGTCGCCAAACTCGGAGTGGCGCATCGAGCCGTCAGGCTGGAGCGCGCCGATGTCGGCCACGGCGATGTTGAAGTTGCCGGTCATCGGCCAGACGTTCCACAGCGGCTCCAGCGTAGGATAGGCCAGGCTGCCGGCAATGCCGAAGATGATCACCGCCAACGCCAGCAGCGGCCAGAAGAGGCGGCGCAGCAGCGCGCGCTCCGGCTGGCGCTCGTCCTCGGTGGCGATCTGCCAGATCGCGCCGTCCGCCGCGCGGCTGAAGAGCACGGGCACGCCCCACTCAGCGGCGCCGGGCGCGGCCAGATCGATCGCCTTGCGTCCTTCGCTGACCGCGGCGTCGACGGGCAGGCGGTCGGCCAGCGCGCCGTAAAACTGCTCGGCGAAGGCCGCGGCCGCCACATCGCTGATCGCGTACTGCATGGCCACCGCGGCGGGCAGCCCGCGCTGCACCAGCGCGGCCGCGGTGCTGGAAAAGGGCGACTGCTCGTCTCCGCGCGCGCCTTCGCAGGCGTTGAGGACGGCCAGGCGCAGCGACTGCTGGTCGCCGAGCAGGCGGCAGAGTTGCGTCGCGCTCAACAACCAGGCCGCACCAGCCGCGTCAGTCATCACCAGCGAGCCTTCGCCGGCGCGCGCGTCAAAAAGGGCGTGGCCGCTGTAGTGGAGGATGTGCCACGGCCCCTGCTGCATGGCATCCTGCAGCGCCGGCCATGTCGTCTGTTCCAGCCAGACCAGTTCCACCTGCCCCTGCGCGATCGGCTGGCGCAGGGCTTGGGCCAGTGCGGCCTTTTCGCGCGCCACATCGAGCGGCGGCAAATCGGTCGGCGCGGCCACCACACCCAGCACGCGCAGCGGCGGCGTCACCGCAAAGTCGGGGTCGGGCAGCAACAGCTCCAGGTAGCGCATGATGGGCGTGCGCCGCGAGAGCGCCACGAACTCCTGGCTGCGCGTGTCGAAGAGGAACTCCCACGGCACGGTAAGCAGCTCCGGCGCCAGGATGCGCAACTTGAGACGCAGCCCCTGGTCCGCGCCGCTGGTCGCCTGGCGGCTGCGGTCGTATGCGGTGCGGAGGTCGCCCTGGATCAGCGCGTCGAAGAGCGCCGCGCCAAAACGCTGCACCCGCTCGCCGTCGTCAGGGCTTGCACCGTCGAGCAGCGCCTGTTCGATGGCGGCCAGCTCGGCGTCGAGCGCCTCGCGGCTGAAGGGAAAGGCCATCACCCCGCGTGCGGCGCCCGCGGGCGAATGCAGCACGGCCACGGGATAGCGGGTCCCGTCACCGGCGTCGATCTCCAGTTCGAAGTCGTGGAGCGTGAGTGATGTCATAACCTGTGGCGAACGCACAGCCAGGGAACGTTCCGGCTGGGCGTTCGCTTATTATCGCAGGTTGAGGGGAGGTGTCAAGGGAGGATCGACAGTTCGTCCCTTATATTCCTGAGATGTGCTACTTCCACTTGATTGCCAAAGTGCGTATGACATCGAATCTCGATGTCAAGCACGCGTTGTTGGAATTCTCGCGGCGTTGCCTGGCTGAAATGCTCGTTGCCAAGCTGCGCAAACAACAGCGCATCGTCCATTTTTTCCTCACCCTCCAACCACTCTGCTATGGTGGCCAAACTCTCAAGATCAAGCTCGATATCGCTCAGCGCAGCAAGCTGTTTGATCAGTGTGGCTACCTCTGACCCTGTAGGCGGTGGCGTCTTTGGCCCGTTGATGACGATGCAGGGGGATGGATTGCAGAGACCAGAACCTCCGCCTGGGGCTGCGACAGCGGCTACTTTAAATTTTTTGTCGCTCATGTAGTTATTCCCTTTCTGAAACTTGTGCACAATAACGTTGCAGCTCGGCTGCAGAATCGAGCAGGGACCGAGCATTTGCATAGCTCCACTTGCAGACTTCTATAACAGTGGTATATACCGTATGCAGGTTTTCGGGACTGCCCCTTTGCTGCGCCAGTTGTTCGGCTTCCTGCCAGTGAGCAATGACCTTATCTACATCTACATATTCGCCGCCGTGCTGCTGACGCAGCACTCCGTCCACCAGCAGCACCCAGCCCATTTCCGCATGCGCATAAATAGCCGCTTCAGCGGAGTGCAGGGCGCGCTCAGGCATGGATTCCTCGACTTGCTGGTAGAGATCAAGCACCTGCTGATATGACTGGATAGCCTGCTGGGCGAAATAGGGATTGAGTCTGGTGCAGCGAAATCGCCACAGATGCACGCGCCCCACGCCGAGGTGGCTGGACATTTTGACCAAGGTCTCGGTCAGGACGCCCGCAATCATGGGATCATGCTCCGCCTGATCGAGAGCAGCCTGAAAATCGCGGTCGAGGGCTTTGGCTTGCTCGATCCAGCCATCGTCGCATCCTGGTGAGCCGAAGCGGCTGATCTGCTGGTAGCCGGCGCTGGCCTGAGCTGCCAGCAGTCTGGCATAGGTGGAGTTGATGGCAAGCCCCTGCTGGAAAGCATTCTGAGCGCTGGCTAGATGGGTTAGCGCCAGGTCCGGGTCTGTCTCTGCTGTGGCGTAGGCAAGCTGCAGGTAGGCATTGCCAAGAAAAAGATAGATCGTCTCCTGCCCTTTGGCGCCGCGTCCCTTGCCCGCCGCCCAGTTTGAATGACTGCGCACCCACTCAAAAACATTGGCAGCCCGTTCATAGGCATCGACCTCGCCGCCCATCAGATAGGAGTAGCCCAGTGCGATGCCGGCAAAGCTGAGCGTCCGTTCACGCAGCGCGCGAGTAACCTCCTGAATTTCGGCTGCGCTGGCGCCGTATTCGATCTCACTGCCGAAGGCGAAACGCCCCTCCATCTCAGGCGCCAGGCCAGCATAGATGTCGTCGAAGCGGAACTCCGGGGTTAACTTCCAGCGCTGCCCCTCATGGCCAAGCTCGCCGTAGATCAAAAGGTTGGCGTTGATCTCCTGCATGTA
>Ga0154020_10000876_pt1 | contig 37052 bp, 33 predicted proteins | sample Klosneuvirus_201_FD_109709 | JGI IMG/M metagenome (GOLD analysis project Ga0154020, IMG submission 109709) | Active sludge microbial communities from wastewater, Klosterneuburg, Austria - Klosneuvirus_20160825_MG | ecosystem: Engineered > WWTP > Aerobic digester > Activated sludge | place...
CGTTGCGCAGCACCGCCATGACGTACGGCGCGTAGGTGCGGAACAGCTTCTCCATGGCCCCGGCGTCACCCGCGCGGTAGGCGGCAAGCCACACCGCGTCCGTTCCAAGGTCAGCACGCGCGGGCGCGCTGGTGGACCGAAGGGCGGTGTGCGGCAGCGGACGGACCACAAATCCCGGGAGGGTGGGGCAGGCGGCAATGGACATGGTGGTTGGCTCCGTTGTGGAGGGGCATTCCCCTCAGGACACAAGGAGGTTCGGAGCCGCCACCGGCCCATGACGACAGAACACAGGACATTTCACGCCACCGCGTGATCGGCTGACAAGATGTTGAAATCACTGGATATTTTGTGCGCGCAGGCCGCACTTTTCTGCTCACTTCTCACTTCTTGGTGTAGCGGTCCAGCCAGCCAAAGACCTCTTCATGCCAGCGCTTGGAGTTTTGCGGCTTGAGCACCCAGTGGTTTTCATCCGGGAACCACAAAAAGCGGCTGGCAACACCCTTGCGCTGCAGGGCGGTGAACGTGCTCATGCCTTGCGTGTCCACCACGCGAAAGTCCTTGGCGCCGTGGATGACCAGCGTGGGCGTCTTCATGTTCTTCACCACGTCCACCGGGTTGTGTTTGGTGTAGCCGCTCTTCTCATCCCACGGCGGCCCGCCGTGTTCCCATTCAGGGAACCAAAGCTCCTCGGTGTCAAAATAGGCAGCGCGCTCATCCAGGTTCCCGTCATGGCACACCAGCGCCTTGAACCGGTCACTGTTGCCGTTGATCCAGTTGATCATGAACCCGCCAAAAGACGCGCCCAGGGCCACCGCGCGTGTTCCATCCAGCCACGGGTATTTTGCCAGCGCCGCATCCATTCCAAGCATGATGTCCTGGTACGGCGCTCCACCCCAGTCACCCCGGATGGCGTCGGTGAAGGCCTGCCCGTAACCGGTGGAGCCGTGAAAATCGATAAAGACCACCCCGTAGCCCTTGGCCGCAAACGCCTGCGGGTTCCAGCGGTAGTGGAAGTGGTCCCCCATGCTGCCCTGCGGTCCACCGTGGATGATCATGGCCAGCGGGACCTTGCCGGTCTTGTGGTTGGGCGGCTTCACCACCCAGCCGTGGACGGTGTCGCCCTTGGCACCGGGGAAGGTGAATTGTTCGGCGTCACCAAACTGGATGGCAGAGAGACGTTCGGCGTTGAAACGGGTGATGGGCTTGATGTCCGTGCCGTCCCACGCGGCGGAAAAAAGATCCGCGGGCGCGTTGAGCGCGTCATTGACGTAGATGAGGCGTTTGCCCGCCACGTGGACGTCCTGGTTGGTGCCCTTGGTGATGAGCGCCTTCGCCGTGCCGCCGGCCACGTCCACCGCAAAGATGGCCTTGTGCCCCAGGTGGTCTGCGCTGGTGAAGATGGTGGCGCCATCCGGCGAGAAGACAAACGTCTCCGGGGAACGGTCCCAGCCTTCACCCAGCACGCGCTTCTTCTTGGTTGCCAGGTCCAACAGCGTCAGGCGCGTCTGGTCTGACTCATAACCGGGCCGGGCCATGGCCAGGTACGCCAGCGTCTTCCCGTCCGGGGAGAACACCGGGAGGTTGTCCCAGGCCTCATTGCCTTGGGTGAGGTTCACCGGCTTGGACTTCCCGTCCGCCGCCACGCTGAACAGATCCACGTTGGTGGACCACGCGGCCTTGTTGCCCACCATCTTGGCGGCGAAGACAACAGTCTTCCCATCCCCGCTGATGGCCACTTCCTCCATGCCGCCAAACGGGTGCGTGGGCGCGTCCACCGCCATCCCCTTGAGGAGGTCCAGCGGCTCACCCTTCTTCTCCAGGTCCACCACAAACAGATGGGACCGCTTGCCATCCTCCCAGCTGTCCCAGTGACGGAACATCAGCTCGTCAAACACCAACGCTTTGACCTTGTTGTCCTCTTTGGCCTGGTCACGCTTTTTGGTGTCCGCCAGGGTTGCCGCATCCGGATAGACATCCAGGGCCACCAACAGGCGTTTTCCGTCGGGGAAGAGCGCAAAGCCGCCCACGTCCAGCGGCAGCTCGGTGACGGGTTCAGCTTCACCACCCTGCACGGAGATTTTCCAGACCTGCGAACTTCCGGACCGGGTGGACAGAAAATACACGGTGTTGCCATCCGCGCTGAACTTCCCGTCGGTGTCTGCCTCCGGGTGCCGCGTGAGGCGCTTGAGGCCGGTGCCGTCCGTACCCACCAGGTAGAGGTCCATGCGTCCACGGTTGGCCGGCAGGTCCGTTTCACGCACGTTGAACACCACGCGCGTGCCATCCGGGGAGACCACCGGTGCGCTCACGCGTTGCATGAGCAGCAGGTCATCCACGGAAAAAGGCTTCTTGGCGGGCTCCGCGGCGGTGGCGGGCAGGGAGCACAAGGCAAACAGGAGGGTCAGGCTGGTGTTGGGCTTGAGCATGCACGCGCGGGTAGCGTTGGGCCCGCGCTGCGGTCAACCGTCAGGCGCTCAGGCCGCAAATGTGATGCCGCAAAAGTCCGTGGCGCGGAAGGGCAGGGTGAGCCGCCCTTCACGTTCAAACCGCTGCGTGAAGACGTCAGGCCGGGTGGGGAACAGCGTGGGGAAATAGTTGAGCTGGAAGAGGATGGCCATGGCGCGTTCCGCCGCGTCGGAGATGGCGTTGAGTTGCGCGCGCACGTCAGCGTTGGTGCATGTTTCCACCGCGGCGTTGAGGCCGGCCTGGTTCCAGGGCGAGGGTTCATACGCGGGTTCATCCCCGCCACGGTACGGTTGGGGGTCATTGCCGTCACGCCACAAGGGCGTCTCGGTGCTGTCCCCGGAAAACGGGTCCACGTAGTCCCCGTTGAACCACACGTTGAAGTGCACGTGCGGCACGCTCCACGGGAACATGGCCAGCCCGTCCAGCCCCGAATAACCGGACAGCGCAATGGGCTGCCCCCGGGCGACCGTCTCACCCACGCGCACCAACGGCCGCGCCAGGTGGTTGCTGGTGGTGATGAGCGCGCCGCCGTGGTCCACAAAGACCTTGAGGCCACCGCGGTTGAATTCACTGGAGATGCGCAACACGCGTCCCGGCGCCGCGGCCACCACCAGCGTCCCGGGCGGGATGGCAAAGTCCGTCCCGTTGTGGCTGTCATACGTGAGCGTGCCGCCGCGGAAGTCCCGCACCTGCGTCTTGCGAACCGACCAGCCCTGCGCAATGGGCGTGGGGGTGCGGTTGAAGAGGTTGGTGATGGGGATGCGTCCATCCGGGCGGCGCCAACCCGCCCAGGTCTTCAACGACAACACCGGATGCAACACGCCCAGGCTGGTGACGTCGTACTTTGTGGGGGGAATCCCGCCGCCGCCACGCAACGCCAGGTACGCCTCACGCGCACGCTGCGGGAGGGGCGCCAGTCCAAACGTTTCCATGATTCCAAGACGTGGATGCATGCGCGCAACTTGCTGCAAGGCGCACCAGCGGGCAAGTCACGCCGCCAGGTGGGTTGCCGCATCCACGCCGCGGCCGCGCAGGAACTTCTCCAGCTTCACGCGCAGTTCGTCATCCATGCGGCGCACCTGCTGGCGTCCCAGGCCCAGCGTCTGTGCGGCGTCACGCTGGGACTGCCCGCCTTCAAAACGCACCGCCAGGAAGCGCCGCTCGGCGGGGTTCAATGTGGCCAGGAAGTCCTGCATGAGCGCGCGGTCCTGCGCGCCTTCCAGCAGCTCATCCGCCAGGGGCTGGCTGGGGGACCAGGTCTCCAGCAGGTCATGGTCCTCACCCTGGATGGCCACGTGGCGTTGTGCGCCCACGCTGGCCCGGCGCACCTGCTCCAACATCACGTTGCGGGTGACGCCGCGCAAAAACGCGGTGAAGGGGCGGCTGGCGTCATAACGGGAGCGCATGGCGGGACCCAACACGCGCACAAAAACTTCCTGCATCAGCTCCATGCGCAGGTCCTGGTTGGTGATGTGGCAGTGGCCGCCGCGGCTGCCAGCACAACCGTTGCGCAGCAGCGCCATCACGTAGGGCGCGTAGGTCCGGAACAGCCGTTCCATGGCCACCGGTTCACCTGCCTGGTAGCCGCGCAACCACGCGGCGTCCTGGCTCAGGTCCACCCGTGCGGGCTTGGTGGCCGCCGCGGGGGCGGTGGTGGGCCGGGGGGACAAGGCGGTGATGCAGGCGGCAATGGACATGGCGTGCTCCCAGGTCCCGGGAAGGCCAACTGCGCTCGGGACATTGAAAGCATCGGTCGTTTGACCGACCAGGGGCGACAGGACGTAGGACAATTCACGCCACCCCGCCCCAACCTGCAACACTTTGATTCTGAAGCGAAATGTCAGCCGCTTGGGACCTTCCCGGCGGGCCCTTCTGGCGTCCAAGGGGGGTGCAATCCGGCAGGTTGACAACAGATAAGCAGTTGCTTATATATTGTCCATGCAAAGCGCGGCAGCGGCCCAGGACAAAATCTTCCACGCGCTGGCGGACCCAAGCCGCAGGGCCATCTTTGAATCCCTCACACACGGCGAGGCCGCGGTGAATGTGCTCACGGCCCGCTTTGACATCTCGCAGCCGGCCGTCTCCCAGCACCTGGCGGCGTTGAAAGACGCGGGGCTGGTCAACGGCCGGCGCCAGGGGCGCTGCGTCTACTACCGGGTGGAGCCTGCTGGAATGAAACCGCTGGTGGACTGGATTGCGCACTACCGCGCGTTCTGGACCGAACACGTGGACCGCCTGGAGCAGGTCCTGGAGGACATGGACAAATGAGCGTTGTCGACACGACCCCACCCGCGCAGACCCAGTCCATTTCATTTGAGGTGGAGTTGCGCCACGGGCCGGAGAAGGTCTGGCGTGCCCTGACCGATCCTGCGCTGCTGACGCAGTGGCTGTTGCCCGTGGTGGAACTCAAGCTTGCCCCTGGCGCTGCGTTCACTTTCAAGACGCAGCCCCAGCCCGGCTGGGACGGCACCGTGAACTGCGCGGTGCGTGAAATAGAGCCGCACCGGAAGCTCAGCTACGCGTGGGTGGTGGGGGACCTGGACACCGTGGTGACGTTCACGCTCACCCCCACGGCGTCAGGCACGCACCTGTCTTTGGTGCAGTCCGGCTTCAAGCCGGCGCAGAAGCAGAACTTTGGTGGTGCACGTTACGGCTGGAAGATGATGGGCGGGAAGCTCGTCGAGCTGCTCGCCAGCGGCGCCTGAAACCCGTTTCAATCAGGAGGACGTCATGAACTCAAACAACTGGGTCCGGCAGTTTCACCGTTGGGTGTCCATTGTCTTCACGCTGGCGGTCATTGTCACCACGGTGGCCATGGCGCAGGAGCAACCGGTGGTCTGGATGAGCTACCTCCCGCTGCTGCCGTTGCTGTTGTTGGCCATCACCGGGCTGTACCTGTTTGCACTTCCGTATGTGGTGCGGTGGCGCAGCGGACGAAGGACCGCCTGACCGCTACGCGTGCACCGCCGGCGCGTCACGCACTTCGGCGGGGGTGCGGCCGGTCCAACGCTTGAACGCGCGCACAAACGGCCGCAGGTCTGAGTAGCCCAGCAGGAACGCCACCTCGCCCACGGGCTTGTGGTGGGTCTGGAGCAGGATGAGGGCCTGTTCGTGGCGCGCGTCATCCAGCACCTCCTGGAACGAGGTTCCCTCCTCGGTAAGCCGGCGCTGGAGGGTGCGGGCGCTGCAGTGCATGGCGGTGGCAATGCGCTCCACCTGGACGTTGCCGGTGGCCATGCCCGCGGCCAGTTTCTCCCGCACGCGCGCCATGAACGGCACGGTGGGCTGGTCCTGGATCTTCTCCTTGGCCTGCCGCTCCAGAAATGCGTGCAGGGCCGCGTCTGCCGTGGGGATGCGGCGTTCCAGCAATGCCGCGTCAAAACGTACGCCCACGCTGCGCGCGTCAAACTCCAGCGCATCTGTTTCAAAAAATGTGGTGAGCGCGTTGAGGTTGGCCGGCTTGGGATTGCTGAACCACACGCGCTTGAGTGGCCACGGCGCGCCCACGTAGATGCGGCCCAGCCGGATGATGACGCCCAGGATGTACGCGTTGATGTGCGGGCCCAGGTCCACCTTGGTGACCGGCGAATATTCAAACACCGCGTCGCCACGCACCTCAGCCAACCGCGGTACCACGGCGTCTTCCACCAGCCCCATGTAGCGCACCGTCTGGATCAACGCGTCCCGCATGGTGGGCGTGCTGCGCACCACAAACTCAATCAACCCGTAGTCTCCCAGGTTCACCGCGCCCGCCAGATGGAGCCCCAGGTCCGGGTCTCCCAGCGCCTGGGATGCTGCGTCCATCAACGCAATGAGATGGTCCCCGCGCACGCGCATCTCGGTGCGGTCTTCAGCGTCCGGCGGGAGTTCAAACCGTTGGGACAGCGCCACCACGTCCACGCCCTTTTTGCGAAGGTAACGCAGAAGACGGGGCACCAGGGTGTTGGTGACGTACGCGCGGTCCGTGGGCACGCGCGCTGATCTAACAGGGAGGTGGCGCCCCACCAAGGCCAGCGGTGGCCGAAGAACCGTGTCCTGCGCATCGGGTCTTCGCGCACCGCCGGCCTGGCAGACAAGGCCTACCGGACGGGCCGCGGGTAGCAGATGCCCACGTCGGCACGGCGTCCCGAGGTGTGGTCCTGGAGGTACCCGCACTCCTCGGTCTCTGTGCAGTCCCCGTTGGTGCGGCACGCGCCCTGGCAGTTGCCGCCGCGGGAGATGTAGCTCTCCTTCACCGTGAACCACGCGGGGCTGTCGTCAGACCAGTAGCCGGTCATGGCGGCGCACTGCAGCCCAACACCACACGCTCCCGCCGTGGAACACGCCGCACCGCGCCCACCGGTGCCCGCGGCAACACATTGGGTGCCGGCCAGATCCATCACCGTGCAGTTTTGCGCGGCGTCCGAACAATCCTGCGCAACCGCATCACACGGCAGCGGCGGGGGCGGGGGTGGCGGCGGGGGAGGGACCACACACAGGCCCCACGGTGCATTGGGGAGGTACTCTGCGCTCAACGTGCGGCACTGCTGGCCCACGCCACAATCCGCGCTGCTGCTGCACACCGCAAGGCAAACGCCGGTGGCGTCCTCCTCGGCGCGGAACACGCACAACAAGCCGGCCTGGCAGGATTCCGGCGTGCCCACCGGTGGTTCCACACAGTCCTCACCCAGCGCACGTCCACCGTTGGCGTAGCAGTGCCCGCGCCCATTCTCCTCGCCACCCCAGAAGCAACGGCTTTCCTGCGGGTCCTGGCAGTCCTGCGCCACCATGTCGCATTCGGTGTCCCCGCCGCTGTTGTAGCAGGCCGGGTCACGTTGGTTTTCTGGCAGGGAACAATCCACCGGCCCACCAGACGTGGAGGACGAGGAAGAAGATGAGGATGATGAAGATGAAGAGGTGCTGCCTGCGCCGCTTGACGACGAGGTAGAGCCCCCGCGTTCATCCTGGCCCTGCAGCATGCGGTCTGACAGACGGAAGCTGAAATCCTGCTTTCCGTCACCACACGCGGACACCGCCGCCACCGCCACCAGCGAAAAAGACAACAGCTTTCCTACAGAACCCATGGAGTCCTCCAGATGCCCGCAGTGTTGCGGCGCTCAAAGATGTTTGTGTTCACCAGATGGGTGACGCCCCGGTGACGGCGTGGTTCACAAGATCAGCACTCACGTGTCCGGTGTGCACACCCCAACATCCGGACGTGTTGTTCCATTCTCCAAAAGGATGGCGCGGCAGCCCTGGCCGGCTCCGCACGTGTTGGCAATGTCCGGGTTGCACCTGCTCCAGCAGTTTCCACCGCTGGCCAGCTGCGCCGGGTCCACGGTGAACAGGGGCAAGCCTGCCGCAAGGCCAACCTGACGCGCGCACTGCAGCCCAACGCCACAGGCGGACTGCGCAGTGCACACCTGCGCCAGTGCACCGGTGCCAGGCATCACACACGCCGAAGGCTGGTCATGCCGTGCCGCGCACGTCTCGCCCGCGCCCACACAGTTCTGCGTGTGGACGTTGCAGCCCAACGGCAGCGGCACGTCATCCATGCACGCGCCCCATTCGGTGGTGGGCATGGTGTCTCCCATGAAGTGGCGGCAGCGTCGGGCCAGCACGCAATCATCGTCGGTGACACACATGGCTAGGCAATATCCCCAGGTGCTTTGTTCGTCGGCGTAGGTGCAGAAAAAACCCGCGCCGCAGGACTCTGGCGTGTCCACCGGAGGCTCCTGGCAGAACTCCCCGCTGCGCCGTGGCCCGGCGGGATAACAGGTCCCCACATCCGCCGTGTCTGCCGCGGGATAACAACGCTGGCCGCTGGGGCAGTTCTGCGCCAGCAGCGCACAATCGCCGCCGGTGCTGGTGCCGTTGCACTCACGCCGGGGGTCCCCGCTGGAGCAATCCAGGCCGCTGGAGGATGCCTGCCGGCTGCTGCTGGACGGCGTGGACCCGCTGCGGCTGGACGCCGAGCTGGCCATCCCCGAGCTGCTGGAGCTGTTGGTGCTGGACGCCGCCACGGCGCCAATGTCCACGTCTTCCACGCAGGACAGACACATCACCAACCCCCACAAGGCCAACCATGTTTTCACGGTTCTACGCTCCAACCACCCGCAACCATTCCAATGTGCGGAGGGCACCCAATCTGTCACACCAAAATGCGGATCAGCGGGATCCCGGCGGCAGCACACGCTGCACGGCGGGGAGAAACAGGCTGGCGGGGTAGCTCTTCACAAAATCCCGGGCGCGGGTCTGGGCGTCCAGCGTTTGCCCGGACCGGTGCAGCGTGAGCACCTGCAGGGCCTGGCGTTCTTCGGCCAGCTGGCCTTTGGGGAACTCCTGGGCGTGCGTGTCCAGCACATTCAACGCATCCTGGTGGCGGGCCTGCCGCAGCGCACCGCGGGCGTTCTCCAGCAGCCGGCGCTCGCGGGCCAGCGCCTCATCCTCGGCGGGGACAGGTGGTGGGGCGGGCGTGTTGTGTTCTTCCACCGGCGGTGGCGTGACCGGCAGCTGTTCCACCGGTGCCAGCACCACGCGCGGCTTGGGCGCCACGTTCTTGCGTGGCGGTGACGGCGTCACCGCTGCTTCCGCTGCAACGGGTTGCTCGGCTTGTTCAACCGGTTTCAATGGCGGCAGCGCGTGTTTCTCCACCACGCGGTTTTCCGGGGCGTGGTGTCCGGCCACCACCGGCGCGGGTTCAACCTGCTGGCGCGCCAGAAGATTGCCCAGGAGCACCAGCAGCACGGTGAGCCCGCCACCTGCCGCCCACGGCCACCACGGGCGCCGCATCTCCAGGCCGCGCATCTGCGGGGTGATTCCCGCGGCAATGGACGCGTTGAGTTTTGCCTTGATGGCGCGCTGCATGGCGTCGTCGGGGGACGGGGCCCCACGTTCGGCGGCCAACAGGTCTGCTGCTTCTGGACCCAGCGGTGGGACGGGTGACGTGTTCATGCGGCCCCCTGCTGGCGGGTGAGTTTCCGGACAACCTTCTCAAACTGCTCCCGCGCCAGCCGCAACCGCGAATACGCCGTGTTCACCGGCACCTCCAACATGGCAGCCACCTGCGGCATGGCCAGCTCCTCAACGTCATGCAACACCAGGACACACCGCTTGTGTTCATCCAGCTGCGCCAACGCGGCGCTCACCAAGGCGCGCTTGTCAGACGCATCCACCATGGCGTCGGCGCCCGGGGCCGTGGACGCCACCGGGGGCGCGGCGTCTTCGTGTACTTCCCGGCGCGCGGCCTTGCGCCGCTGGTTGGCCGCCACCTTGTGCGCAATGCCCAACAACCACGGCCGCGCCGGGCCGGACGCGTCAAACGTGGACCAGTGCCGGTGCGCCACCAGAAAGACGTCGTGGACGGCATCCGGGAGGTCCTTGTCGTAAACGCCAAGGCGCCGCAGCGCGTGCCACACGTCTTTGAAGTGCGCTTCATACAGCTGGTCAAAGGCAGCCTTGCTGATTGTGCTCTCCCCACGGTGCGCGCTGCGTGTCCTGCACACCCAACTGTGTTTGATCCGCCGGATCCGTCACGCCATTGTGCACGTGCGTGCAAATCACCGCCACTGCTGGGGATTTGTGCGGGGTCAGGGGAGCCGGAGCCGCAACCCGGCGGCCAGCTCCAGCGCCACCGGCAGGGACTCCAGCAGCGTCTTCCCCGTCCCGCTGTCCGTCAGGCGCACGCGGTAGGGGAGCCCAAGTCCCTGCGCGTGCAACGTCAGCCACAGGTGCTGGGTGATGGGGATCTGCAGGCCCAGGCGTCCACCGGCCATCACCAAAGGCCGCACAATGGTCCGCGCGCCGGCCAGCCCGCGGCTGGATGCCACAAAGCCGCCCACCCGGGCCACCCCGCACGCCGTCAACACGCCCGCGTCCAGGCACGGAACCACGCCAATGGACTGCACAGCGGTGGTCACGCGCGCGTTGGGCGCCAGCACCAGCGTGGCCGGCGCCATCCACTGGCCTTCCAGTGCCAGGCTCAACATCCGGTGGTGAATCCCCGACGCCACCAGGACCACCGGAGAAAGCCCACCACCCAGTCCCACAACACCACCGCCGCCCACGTCCACAAAACCGCTGAAGGACGGCGCATCCCGCGGGCGTGGCGGAACAATGCCCAGCAGCCTCCCTGCCGCGCGGCGCCGCGGGCGCACTGCGGCTTGTGGAGGCGTTGTGGCGGGCTCCGGCTCCAGCAGTCCCAAGACCGCGTCCGGGTCCAGCACCATGGAGATGCCCAATGCCACCGCGGCTGAAAGGTCCACGCAGTCCTGTTTGATGCTGCGCAGGTCGCGTTCGCCGGTCTTGTTCCCGTCGCCATCCAGGACCGCCACGTGACCCCAAAGGGCCCCATCATCCTGCTTCTCAATCACCACGTGCACCGTGAGCGGTGCATCCTCGGCCCAGACCTCATGGCCCACGCGCTCCACCACCAGGGCCTTGAGCGCCGCTTCATCCACACATTGTTCGGCACCGTCACCACGCTGGTAGTCCAGCCGCGCCACAGTCTGCGGAGCGGCCAGCAACACCATGCTGGTCAACAGGCCCAACGTGAACATGCACCGTCCTGCGCGCCGCTTCCCAAGGACCCATGCGTGGCACGTGGGCACACAAGCGTGCAAACCGCCCACGTCCTTGATCAAGGTTCCAGCCACCCGTCGTCGTTCCCAGCAGGAATTTCGGTGCTCCGGACTCCCCGCGAGGAAGGCGCGCGCAACCACGCAACAAGGTCCGCTCCTCCGTCGTCACTGTTTGGCCTGCGGAATGCACAACCAGGGGCGTCTCACACTGGAGGTGCGTCCATGCAACTCTTCGCCGCCGTGACCGGGAAGGGATGGGGTGTGCTCCTTGGGCTGGGGCTGCTGCTGGCCGGTGCGTGCTCACCGTCCAACCGGAACAGCAGCGGTGGGGCTGTTGTGCCGGACCTGTTGGAGGGTGGGTCTCACTTTGTGGGTACGTATCCCCAGCCTGCGCTGGTCTCCTACCGCGCCGTGGACGGGCGCCAGCTGGCGCAATGGGCGTTCCCCGGTCAGGTGCAGTTGTTCTTCCAGGACAGGGTGGACGTGGCGGACGCCGTGGCGCTCATTGAGGCCAGCGGTGGCAAGGTGCTTTCACAACTTCCCGCGCTGGGGGTGTACCTGGCGGGCGTGACACCGGGCATGGAGGCGCAGTTCATTGCGCGTGTTCGTGTGCACCCGGACCTGAAAGACGCACTGCCCAACGCGGTTGTGTCGGTGCGCAGTGACGCGGTGCTCATCAGTGATGGGTACTTCAACAGCGGAAAGCCCGTGCCGCTCAACGTGCCTGCGGGCGGCGTGGTGGTCATTGATTCAGGGTTTCATCCCGGCGGCCACGGGGACCTTGTAGCCGCCACCATTGAGGACCACGGCGGCACGGTGGCCGCCAAGGTCAACCTGCGGGTCAACTGCGTGGGGTACTGCGCCGAGCAGCCGGCCACCTCGGCGGACCGGTTGGGGCTCATCCTGGCGGCGGCGGCCCAGGGCAACGCGTTGTTCAACCCCGGCCAGCCGCTGGTGGCCAACATCTCCTTTGGTCCCGAGGTGAAATTTGCCGCGCCACCCACGCCAGCACAGCTTGCCGCGGCCCAGGCGCAGAACCAGACAGACAACGAACAGTTTCTGCGCGCCATGTTGCAGCAGACCGGGGCCATCCCCAAAGACCTGCTGCGCAACCTGGCGGTCACGTTCGCCCTGGGCAACAGCCACGTGGACCTGACCCAGGCGCTGGCCAACCTCCGGATGGACCCGTTGTTGGGTGATGTGTTGGCAAAATGTTTCACGCTGGCCGCAACCGCCCAGGTGGATCCTGCCACCGGGCTGGCGTTCTCCAACTACGTGGGCGGGCCAGACCCGGACGTGGTGGTCCTTGGGAACGCGGAGTCCGCCTGGGGGACGTCTTTTGCGTCACCCGCCGTGGCCGCCATGCTGCAGCGGCTCATGGCGCTCTACGGCATCACCCTGCAGCAGGCGCAGGAGGCAGTGAAGTCCGCCGTGGATGCGGACGCTGACGGCGTGGTGGAGTTTGAGGAGGCAAGGGACTACGCCCAGGCAGCGTTCTCCCGGTGTGGTGACGGAACGTGCAACGAGGAAACCTCCAGCTGCCCGCAGGATTGTGGGGTGTGCGGCAACGCGGCGTGTGAAGGCCCGGAGCGCACCACGTGCCCGCAAGACTGCGTGACCGCCCAATGTGGTGATGGCATCTGTGACGCTGCGGGTGGAGAAAACACGGCGCGTTGTGCGCAGGACTGCCCGCTGGCGTGTGGGGACGGGTTCTGCAATCTCGGTGGCGGCGAGGCCACATCCTGCCCGGCAGACTGCCCGGAGGAGGCGTGTTGCGTGAACACCGGCGGTTGTCCCTCGGAGACGCCGTATGAATGCCCTGGGGCGTGTTGCTGCTGCGCGTATGGCGCACGTTGCTCCAACACGGGTTCACGCTGGACGTGTGGTGCCGGCTGAGAACGCCCCGGCTTTGACACCACGCCGGGGTGGCCTCTAAGCGCGTGGTGTGATGACCCGTGCACAACGTGGGGTGGTGCTGCTGGTCTGCGGCGTGTTGGCCGGGTCTTTGGCGCGGGCGCACAACCAGAGCCAGGGCTATTCAGAATTTACGGTGGACGGCGCCACGGTGCGCGCCACCGTGTCCCTGATTGCAGCGGACTACCAACAGCTGGTGGGTCTTGACCCCAATGAAGACCACGTCATCACGCCCGAGGAGGCGCGCACCGGGGAAAGTGCGCTGGGCATCTTTGCCACCCAGACGCTGCGGGTGCTGGCGGTCTCCAACACCGGCGACGAGGAACACTGCACCCCGCGGTTTGACGGGCTGGACCTGCAAAGCGCCCAGGGCGTGCCCCCGCGTTACGCGTTCCACGTGGCGTTCCAATGCCCCTTTGTGCCCCACGCGCTGCGGCTGCGTTTTGGGATGTTTGTGGGCACGCCCATACGCCATGTGAACCTGGGCAAGGTGACCCTGCCGGATGGCCGCGTGGAGCAGGTGGTGTTCAGCGCGGATGTGAAGGAGGCCAACGTGCGCGCCACGCCACCCGGCGTGCTGGAGGTGTTTGGGACATTCTGGAAGCTGGGCGTGGAACACATTGTCACCGGGTATGATCACCTTTTGTTCCTGTTGGCGTTGTTGCTGGCGGCCACCCGGTTCCGTGACGTGGTGGTGGTGGTGACCGCGTTCACGGCGGCCCACAGCGTGACGCTGGCGCTGGCCGCGCTGGAGGTGGCTTCCCTCCCGGGCCGCGTGGTGGAGCCGGCCATTGCGGCGTCCATCATCCTGGTGGCGGTGGAAAACGGGTTTGTGGCCATGCGCGGCGGGGCCCCCCGGCTTCCGCGCGCGGCAGTGGCGCTGGTGTTTGGGCTCATCCACGGGTTTGGTTTTGCCGGTGCCCTGGCAGAAACAGGGCTGCCCCGGGGCGCCACGGTGACGGCGTTGGCGGCGTTCAACCTGGGCGTGGAAGCCGGCCAGCTGAGCTTTTGTGCGTTGGCCTACGCCGTGCTCTCCCAGATCCGCAAGACCAGGGCGTCCCGGGGGGTGACCCTGGGGCTCAGCAGCGTGTGTGCGCTGCTGGGGGCGGTGTGGTTGGTGCAACGGCTTGCCGAATAGGGGGGGAGACTCCACCATGCCCCGACAGGTGGCACCACCCCCACCCACGGCGGTAGAACCTTTTTTTCGCCTGAACGTTCACTGCTCCATGTGGACAATGGAAGAGGCATCCATGGGTTTCTTTTCCCGGCTGGCCGCGCTCATCAAGAGCAACCTCAATGACCTGGTCAACCGGGCGGAGGACCCGGAGAAGATGCTCTCCCAGATGCTGCTGGACATGCAGACGCAGCTGGTGGAGGCCAAAAAGCAGGTGGCGGTGGCCATTGCGGATGAGAAGCGCCTCAAAAAGCAGCTGGACAATGAGGTGGCCGCAGCGTCGGACTGGGAGAAGAAGGCCATGCTGGCGGTGAAGGCCGGCAACGACAACCTGGCCCGTGAAGCCCTGATGCGGCAGCAGGAGCACACCAAACTGGCCGAGGGCTACCACCAGCAGTGGGAAGGCCAGCGCCAGGCGGTGGATACCCTCAAGGAGGCGCTCACCGCCCTCAACTCCAAGATTGAGGAGGCCAAGCGCAAGAAGAACCTGCTGGTGGCCCGTGCCAAACGCGCGGAGGCCCAGAAGACCATTGCCGAGACCATGCATGGCCTGCAGGACGCCAGCGCCAATGAAACCATGGCGCGCATGGAGGAGAAGATTAACCAGATGGAAGCCCAGACCGAGGCGCACGCCGAGCTGGCCGCCCACAGCAGCGGGGACCACCTGGAAGGGCAGTTCAAGCAGCTTGCGGCCGCCAGCGCGGATGATGCCCTGGCGGCGCTGAAGGCCAAGATGGGCATGCTTCCCGCTGGCGCCGGCGCCCCCGCCCAGCTGGGGCCTGGAAAGTCCCGTGAGGAACACGTGGACGGCGAGGTGGATGGGAAGAAATGAGGTTCTGGCCGGCCGCCTGAGTTGTGGTTGCCTACATCCCACACCTGGCCAGTCCGGCTGGGGCCTGCCATTGGGTGGGGCAACACGCTACACTTTGCGGCTTGAGGCTGTAGATGGATCCCTCCACAGCGACGCCATCCCTGCTGCGCGTAGGACGCACGGTTGGGGACTATGTCCTGCGCGGCGAACTTGGCCGCGGCGGATTTGGCGTGGTCTACGCCGCCGAAGACCGCCGGGATGGCACCTCGGTGGCGCTCAAGACCCTGCGGGCAGATTTGTCCTCACCCACCGGGCAGCGCGCGTTGACGCGTTTCCTGCTGGAGGTGCGCGCGGTCCGGCAAATCAAACACCCCAACGTGGTGAAGTACATTGATGGAGGCCAGCTCACCGCCGAGGACGGCAGCGTGCTGGCCTACTACGCCATGGAGCTGTTGCCGGGGGAGACCCTGGATCAGATTGTCCGCCAGAAGGGCCCCTTCAAGCCGTGGGAGGCCGCCAGCGTGATCCGGCAGGCGGCCGTGGGGCTCTACACCGCGCACTGCCAGGGCATTGTCCACCGGGACATCAAGCCCGGAAACATCATGCTGGCGCCCAATGGCCGCAGCGTGGTGACGGACTTTGGCGTGTGCAAGATCCTGGAAATCCAGAACGTCACCCACGCCGGGCAGGTGGTGGGCACCGCGCGCTACCTGTCCCCGGAACAGTTCATGGGCGCGCCGGTGGATGCACGCTGTGATGTCTTTGCGCTGGGTGCGCTGTTTTTCTACCTGTTGACGGCGGAACACCTGCGGCAGGCCAAGGACCTGGTGGTGTTGTCCCGCACGGTCTTGCGCGGAGAAGACTCCAAGCGCGTGCGTGACACGCAGAACATTCCCAACGCGTTCAAGACCGTGCTGCTCAAGGCCGTGGCACTGGATCCCAACCACCGCTACCAGACGGCGCTGGACCTTGCGCATGCGTTGGAAGAGGCGTGCCTGTCCCGGGAAATCCAATCCCTGCAGCGCACCACGTCCAAGACCAACGCCAAACTTTTCACGGCCTCACCGCAGGCCGTGCCCCAGGTGTCCCAGCCCAGCGCGCCACGCGTGGTGCAGCCGGACCCGGACATCACCATGAATGAGGAAGACCAGGATGAACGCACCGAGGTGGTGAGCAGCACCGCCAACCCGGTGCTGGTGGCGCGCGCCATGGCGGCTGCCTCCGCCGCCGCATCCCGGCAGCATTCACAGGAAACCAGCGTCTCCCCGCCATCATCGTCGTTGGTGGAAGCCTCTTTGCCCTCGTCCCATTCGCAGGATGTCCCGCGCCCGGAGGATGCGGAGGAGCCGCTGAGCGCCGCGGATGTTGGCGTGATACCCGCGCCACCAGGCAGTGTGTGGCTCATGGTGGGTGTCATGGTTGCCGCCGCCGTGGCTGCGGTGTGGATCCTCACGGTGTGGTTGGGATGAGCGGAGCACGCCATGGGTGAACCGGCCAGCGGCCTCTTCTTCCGGGATTACCTGCGTGCGTTCAAGAAGGCCGCCGGCCGTTGGACGCGGCACTACACCGTGGAAGCGTTGGGGAACGCGCGCCACCAACCGCGCGCGGTCCCGCTGCTGCGCCTGGCCAACGCCCGGCCCCAACGCGGTGGCCTCATGCTCATGGCTGGCTTCCACGGCGAAGAACCTGCCGGCCCGTTGATGCTGCTGCACAACCTCCACCACATCCTGGGCAACGCACTGGACGCCGGCGTGCCGTTGAGCATCTACCCGGTGGTGAACCCCTACGGTTTTGACAACAACCTGCGCACCACGGTGGATGGCGGCTACACCAACGCGGGCTTCATCCACGACGAGGATCCCACCGGCGCGGAGGTGGAGTTGCTGCGCCGGGACATGGCCCGTTTCAAGCCGCGCGTCTTTCTGGACCTCCACGAGGATGACCGCGAGTCCCGCACCTACCTCTATGCATTTGGGGACAAACGCCTGGCGGATGAGCTGGTCCACCTCATGGGGCGCTTCATCCCCCATGCGGACGGCCCCCTGAGCCATGACGGCAGCCTGTTTGCCCCCGGCGGGCAGATCCGGGACCACCATGACGGCAGCGCCGAAGATTTCATGTCCCACCAGGGCACCGTGGCGTCTTTTGCGTCAGAAACGCCCGCCCGGTTCCACCTGGCGGTGCGTCTGGCGGTGAACCTGGCGTTGGTGGACCACACCATGCGCCATGTGGCCCAGCTGCGCCGCGCCGTGCGCTGAGCGCGCCTACAATCCGCGGGTGTTGTCCCAGGCCTCCCGCAGCACCATGACCTCCGCACTTTCTCCCGCCGCCACGTTGCCGCGCGCGTCTTCCAGGATCATCAGACCGTCCGCCCCGGAGATGGAGGACAACGCGCCGGAAGACTGCTGCAAGCGGGGGTGCGCGCGCACCACGCCGTCCACCCGCTCCAGGTTCACCCGGATGAAGTGCGTCAACCCCACCTTCTTGGCGTAGGGCGCGGTGATGGTGGCCGTGACCCGGCGGCGGTGCGGTCCCGGCAGACCCGCCAGGACCCGCAGCGCGGGGCGCACAAAGACCTCAAACGTCACAAAGGACGAGACAGGGTTCCCCGGCAGGCCAAACACGCGCGTGCGCCCCATGGTACCCACCGCCAACGGTTTTCCCGGGCGTATGGCCACGCGCCAGAAATCCAGCGTTGCGCCCACCGCCTCCAGCGCGGGCTTCACAAAATCAAAATCACCCACGCTCACCCCGCCAATGGTGAGCAGCACATCTGCGTCTTGTGCGTCACGCAGGGCGTGTTCCAACGCCGCTTGTGTGTCCGCTGCAATCCCCAGCACGCGGGGTTGTGCTCCGGCCTCCAGCACCGCGGCGGCCAACATCCACGCATTGCTGTTGTAGATGCGGCCGGGGTGCGGGGGGCTGCCCACCTCGGAGATTTCATCCCCGGTGGAGAGGATGGCCACCGTGGGACGCCGGGATACCCGAACGCGCGCGCGTCCCACCCCCGCCAACAATCCCACGTCCGCTGGACCCAGCAACGTGCCCGCGCGCGACACCACGCTGCCCGCCGCTACGTCTTCACCGCGCCGGCGCACGTTCTCACCGGGTCGGGTGCTTGTGCCCAGCACCACCACCTGGGGATCGGTCTCGTCGGTGTCTTCGCGCATCACCACGGCGTCTGCCCCGGAGGGGATGGGCGCCCCGGTCATGATGCGGGCGGCCTGCCCGGCGGGCAGTGGTGGCGGAACATCCCCGGCCTTGATGGTGAACGCCACCGGCAGGCGTTTTTGCGCGGCATCTGAAGCGCGCAGCGCGTAGCCGTCCATGGCGCTGTTGTCCCACGGCGGGAGGTCCACCGCGGCGGTCACGTCCTCGGCCAGCACGCGGTTGTGCGCGGCCAGGATGTCCACCGTCTCAGGCGCCATGGGCACCAGGGACGCCAGGATGTCCTTCAAAGCATCAGCTGGAGGACGGGGCGGAATGGGAATGGATTGGCCAGGCAGGATGGGGAGTCCCATGGCCGGGCTTGTATCAGACGTGGCGCGCCAGTTGTGCTTGACACAGGTCCCACAGGGCCATGGCCTGGGCCGGCGTGGCGCGGGTGGCTGGCAACACCGCCACCGGTGCGGGCTTGCGGTCAAACCAGAACGTGCCGCTGTGCTGGCCTCCCGTGCTGGATGCTGCCAGCCACACGGCGGTGTCTGCGCCCTGGTCCGGCGTGCGAAGCCGATCCTTGAGCGCTGCGTGGAATGCCGGCATCTCCTGCGCCACCAGAGGCGTGTCCACCCAGCCTGGGTGTGCGGCGTGAAAGACCACACCCGGGTGACGCCGGGCCCAGGTCTCATTGAGCGTCACCTGCGCGCGCTTGGCGTGCGCGTACACGGCAAGCTTCTGGTAGCCGCGGTGTTCCCAGGCCACGTCCTCCAGGTGCAGCCGCGCGGTGTACATGCCCCCGGATGACATGGTGATGACCCGGCCCTTTCCCTTGGACAATTGGGGCAGCCACAGCTGCGTCAACAACGTGGGGCCCAGCACATGGGTGGCCCACTGCAGTTCAAAGCCCTGCCGGCTCTGTTGGCGCGTGGGTGGTGCGGTGCCCGCGTTGTGGATGAGCGCATGGATGGGACCGTTGAGGCGCCGCGCCAGTGCGGTGACCGAGTCCAGGTCACCCACGTCCAAGAGCTCCAGGCTGTAGCTTCCCCGGTGTCCCAGCGCGCTCAATGCTGCGCGTGCTTCTTCGCCGCGGCCGGGGTCACGGCACGCCAGCACCACGTGTGCCCCAAGGCTGCCCAATTGACTGGCCGCCGCGCGGCCAATGCCGCTGTTGGCACCGGTGACCACCACCGTGTGGTGCGCCAGGTCCACCTGGAGGTCCCTGGTGTCAAACCCGCGCGCGTGACGAAGGTAGCCCGTCTGGTCAAAGGACCAGGCCACGCTCAGGTCCAACAATGTGTCACGGATGCCCATGGAACGTTGGATGGCGCTCAGCCGGTTTCGGTGCGGTCCAGGTAACGCTGGGCCCGCAGGCGTTCCTCGGCGGTGAGCCGCTGGGACTCCCGGTCCAGCTCCAGGGACGCGTACGCCAGGCGGCTGGCGTCACGGCCGTAGGGACGCTCTTCCACGGCGGCCAGCAACGCGCGCGCGCCGTCATCACCCATGCCGCTGGTGGTGAACAGCTCCACCGCGCGTTCCATGGGACCGTTGCTCAGCACCACCATACGCGCCGCCACGCGCTGCGCCTGCTGCAGGGTTCCGTCGGCGGCCACCGCGCGCACCAGCCGGTCGGTGGCGCTGGTGGTGACGTTGTGGTTGGGCTGGGGGTTGAGCGGAATGAACAACGGGTTGCCGTCGGCGTCCGGCCCACGGCGCGCCACCAGGTTGGCGTTCTCCAGCGCGGCCAGGCTCAACGCCACCACATGGGGTTCGCGGTCCAGGGCGTCTGCCATGGTGGTCTGGGTCTGCGGGTGCAGCGAGAGCGCCAGCGCGCACAACAGCAGCCGGTCATCCATGGTGGTCTCCACCAGGGGATCCAGCGTGGGACCATCTTTGGGCTGCGGCATGGGCGCCACGTAGGTGAGCCCGCCGGCCTGTCCCACGCGCAACGCGCCCACCAGCAACAGCCCGCGCACCGCGTCCTCAATGAGCCGCGGCACGCCGCGCGCGCTGTCCACCTTGCGCAAGAGCGCCATGGGCAGGGCAGACCGTCCCAGCAAGGACGCGGCCATGGCGCGCGCATCCGCCTGGGACAACGCGCCCAGCGGGATGCGCTGCGCTCCGGGGACACTGGCCACCTGACGCAACCGGTCCGGCCACGTGGCGGTGCTGTCATCCCGTGCGCTCATCACCAACAGGCGCGGCGCCACCACCTGCGCGGCCAGGAAGCTCATCACCACCAGCGTCTGTTCGTCCCCGTGGTGGAGGTCATCCACCACAATGACCCGGCTCTCCGAGCCCGCATCCAACGCCGCGGCCAGGGCACCCAGCCCCGCCACCGTGGTGGGCACAATCCCGCGCGCCGCTTCACCCAACAGCCGTTGGCTGGCCGGCGGCATGGAGCGCGCCGCAAACGCCAGCACCGCGCGGGCCAGCGTCAACAGCACCGTGGACCCGCCTCCCGGCTCACACCGGGCAGACGCCACGCGTCCACCCACCAGCTGCACGCTGTCCTCAAACGCGGCGAGCAGCCGCGAGCGTCCCAGCCCCGCGGGCGCGGTGAGCAGCACCACGCCGCCCTGGCGCGCTCTTGCGGCGGCTTCAAAGGCCACCTTGAGCATGGACAACGGAATGACCCGGCCCAACATGGGCGCTTCACCCAGCACCGGGGGGGGGCGGGACGCCGCCAGCGCCTCATTGCGTTCCAGCCGCGCACTCACCTCGGCCGCCGAATGGGGCCGCAACGCCGCATCCGGGTCCGTCAGCTGGTCAATGAGCGCCACCACGTCACGGCTGAGCTCCGGGGGAAGCGGCGGCGGCGGGCCCTGGGACCGCGCCACCTGAAGCGCCATGGCGGTCTTGGCCGCGTACGGCAGCTCGCGCTTAAAGATGCGGTAGGCAGTGACGCCCAGCGCGTAGAGGTCCGTCAGGACGCTGGGTGGTGCCCCCTCCAACAGCTCCGGCGCCATGTACGGTGGTGTTCCGGCAAACAACGTCACCTTGCCCAGGCGCGTGGCGCCGCGGGCCAGGCCAAAGTCCACCAGCTTGACGCGTTCACCCGGCGCGTTGCGGCTGTCCACCAGGATGTTGGCGGGCTTGAGGTCCCGGTGGAGGATGCCGCGGGCGTGCACAAACGCCAGCGCGCGCACCAGCTCGGTGATGAGGGAAAGCCGCGTGTTGATGTCCACCGGTTCGGTGGCGCGGAAGATGTCCTCGCCCACCACCAGCTCGGCGGTGAAATACGCGGTCCCCGGGTCCGGTCCCGGACCAAAGTCCATCACCCGCACCACGTTGGGGTGGCTCATGGCCGCCAGCGTCTCAAATTCGCGGCGGAAGGCGGCCGCCCATTTCTCGTCGGTGCGCTCCAGGATCTTGAGCGCCACAATCTCGCCGCCGCGCGCGGTATCCTCCGCGCGGTACACGCGCCCCGCGCCGCCCTGTCCCAGCACGCCAAGCACGCGGTAGCGCCCATCCACAATGTCATTGATCTGTGGTGGCATGCCTGCTCACTCCGCGTCCCGCAGGTGGCCGTTCATGTGGTTGGCCAGGTCCCCGCGCGCGTCCCGGATGCCGCTTTGGATCATGAAGGCCTGCAGGTCTGTGCTCATCTCAGACGCCCAGGGGTAGCGGTGGTCCGGCTCACGTTCCAGGGCCTTCATCACAATACGCGCCAGGGCCGGCGGCACATCCGGGCGCACGGTCTCCAGCGGCGGGATGTTGCCGCGTATCACGTTGCGAATGGTGTCCACGTCCGTCCTGGCGGCAAACAGCCGGCGGCCGGCCAGCAGTTCATAGAGGATGATGCCCACCGCAAAGACGTCACTGCGCCGGTCAATGGCCTGGCCGCGCATCTGCTCCGGGCTCATGTAGCTGATTTTGCCCTTGATGAGCCCGGGCCGGGTCATGGAGAGCTTGCTCACCGCCTTGGCAATGCCAAAATCAATGATCTTCACCGCGCCTTCATAGCTCACCAGGATGTTGGCCGGACTCACGTCACGGTGGACAATGCCCAGCTCCCGCCCGTCCTGGCTGCGCTTGCGGTGCGCGTAGTCCAGGCCTTCACAAATCTGCTGGATGATGTAGCAGCACACGCTGAGCGGCAGCGGTTGTTTGCGCTTGAAGGAATCCTTGAACACCGCGTTGACGTCACGCCCGTGGATGAACTCCATGGCAATGTAATAGGTGTTGTCACGTTTCCCAAAGTCATAGATGTGCGCAATGTTGGCGTGGTTGAGCTGGACGGTCAGCTTGGCCTCGTCAATGAACATCTCCACAAACTCATCACTCTCTGTCAGGTGCGGGAGGATGCGCTTGATGGCCACGTGTTTTTCAAAGCCCTCCACGCCGCCCATCTTGGCCAGGTACACCTCAGCCATGCCGCCGCTCTTGACGCGTTTGACCAGCGTGTAGGGCCCAAACTTTTCTGGCGTGTCCGGCGCTTCTTCCACCACGTCTGCGTCTGCAATGAACTCCGGGGCGGGTGGCGGCGGCGCAATGCTCACCGGGCCGCTGCGTCCCGGCGGGCGGTAGGCCGCGGGAAGGCGGGTGGGGCCCGCGTCCATGGGGTCTGACGCCACCGCCGGCGCGCCGCGCGGGGTGATGGCGGGCATGCGCGTGGACGAAGGGCGGGTGTTGCGCGGTGCCACAATGCCTGACCCCGGACGCGCCACTGGCAACGACGGGGCCGGTGCGGGGGGTTGGGTGGGCCGTGCCCGCCGCGGTGGTTCAGGGTCAAACAACCCCGGCGGGCGCTGGTCCACGTTGGTCCCCACCTCTTCATGCTGCGCCTGTTGCGCGCTCACGTTGGTGCGGTCCTCAAAGCTGGATGCGGCCGCGGGATGTTCCCCGCTGACTTCATTGTCCCGGCTGGCAAACAGGTCCCGCAGCTCGGCGTCTGCCTCGCCGCTGATGAGCCCATCACCCATGCCCTGGGGCCGTGGGCTCACCACCGTGTTGGTGGCCACCGTCATGCGTGGGACAGGTTCGGTGGGCACGGCGGACAGCACCGGTGGCGGGAAGGTCCCGCCGGTGGCGCCAAACTTCCCGGACGTGGTGCGTGGCGGCGTGGGTGATGGCACCGCGCTGAGCCGGCCGGTTGAACCGCCGGCGTCCTTCTTGCGCACCAGCAGCTGCACCTCGTCGGTGGCCACCGCCTCACCCATGTCCAGCCCGTAGTATTGGCTCAGCGCCCGGTCCACATCCGCCCGGCGCGCCAGCACCGGCCGCAGCGGGTGGCCAATCTCCGCGGTGAGGTCCGCCAGGCGGTCCAGGTTGTCCGCGTCTGACGTGGCCACCACCAGCTTCTTGTCCATCAGGCGCAGCGGCACCATGCGGAACCGTTGGGCCTTCTGCCGCGGCACCAGCTTCACCAGGCGCGGCTCCACGTTGTCAAACCAGCGCGCTTCGGCAAACGCCAGGCGCCGTTGCCGGGCCAGGGCGCGCAGCAGCATGTCCTCATCCAACAGGCCCATGCCCACCAGGGTCTCACCCAGGCGCACGCCACGGTCTGTTGCCACCTTGAGCGCCCGGCCCAGGTCTTCCTGGCGCAGCGCTCCAAGCTGGATGAGCAGTTCGCCCAGGCGTTCAGCCATGCGGTTGACCCACCACCAGATGCGGCCCGGCACCCGGCGCCAGGGACGCAAAAAAAGAAAAAAACATCGTCACGGCAAGGGGGTTTGCCTGTCAACGCCCACATGGGCAACCCTTTGGGTGTGGGCCCCCACCACGTCTGGTTGGGGAACGGCCTTCCCTGGGGTACGGCACCAGGGCGGGCAGCCCTTGGTGCACGCCCACGGAGCGACGTCAAAACGTGAACACCCTGCGCGTGGAGCAGTTGCTCAAGGATGATGAGTTTGACCTGGGCCTGACGCCACTGGCCGGCAGCGCCGGGCTGGTGCGGGTCATTGACCATGACAAGATCCAGAAACCCGGTCTGGCGTTCACCGGCTACACGGATTTTGTGAAGGCCAACCGCGTGCAGGTCCTGGGCAACAGTGAGTTGTCCTACCTCTGGCAGATCACGTCAGATGAGCGGCTGCGCGCGCTGCAGTTCCTGGGGCGCCCGGACATCCCCTGCGTCATTGTCACCAAGGGCCTCAAGGTCCCAGACGAGCTCACCGCGCTGTGCGAGCGCACCAGCACGCCGCTGCTGGTGACCCGCCTGCTCTCCTCCCAGCTCATCTCCAAGCTGCAGGCGTTGCTGGAAGAGAAGCTGGCGCCGTCCACCAACCTCCACGGGGTGCTGGTGGACGTGTTTGGGATTGGCGCGCTCATCCTGGGGAAAAGCGGCATTGGCAAAAGCGAATGTGCGCTGGACCTCATCATGCGCCACCACCGCCTGGTGGCGGATGACGTGGTGGAAATCAAACGCAAGGGCCCGGACGTGGTGTTTGGCAGCGGCAACGAGCTCATCAAACACCACATGGAAATACGCGGGCTGGGGATCCTCAACATCAAGGACCTCTTTGGCGTGGCGGCGGTGCGGGACCGCAAACGTATTGAGTTGGTGGTGGAGCTGGTGGAGTGGAGTGATGACGAGGAGTACGACCGCATTGGCATTGACGAGCGGACCTACACCATCCTGGACGTGGACATCCCCATGCTCACCGTTCCGGTGCGCCCGGGCCGCAACATCACCACCATCATTGAAGTGGCCGCGCGCAACCAGCTGCTCAAGATCCAGGGCCACCACAGCGCCTGGGAGTTCCAGGAGCGGTTGACCAAGGCCATGGCCCAATCCACGCCACCCCGGCGCAGCGTGGGGGATGACGTGGAGTGAAGCGCTAGCCCACGCGGCGGCGCAGCGGGATGACGTTGGAGGGCGTGGCTTCCTCCACGCGCGCAATCAGCTCATCATGCAAAAGGTCCAGCAGGCTCTGGTCATCCCCGGCCAGCGCGGCTCGGCCATCCCGGTAGACGTAGACCATCTCCACCAGGGTTCCGGCGGGCCCTTCCAGCACGTAGCGCACATTGAGTCCGGGGGCGTCCACCGGGCGCAGGCCGGTGGCAAACGTGAACTGCTGCTGGGCGGCAATGGACAGCGCCGGGGGATGGAGCAACAGCGTGACCTCGTCAAAGCCCAGCGGGGCGGCGCTCTGGCGCAAGGCTTCCATCAACCGCGCGGGGGTGTAGGGGTCCGTCCCGCGGGCAAAGGCGGTGCGCACGTCATCCCGGCGCACCCGCAACGCGGCGGTCTCGGCGCGGCCCACGGTGATGTCCCGGCGCATGCTCTCCAGGCTCAGGTAACCCAGGCGGTGGAACAACACGGCGGCAATCAGGCCAATGACCACCAGCAGCGCGGCGGCTTCCATGTCCCGCAGGTACACGCTGGCGAGCGATGCCCCGGCCAACAGCAGGCACGCGGTGTAGAGCACCAGCACCGCCTGGCGGTGGCTCAGACCCAGGTCCAAAAGCTTGTGATGGATGTGTTCCCGGTCCGCGCTGAACATGGAGCGTCCCCGCAACGCGCGGCGGAACATGGCCAGGGCCGTGTCCGCCAGGGGCAGGCCCAACGCGAGCAGCGGGATGGCCACGGCCACGGCGGTGGAGCTCTTCTGGTGGCGGCTGCCGTTGATGCTCATGGCCGAGATGACAAACCCCAGAAACAGGCTGCCGGTGTCTCCCATGAAGATGGTGGCGGGGTTGAAGTTGTAGAAGAGGAATCCCAACGTGGCGCCGCCCGCCGCTGCGCACAACAGGCAGGCCAGCACGCGGTCCTGCATGGCGCCCAGCACAAACAGCGTGCCCAGGACAAAGATGGCCACGCCGCCGGCAAGTCCATCCAGCCCATCAATGAGGTTCACCGCGTTGATGACGCCGGCCACCCACAACAGCGTGACAGGAAAGGCCAGCCAGCCCAGAAACACCGTGGCCCCGGTCAACGGGTTGGCAATGGAGTCAATCTGGAAGCCACAAAAGTACATGAGCGTGGCCACGCTGAACTGGACGGAGAACTTCTTGACCGCATCCGCCCCGCGCAGGTCATCCCAAAGGCCCAGCGCGGCAATGGCCAGGCCACCCACAAACAGGCCCAGCACCAGCACTTCATCCTTGAGGAACAGCGCATTGATGCCGGCGTCCAGAAACAGCAGCGCGGTGAGCGGCGCGTAGAAGCCCAGCACAATGGCCACGCCGCCCATGCGGGGAATGTGTCCGGCGTGGACCTTGCGGCCACCGCCGGCGTCCATGGCGCCCACGCGCACCGCAAAGCGGCGCACCAGCGGGGTGAGCAACGCACTCACCCCCAGGCTCATCAGGAAGGCTGCAAAGACGCTGCGCATGGCTGCAAGGCATGGGTCACGCGCGCCCCGCGCGGTGTTCACCCTGCCGTTTCCCCCAAAACAACCAACAAGTCCGCCCGCTTATGCACTTCCAGCCGCAGGCTGGCAAGCGCGATGCGGATCCAGAAATCACACCCCCGTGCGCCGTCATCCGGGTTTCCCCACCTTGAGGTCCAGTTCCACCCCAAGCTCGGCCATGCGCGGCAGCAGCTGGGTCTCCAGGGCGTTGTAGAACACCGCCAACATCACCGGTGGCGGCGGAAGGCCCAGCCCCGCCATGTCCCGTTCCTTGCCGGTCAACTCCCGGGGCTCTCCGGGCAGGGGGCCACCAATGCGCCGCTCAAAGCGCACCAGGTCCGCCGTCATGCGCGCGCGCAGGCGGTCTTTTTGTGCGCCGGTGAAGTCCGGGACAAACAGCCGCGCGGTCTCAAAGCCAAACGCGCCGTGGAAGGCTTCATCCCGGTGGATTTCTGAGAGCGCCCACTGCGCAATGGGCAGCCGCACCAGCGTCAAAGCGTGGCGGAATTCAAACGCACTGAGCAGCTCACCCACGCAGAAAAAACTCACCAGGCCGGCCACCACCTGCTCGTCACTCTGGGCATCATCCTTCCACGCCAGCACCGGCGGAATGACGTCCCTGGGCAGCGTGGGCGCCACGCCCATGGCGTTGAGCACGTCCGCCGCCACGTCCACATGCCGGACCTCATCCTCCACCACGCGGCCAAAGGCGCCCAGCACGTCCAGCGGCGCGCCCATGCGGGCCAGCGCACTGGTCATCCACCCGGCCACCACCACACTTTCGTATTCGCTCTCCAGCAGGCGCTGCCAGCCGGCCACCGCGTCCGGCAGCAAGTCCGGCGGAATGTCCTTGAGGTCCAGCGGCGGTGGATCATCCGCGCTGCCATCCCGGCGCACGCGCTGCTGGTGCACCGGGTGCAACCGCGTGCCGCCCCGGGAGAGGTCAAACCGTTTGGGGTCACCCGCCGTCATGACCATCCACTGCCGCGCGGGACACACGCGGTCAAGCCCCGCTGGATGCTTGCGTGCAGCGCCTGGGGGCCCCAAGGTCCGCCCGTCATGGCCACGGTGGGACCCAAACAGGGCGGCTTGTGGTTGGCGCGAAAAAACGCCACCGCCGGGCTGTTGAGCGCGCTGTTGCCAGCGCCGCTGTTGGCCCCGCTGCCGCTGGACCGGCCGCTCACCGTGGGCTTTTTGCGCTTTGACCGCCGCGTGGGTGAGGTGCTGCTGCAGACCCCCATCTTTGCCGCGTACAAAACTGCGCGCCCCAACGACCGCGTGGTGGCCATTGTGCATCCCAAGATGGTGCGCGTGCTGGCCAACCAGCCCGGCATTGACGCCGTGGTTGCGTTTGCGTGGCGCGGCTTTCCGGTGCTGCCGGAAAGCTGGCGGGTGTTGCAGGCGTTGCGCGGCCTGGCCCTGGACGTGGTGGTGGATTGCAGTGACCCCACCATCTTCAGCGTGGGGCACATGCTGGCGGCCCGGTTGACGCGGGCCCGCTGGCGCGTGGGTTTCAACCGTGGCGCGGCGGCCGCACACCACGGGCAGCTGGTGGATGTGGCCACCCCCGTGCACGAGGCCACCGCGCGTGCGCGCCTGTTGATGCCCTTTGGCATCACCGCCGGACCACAGCTGCGTTTTGTGCCGCACCCCAAGTCACCCGTGCTCCTGGATGGGCAGGACGTGGTGGAGCTGTTGCGCGCGCAACCAGAAGGACACGTGGTGGTGTGTCCCGGTGGACGGTTGGGCTGGCGGCGCGCGGGGGCCGAACATTTTGGCGTGTTGTGCCGCGCGTTGCAGCGTCACGGTCGGACGGTGTGGCTGGCGCCGGGCCCCGGCGAGGAGGAACTGGTGGCGCAGGTGGCGCAGCACGCCCCGGGTGCGCGGGTGTTGCCCCAGACGGACTTGGACCAGCTGGCGGCGGTGATGGCCGCGGCGGGACGTGTGGTGTGCAACAACAGCGGCACCATGCACCTGAGCGTGGCGGCGGGCGCGCGCACGCTGGGGCTGTTTGTGGCCATGGACCCGGGACGCTGGGGGCATGGGGGCGCGGGCCACCGCATGGTGGTGTTGGACCCTGGGGCGCCGGACGCAACACAACATCTTGAAGCGGAGTTGGACGCGTGGCTTGCGGCAGCCTGATGCGCGTGGCGTTGTTGGTGCTGGCCTGCGGCCTTGCGGCGGCGGAAGGCGGCGTGCCCGTGCCTCCACCTTCGGCGCAGGGCGGGCCACCCAATGACGCCGAAGTGGACGCGGTGCTCAAGGCGCTGGAGGAGCAGAACAAGGCCGCACCACCCGCCGCCGCGGTGACGCCGTTGGAGGTGGCGCTGGTGGAGGAGACCCCGCCGCATGTTCCGCCGTGGACGGACATGGTGGTGCCGGTGTTGGAGCTGCGGTTGCGGCCGTTTGTGCGCCTGGGTCACCCCACGTCCCAGCGGCGTCCGGAACTGCAGCTGGATGCACGTGGCTGGGTGGGCGCGCAGGTGACGCCCACGCGCGGCATCACCGCCCGCCTGGTGGTGAGCGCGCACCAGAACGTTCCGGGCCTGCGCCCGCCGGGACCGGATGTCCTGCTGGATGCGTGGTTTGCGTGGGCCTACCCCGCCATGGGCGGAGAGGTGGCCATCACCCTGGGACGCCAGCCCCTTGTGGCCACGGAACTCATCCTGGCCCGAAATGAATGGCTCCAACTCCCGCCGCGGTTTGACGGCGTGGTGGCGCATTTGACCACGGGCCTGCTCACCGTGCGCGGCGCGTTGGTGGCCGAATCCCTGCGCGTCATGCCCGCCGCCGGCGCGCTGCCGGATGTGAACCTGTTGGGGTTGTTGCAGGTTGGACTGGAAGACGGTGAAGGCCGGCAGGTGGAGATGCACGCGGTGATGTTTGCGCCGCGGGTCCCTGTGTACGGGGATGCCTCCGAGGGGCAGGGCGGCCTGCCGCGCCTGGACGTGGGTGGCAACGCCATGTGGCACTGGAAGGGACTGCGGGGACGTGTGGCGTTGGACCTGCAACAGGAGCGTTTTGAGCCGCCGTCCATCTACGCCCCACCGTTGGCGTTCCATGCCTCGGCTGGATACGCGCCACATTTTCCCTGGATGTTTGGGATGTTTGTGGAGGGTGGCGTGCGTGGTGCCCTGGGGCAGCCCGGGCGGTACCTGCCCGGCGTGGTGGGCGGATTTTCCGGATGGTCCGGCGTGCGTTCCCAGCAGTTCAACCCCCTCTACGGCACGGTGCACGGCGCGTTTGGGGAGATGGACCTGGCGCGCCTGGAAAATTCATACATGGTGTTTGGCCGCGTGGGCCTGGTGCGGGACCGCGTGAAGAACCTGAGCCTCACCGTCTTGCGTCTGGCCCAATGGGATCACCATGAGGCCTGGGTCCCAGCGTTGGGCGGCGCGTTGCTGGCGCCGGGAGAGGGGCGCCCCAACCCGTTGGTGGGCCATGAGGTGGACCTCACCGCCACCGCCGAGTTGACCCGCCACGTCATCCTGTCCGGAGCGGTGGGCCTTTTGTATTCTGGACCGCGCGCCGCGGACGCACAGTTTGGCGCGTTTGCACAGACCGCGTGGTTGAGCCTGGAATTCCGTTTGTGAGTTGTGTGGTGGGGTGGCGCGGGTTTCAGCCCGGTGCTTCTTCTTCCACCATGACGTCGGCGTCTTCGTCGGACAGTTCGTGCTCCTCCTCAAACACCTCCAGGTAACCCATCTGGACCATGTTGGAGACAATGCGGCAGGCCTCAAACTCCCCCAGGTAGCTCTGGTCAATGATGCGCTGCACGGTCACGCCCGGGCGGATGAGCGCAAACACCAGACGGTCCTGGTCGTTGGGGAAGCCATTGTGCGCCGGGCCCGCCTCTGTGCCGTCATCATCCAGACCCAGGAAATTGGCCTCATCATCCACCGGGGCGCGTGGCGGCGGGGCCTCGGAGAGATCCCGGATGGCGCGCAGGCTGTAGTGGTTGGAAGGAAGGTATTTGCGGATCTCCGGCCACTCGCCGGTGCGGCGGATGCCTTCCATCAGCGCGTGTTCCCACTTGAGTCCCGGCCGAAGCTCCGGCGCCATGGTGGTGGCCGCGCCGCCAATGAACTCGTAGGTGCCAGACCGCATCATGAAGACGTTGAACAGCGTCTCACGAGCCTGCAGCTTGATGAAATCCGCCAGGACCTGTTGCGGGACATAGCGGCCTTCCAGCAGCACGTGGCCCATGCGCTTGCCGGTTCGTTGCTGCACGCCCAACGCTTCCAGCAACGCGGGACGTGAAAGAAAACCCGCGCGCACCAACAGTTCCCCCAGCCGGCCGCGCACATCCCGGCCGCGGTCTTCCACGCGAACCACCATCCCGTTGGTGAGCCAGATGTCCACCGCCGCGGGGGGATTGCGCAGCTTGAGCACGCCGGATTTGTTCTGGCGCCCCAGGAGCTGGAACACATCCGCGCAGCCGTCCTGGAGCAACAATCCCTTGAGCGCCACGCCAACCGCCTCCGTCGTGGAACACAGGCAGGATCACACACTGCCCACCACTGCAAAAAAAGCCTACAGGCTGGCCACCCCCTTTGACCAACCGGCCCATGGAGGGGGGCCCCCGGCCGCGCATTGGGGGACCCGCCACGCCTTGCCAGCCCCGCGTGCGGGTGTAGGATGATGTGCGTGGTGGACTGCCCGGGGGTTGGCACGTGGTGACACACAAGGTCAGCCGGCTTGATGTGACGGTGGGGCTGGATGGCCTCACGCTGGACGTGCGCGCCGGCCAGAGCAGCTACGTGGGGCGCCTCATTCGCCGGCCGGCCAGCCTTGCGGTGGGGGAACGCCTCCACGTGCGCCTGGTGTTGCCCCTGGAGGACCGCATCAGCCCCACCGAAGATTGCGTGGACGTGCTGGCAGACGTCACCGCGCTGTCCGGCCAGGCGGGCCTGCTCCAGACGCCGTGGGTCCCCGGTTTGACGCTCACCATGCAGGTCTTCCGGCTCAGCCGCGGTTATGAAGACCTCCCACTTGTTCCGCACACGCCGCCACCGGTGGGGGACGGCCCGCTTGGTGTGTTGCCCCCCCTGGCTGCACTTTCCTCCCTGCCGCGCAAGGCCGAGCCACTGCCGGAAGAAGACCCCACCGGCGTGATGGGCAACCTGGCCGAGATGCCGCTGCAGGACGTGTTGCAGGGGCTGGAGATGACCCGCCGCACCGCGCGAGTGGACCTGCGCGGGTCAGACGGCACCCAGGGTGTGTTGTTTGTGGACAAGGGTGTCATCACCGACGCGCAGGCCGGAGACGTGGCCGGCGAAGACGCGTTTTTTGCCCTCATGTTGTTGACGCGGGGGCGGTTCCGCATCCGTTTTGGGCGTGAGGCGCCGCGCATCACGGTGGACAAGCCGGCTGCGTACCTGTTGCTGGAGGCCGTGCGCCGCCAGGATGAGCTGGGCCGCAACGCGCCCGCTCCGGTGGTGGTGGAACTGCCGCCCATCCCGGACGGCGCACGGTTTGGTCACTTTTTTGCCGAAGCCCGTGGGACCAGCTCCACCACGCTGCCTCCGGCGCCTGCGCCCCGCAGCGTGACGTTGGCCAGCCAGCTTCCCGGCGAGGGCATGCTGGATGCGCTGCATCACTCCAATCCGTTCTGGGGTGATTCGGTGAGCTTTCCCCCGGGCTGAACCGCAGCGTCAGGTCACGCTGGGCCTTCAGCGCGGTTGGATGCGCCACAGGTGCACACCACCGGTGATGCCCGCGTCATTGGACACAATGGTCACGTTGTCCGGCAGTTCAAACGTCACATGCCGCGCGTTGCCTCCGCCCATGTAGAGGTGATCAAAGTGGGTCAGCTCTTCCAGCTGCTCCACGGCGCGTTTCACCCGCTTGTTCCAGTCCTTGTTGCCCGCGCCCTTGCGCGCGGCGTTGCCAAGTTGTTCTTCGTACGTCTCACCCTTGCGGAAAGGGTGATGGGCCAGCTCCAGGTGCGGCGCCAGCTCCCCGTCCAGGTAGAGCGCCGTGCCAAAGCCCGTGCCCAGCGTGATGACCACTTCCACGCCGTCACCCTTGATGACCGCCAGGCCTTGCACGTCTGCGTCATTGAGCACGCGCACCGGCTTGCCCAGCTTCTTTTGCAGCGCGGCGGTCAGGTTGAACCCGTGCCAGCCAGGGTGCTTGAGGTTGGGCGCCGTGCGCACAACGCCCTTGCGCACCACGCCGGGGAAACCCACGCTCACGCGTTCGGAGGGGGGCAGCGGGGCCACCAGGCCCGCCAGCGTGGTGACAATCTCATCCGGCGTGGAGCCCACCGGGGTCTCCACCCGCACGCGGTCCACCACCATGCGGCCCACACTGTCCAACACGCTGGCTTTGAGCCCCGTGCCGCCCACGTCAATGGCCAACGTGAAGGGCGCCTTGTGGTTGGCGGGGGAGCGGGACGGAGATTTGCGGGATTTGGGCTTTGCGGTGGCCACGGTGGAACCTCCAATGCCAAGGTGACGGCATCCTAGGCTTGGCCGCGCCAGCGTGGCCAGGGGAGCGCTGCACGGTGCAACGGGTGTTGATGGTCTGGACGTCAACCACGGGTGGCACCAGGCAGATGGTGGATGCCGCGGCCCGTGGGGCGCGTGACGCGGTGCCCGGCGTGGATGTGCTGGTGCAACACGCGCGGGACACCACGGTGGAGGATGTGCTGGCCGTCCGCGGCTTGGTGTTTGCCACGCCGGAACACCTGGCCAGCATGGCGGGTCTCATGAAAGATTTTTTTGATCGCACCTACTACGGCGTGCTGGGTCATCTGGTGGGACGGCCCTATGGGGTGCTGGTGTGTGCCGGCAGCGATGGAGAACCCACCGTGCGGCAGCTCAACCGCATTGCGCTGGGATGGCGCTTGCGCGCGGTGGTTGCGCCGGTGGTGGTGATCACCCACGCGCAGACGCCAGAAGACATCCTGGCGCCAAAGACCATCTCTCCCGTGGACCTGGCGCGGTGTCAGGAGGCTGGGGCCACGTTGGCGGCGGGCGTGGACGCGGGGATCTTCTGATGCGCGCGTTGTGGGCGCGGCCCAGCCGCTGGTAGCGTGCCGCGCGGTGCCAGGGCACACAGGTGGGGAGGCGTGACGGCGGTGGAACCACACGCAAGACCGGTTGCTGGCGCAGCCAACACCATCCAGGGCGCGCTGAGTGACGAGGCCGTCCGGCTGGAAGGCACCATTGCGCGGGGCGGGATGGTGCTGGCCGCCGCCGGCCTGGTGTTGTCCATCTACACCGCGGCGGTGGTGAGCGCGCCGCTGGGACTCACGCTGGTGGGTTTTGCGCTGGTGTTGCTGGCGTGGTTTTCCGGCGTCATCTGGATGGTGGCCCGCGGCGTGGCAACCCGCGCGTTGCCGTGGCTGTGTCCGTTGGTGGAGATAAGCCTGCCGTCCTGCCTGGTCATCATTGATACGTTGACCGAGGGACCCATCTACGCGCTGCAATCCAGCGGACCCATGCAGTTCTACCAGGTGTTTGTGGGCCTGGCGGTGTTGCGCCTCAAGCCGTACGTGCCGGCGCTGGTGGGTGGCGTGGGGGCGCTGCAGTACGCGCTGATCTATCTGCTGCTGGTGCGCCCCAGGCTGCCGGAGGATTTTCTGGCGCCACCCGCGTTGCGCACGGACATGGTGCTCATGCGCGCGGTGGTCATTGCGCTGGGCGGGGTGGCGGGGACGCTCATCAGCACCGCGCTGCGTGGCGTGGTGGGCCGCGCGCAGAGCGCGGTGCGCGCGCGGGACCTGTTTGGGAAATACCGGCTGGAAAAAGAACTGGCCCAAGGCGGCATGGGAACGGTGTGGCGCGCCACGTATTGCCCCGAAGGTGGCTTTGTGCGGCCCGTGGCCATCAAGCGCATCCACCCGCATCTTTCGGTGCAGCCCCACCTGGTGGAGGCGTTCCGCAAGGAGGCCGAGCTGTGTGCGCGCCTCAACCATCCCAACATTGTGCAGGTCATGGATTTTGGCCGCGTGGATGACACGTACTTCCTGGCCATGGAGTTTGTGGAAGGTCACACGTTGTTGGACCTGATGCGCCGCGGCCAGACGGTGGCGCCCACGTTTCCCCCTCGGTGGGTGGCCTACGTGGGACGTGAGATGTGTGAAGGCCTGAACTTTGCCCACGTGCTGGCCACGGATGAGACAGGCCAGCGCCTGCGCGTGGTGCACCGGGACCTCAACCCGCCCAATGTCATGGTGTCCAAGGGCGGGCAGGTGAAGCTCATGGACTACGGCATTGCCAAGGCGCTCAAGGGTGCCGCGCAGTCCCTCACCCGCAGCGCCGCCGGAAAGCTGGGCTACATGTCCCCGGAACAGGCCACCGGCGGGCCGTTGGATGAACGCACGGATTTGTTTGCCGTGGGCATCATCCTCTGGGAGGTGCTCTTCCTGCGCCACCTCTTCCAACGGGATGAAGACGCCGAAAGTCTCAACCTGCTCCTCCACGCGCCCATTGTCCCGCCCAGCACGTTCCTGCCGGAACTGGGCGCGCCGTGGGATGCATTTTTCCACCGCGCACTGGCGCGGGAGCCGGCGGCACGTTTTCAGACCGCGGCGGAAATGCGTGACGCATTGGATGCCATCCTGGAACTGGAGGGCGTACCCCGTCCGGGCGAGTTTGAGGCGTACATGGCCAGTCTCCCACCGCTGGATGCGCCCGCCGCCAGCGTCCCCACCCAGCCCGTGCAAGCCGCACCGGTGGGCGGCTGAACAATGTTCAAGACGCGCGTCCTCCCGCTCTTGGTGCTGGCCGGTGTCATCCCCGTGGCGTTGTGGACCGCCGAGCGTGTTGGCAAGGACGGCCTGCTCACCCCGCCCGCCGCGCGCAGCCTTGCGGTGGTTCCGCTTCAACAAGAGGAACCGCCGGACCGGGAAGGCAAGGCGCGCGCAGCGCTTGAGGCGTACCTGTTGGCGCTGTCCACCTCGGATTTGGACCGCGTACGCCAAAGCTGGTCCACCGACCCATCCACCAATGCCGAGTTTCCCGGTTTCCCCCCCGCCACCGGACCGGCGCAGGTGGCCGAGCTGCACCGCAACTGGATGATGGGCGTGCACGCGGTGCAGGCCAGCGGCGTGCGCCTGCGCGTCCAGGGCCCGCGCGCCGAGGTGGCGTTGCTGGAAACTGTGGTGCTGCGTCAGGACGGCGGCCGCCAGCTGGAACGGCACGTGGGCGCGCTGGTCATGTTGTGGACGGACACAGGGTGGCGCATCACCTCGCACCGCATCCTGCCGCGCGGGTCCGCGGATGCGGGTGTCACGCGGGATTGAACATCACAAAGGCAGCTGGCCTTCGCGGGTGCGGCCGCTCTCCACTTCTGTTGTTGTCATCTTCAGGATTGGGGTGCCGGCGTGGCCAAACGGAAGGCTCACCACCACCGGGATGTGCTGGCTCTCAAACGCCTTGAGGTGCAGCGTCTTGATGGGCAACACCACCTGCGCCTGGGGCGGTGCATCCAACGTGATTTCAAACGTACGGGGCTGCGCGCTTTTGCTGGCCACGTGCACCACAAAACGTTCCACCACCAAGTCTCCCACGCGCTCGCGGGGATTGGCCTGCGCGCGCAGCAGGGACGCGTCAAAGCTCTTGCGCATGGAGACCGCGGTGGTGAGCGCAATGAGCCCCGCCAGCGCCGCCACCGCGTAGCCATACAGCCGCCCGCGCAGGAACTTGCGGGGCTGCCCCTCCAGCCCGCTGAGCGAGTCATAACGGATGAGGCCAACGGGCCGGTGCAGGGAAGTCATGATGTCATGGCAAGCGTCCACGCAGTGTCCACATCCCACGCACTCCAGCTGGTTGCCGTTGCGAATATCAATGCCGGTGGGACACACCGCAACACACTTGCCGCAATCCACACAGTCCCCGGTGGTGGAGCCCTTCTTGCCCCGCGGTTCACCACGCCGGGCGTCATACCCCACGGTGATGGTCTCCCGGTCAAAGAGCGCACCCTGCAACCGCCCATAAGGGCAGATGACAATGCACAGCTGTTCCCGGAACCAGGTGAAGTTGAAATACATGATGCCCGTCATGGCCATGGCCCACAAAAATGGCGTGAGGTTCTCAGCGGGGTTGTGCTGCATCATCCACAACACGCTGTCCACGCTGGAGAAGTAGGCCAGGAAGATGTGCGCCACCACAAATGCGGTGCCCACAAACAGCACGTGTTTGACCAGCAGCCGGGCCACACGGTCCGCCGTCCATGGACCCTGGTCCCGCGCCTGGCGCTTGCGCGCCGGTCCCTCCACCAGCGCCTCAATGCGGCGGAACACGCCTTCCAGGAACACTGTCTGGGGACAGGCATACCCGCACCACACGCGGCCAAACAGCGCGCTGACCACAATGAGCGAGAAGCCAATGGCGGTGAGGACAAAAAACGCCAGGTAGAAATCCGTGGAATTGAGCGTGAAGCCAAAGAGGAAGAACTGACGGTCGGTGATGTTGAGCCACACCGCCGGGTGGCCGCCCACCTGGATCCACGGCAGGGCTGCATAGAAGGCAATGAGGGCAGGGAATAGGAACCGCTGGAGCCGGGCAAACCGGCCATCGGACTCCAGCGGGTGCATCTTGACGCGTGTCCCGTCGGTTCGCAGCGCACGGGACAGCAGCAGTGCCTTTCCGGGGGTGGGTTGAGGCACTGGTGCGGGGGCAGACATGGTTTCTCCTGATTGCTTGCTACGGGGCGTTTGCGGCCAC
>Ga0154020_10000877_pt1 | contig 37037 bp, 29 predicted proteins | sample Klosneuvirus_201_FD_109709 | JGI IMG/M metagenome (GOLD analysis project Ga0154020, IMG submission 109709) | Active sludge microbial communities from wastewater, Klosterneuburg, Austria - Klosneuvirus_20160825_MG | ecosystem: Engineered > WWTP > Aerobic digester > Activated sludge | place...
CACACGGGTTTTATCGCATTCAAAAATGGTTACCACGGAGTGGACCTCGGCGTTTTACCGGTGACTTCGCGCGCGGATTTCTCCGCTCCCTTTAAAAACTGGATCAGCGGCGCGACCGTCCTCGAACTCCCCTACGGTGCGCCAAAGACCGAAGTGCGCGCCGCAATTGCGACACTTAAAAAATCACCCGCAGGCTTTGCCGGTTTGATTGTGGAGCCGGTTCAGGGTCGTGCGGGCGTGGTATGCCCTCCATCGGGGTGGCTTGGCAGCCTGCTCACCGAAACTCATGCTGGCGGGGGGCTGCTGATTTTCGATGAGATTTTTACGGGACTTGGCCGTTTGGGGATTTGGACAACGGCGTCTGAGGTCGCCGCAGATCTTATCTGTCTTGGCAAAGCTCTGGGAGGTGGATTCCCCCTGTCAGCCTGTGTTGGAACCGAAGCGGCCATGAATGCCTGGCCCCAAAGCCGGGGTGAGGCCATTCATACGGGCACTTTCTTCGGCCATCCTTTTACCTGTGCTATGGCTGCAGCGACACTCAACGAAATGCGTGCGATGAAATTGCCAGAGGCGGCCGCTCGTCGCGGTGCCAACTTGCTAGCGGATTTAAAAAACCGCTTTGGTGGCGATGATTCCATCGCCGACATTCGCGGTCAGGGCATGATGCTGGCGGTCGAGTTTAAAAAAGACGGTGAGGGGGTCCGCGTCATGGATACCCTGCGCAAACACGGCGTCATCGCATTGGTTTCCGGTGCGCGTGGGCAGGTCCTGTCGCTGACGCCTGCGTTAAATATCCCGGAAGCCAACGTTCAGGCTGCGCTCAAGTCCTTGGATGTAGTGCTGAATTAGTCTGCACTCGATTTTTTACCAAAAAACAACAAATTCCCACCAGCGATAGTTCCACAGAGCTTCTCCCCACCCCCACCTAAGAATCTTTCCGCATTTAGCCGAAACAGCCACATGGACCCAGGTACAACTATCGCCATAAGAGGACATTCCATGCGCCTACTGAAGTATGCAATCATCGTCGCTGCGATTGCCATAACGGGATGTAGCAAGAAAAATTCAAAGGAAGATGGCGGAGGCTCGCCGTCTGCTCAACCGGGCGGACAGAATCCAATAGGCCCCGCTGGCCCGGCGCCTTCCGTATCTCCAACCACCCCTCCGCCGACTGCTGGAAGTCTTGCGATAGATATGAAAGATGCGACAGCCCTTGGTGTAGCCGTGGTGGGCGCGGGCTCGGGCGTGGAGATCAGCGCACCGGTCGCCGCAGGATCGATTGCTGCTGCCGCGCTGACGGCGGAGCCAAGAAATCTTTTAACAAAACGCAAAGCAGACGGATCATTGGTTGCCTTCAACCTACCGGATGCTCCGGGCGGGGGCTACTTTGAAGTCGTCGATATCACGAATGTTGGTGATTACGGCGCGATCGTACGAATGAGCAATGGTGGATACTTTTCTGAGCACCCGGAAGCAGCTATGGCCTGGATTCAACCGGACGGCTCGATCGTGCCTTTTGCTCCTGAGGGATATAAAGACGGTGTCGGCGACTTCTTTTTATCACTGACCCATCAAATGGCTGGCACCAAATTCTGGATGCATAACGTCAATCAGAATGCCCTGTGGTCTTTTGACTTTGCTGAACCGAGCTTTGCGCAATTCACCGACGATATGCAGCAGATGATGGGTTTTCTTGTCACAGGTGATGGTCATGTGCTGGCACAAATGTCGCTGCTAGGCACAAGTAACGCGAGCCCTCCCATTGTCTTGCGTCAAGTGAAGCCGGATGGCGGGTTCAATCAGTTTGTCACTGCTAACGGGAACGAGCAGATCGATGACAGCATGGTATTTCACAATAAAGCGATTATCTACGGTCAGCCCGTGAAGGTTGACGGAAGTGGTAATCTTGAATTCACTTTTCTTCCTGAACGCTTGATGGCGAAAGTTTCGGGACGCACCGATTCTGCGGTCGTTGTCGGTGAAAAATGGGTGGTGTCACACCAGGGAGCAAAGAGGTTTGCGTTTAATCTCAATGCTGATGCTGCCGCGGGAAATCCGCTCAAATCCGCACCACCCTTGGGCCCGGGCGGTGCCACTGAACCGACGACCAATCTTACAAACGTTCATTCGGCAGCTGGCATTCACTACGACGGTGCCAACCTCGTGACCATTAACCGGACGGCCGGTACGACATCTTCGACTCTGTTCAAACGGTTCATCTACCCGCGCGGGCGTGCCTTGCGCGTTATGCGCGTTTTTGGCGAAGACCATGGGTTTACCGGGGCGTCATACTTCGGCTTTGGTAACGACCGCGCCAATAAAGTCTGGTGGGTCGAGATCGACAAGGCTTCTGGTGTCGTGAAAGCCAATGATGCCAAGGAGGTTACAAATATTGCCGCTATTGACAGTGTTGCGACCAGCAGCCAGTTCTTCCAGAATACGTCCGTCTATAGCGTTGGCAGCAACCTGGTTGTGTTCAATATGGGGGCAAATGGGAAAAGTTTGTCATGGCTGATCGATGACGGAAATGGTGGCCAGACTTTTCAGATCAAAAAGACCAATACCGACTTCGATGCGTTCAATAGTCCCGCAGGAAAAAGCGCTTTGACCCACGGATACTCGGCAGTCCAATCCGGGAAACTGTACTTCGCGGGGTCAAATAAGGTTTTTGTGTACGACCCATCTAATAATTCGATTTCCCAAATTGCTGACTCGACGCTCTTTGGAGCACAGCAGCTCGACGAAGACTGTCAAACGCCCCGCCATGTGGCAGCAATTGTAACCCGCCCCTCAACGGCGACCCCTGCTGTAGTCGTACGTCTTTGTAAAGGCAATGACACGGCCAACGGCAAGCTTGCTTTCATTGAACTAAGTGACTGGACTTTTGCGGCGGTCCGGGGTGGCACGTCTGCAATCGATTTGGGCGAAACAGTAACAGAGACTGAGACGGAGCGGCGCTTTCCAGAACCGTCCTGGTCGGCTGGCGGCGAGCTGATTTTCGTGAAACGCTGGAAAAACGAGCTTTTGACCTCTACCAATGGCACCACCTTTAACCCGGCCAACGTTAATACTTTAGTGACACCAGAAATTTATGAATTCGGTGCGTCCATCAATCCTGGTAACGGCATCGATCTTGTCGCTGCGTGGTCTGACTCAGCGTTTGTCGCCCATGGCAAGAACAGCTCCCAGGACTATGTGAGCTACTACGTCAATCCTGAGGCGCGGACCGAGACGCCGGTTGGGAGCCTTAGCGGTGTTCAGGTTTATTCTGCCGCGCGTCTTGAGGATGCGATGCTGATAAACGGCTTGCGGTTATCCGACAACGTAAAGGTCAACGTCACCTTTAATATGGCAGGATCGGTCGTATCACTCGACGAGCGCAGCAACATCAAAATCGTCAAGATTGTCCCCTTCAAGGCAAAGAAGTAAATCCATGCCCATCACCTCCCTGACTTTATCGCCCGCGTAGATCTTTATAGTGTCAAGACTGGTGACATTTTGTGACCAGTCTTTTGTGGCCAGCCGGCCAGATGCGTGTGTTTTCAGCGGGTTAGGCCTAAGTCAATTTGGCACAAGTCGTGCTCTAATGCGGCGCACGACGCGAAATCTGTGTCGGACTGTTGGCATCAAACACATTGAGGATATTGCATCACATGAAAACCCCAAATCTCTCGACTCTTCCCCGATTCAAAAAAAGTGCGCGCTATGCGGGCACTCGCTCACAGCGCCTTTTGCCGAAGACGTTGGTTTCACTGGCAATGGCTGTATCGTTGGCTTCTTGCGGCGCAAAAACAGAACAAGGCTCCGATGTCCTTGTCACGAGCGTGGACCATACCACTGTAAAACGGCAGTCGATCGGCAATTGCTGGTTATATGCCCAAACCACCTGGCTGGAATCACTTTTACTTTCACAAACCGGCGAGCACCTTGATGTGTCTGAGTCGTATTTTACTTACTGGCATTGGTATAGCCAGATCATCAACAGCTCCGCGTCGGAAGTCAGCACCGGGGGATTCTGGAGCGAGTCGAATCGTATTTTGCTGGAACATGGTTGGGTGCTGGAGAAGGAGTTTATCCCCGCCGAAGACGGAGTGGAAATGTCCCGTCGCCAGGATGCTGCACTTCAAGCGATCAATGAGCAGCTTCAGGAGGGTGGTCGTTTAGCAAGTCGTCGCGACCGTACTCCGGAAAAAGTTCGCGCCGAGCTCGACACCGCCTTTGGTGTCGTTATGGCAGACGTGCAGCAGCTGGCCAGAACAGCTGACGCGACGATCGTTGGCAAGCGCGTTGATGGTTCAGAAATTTCATTGACCAGTGCGCTTCGCGGTGGCTCGCAGGATCGTTGGCAGTCCGCAAGTTTTCCCCAGGTCTATGGTAAAAATACGCGACCGACCTCCCGTCAGGTAGCCAGCCGCAAAGCGCTTCTTCAACGGGTTATGAAGGCACTTAACGATCGCAAACCAGTTGTTATGACGCTCATGATTGACTTCAACGCACTCGATACTGCTGACCAGACCTTTAAGAAGTCGCTGCTCGCGACCTCCGGACCAGGCCGTCAGGGCGGCCATATGGTTGTGTTACACGATTACGCTGTTAAGGATGTTCCGGGAGTCGGCGTGATCCCCGAAGGTGACCAGCCTGATGAAATGAAAGTAAAGGCGCTCGGAGGTCAGATTACTATGTTGAAAGCCAAGAACAGCTGGGGCAAGAATCGCCCCGACCGCGGCCTTACAGATGGGTACAATCGCTTTGATTGGGACTACCTGACCAGTCAGCTGGAGTGGACCCGCGAAGGTGCCGGATCCAGCTACTATACGACGCTTTCTAACTTCGTTTTGCCTCCGGGCTACTGAAAACCACCTCGTAGAGAAAAGGTTTTGAAATTGCAAGTAACCAAATTACTTGCAATTTTTTTACTTTGATCGCCCGGTGGGCGCCCAAGGTACTGTCTCTGCTGATTGTGGTATTCTCCTCTTCATGCGCTTCATTCTGACTCCCATGGGCAGCGAAGGCGATCTCTACCCCTTCGTCACGTTGGCACTGCTCCTAAAGCAGCGGGGCCACGACGTTCTGCTCGTTCACAACGAATATTTCACGCCAATGCTGAAAAATGTTGATGTGCCAAAAAAAATTTTGGGAAGTGCTGCGGAATACATGCGCATGGCGAGCAATCCCGATGTGTGGCATCCAACCCGCAGCTTAAAAGTCCTGGGCAGAGAATTGGGTGCCTCACTGGACAACTATTTTCAGGGTTTGCTTGCAGAAGTGAAGAGAGGTCCTTGTGTGTTGCTCGTCTCATCTCTCTCTCCGGCCGGTCGCATCGTCCAGGATTTGACCAACACCAAGACCATCACGATTCATTTGCAGCCAGCCGTACTGGCTAGTGTCTTTCAAACGCCGCTAATGTCACTGGGTTCTTGGTTTGGCAAATCTCCACGACTCCTGAAACATTTTCTTTATCGACTAGGAGATTTTGTTTTTGATCGCGCCATTGGGCCCCATGTCAATCGACTACGCAAAAAAGTAGGGCTTAAGAAAGTCCGCCGCATTTTACTTCGATGGATGAATTCCCCAGACGGGGTGTTGTGCCTGTTTCCTCCGTGGTACGCGCCGCGCCAGCCGGATTGGCCTCGTCCGCTGGCGATGGCGACATTTCCGGCTTTCGATCAGGGAAGTCAAAGGGGAGACAGCAGTCAGGGCGGCCAAGGAGACCAAAAGGGGCAAAATCACTCTTGGACGATGACGGAAGATGATCGAAAATTTTTTGAGACTCATCGCCCGATCGTGATCACCCATGGGACGGCAAACTTCACCGCTCAGCGGTTTTTCGAAGCATGTGTCCTCACGCTCGCGCGCAATGGCTTGCCGGCGGTGCTGCTCAGCCGGCATCGTGAGCAGATTCCAAAGTATCTTCCCGACAACATGCGCTGGTATTCATACCTGCCATTCTCACAGGTCTTGCCATACTGCAATGGCATCGTCCACCACGGTGGCGTAGGTACGATGTCACAGGCACTGCGGGTTGGATGCCCGCAACTTGTCGTCCCCATGGCCCATGATCAGTTTGATAACGGTGACCGTGTAGCCCGCATGGGTGCGGGGAGTTGGAGTCCGCTGGGAAAATTCGATACCAGGGTCATAGAGACCTGGCTGGGCCGACTAGCCTCTGGCGATTTCAGGGAAGGCGCTTCTCTGGCCGCTTCGCAGATGGGGCGCGAGAACTTTAACGAAGCCTGCTTCAGAGCCTTCGCCGAGCTTGGCATTAAAATCTAGAAACCTACTCCAACGCCTTCAAGCCCTTTTGCAAGCTGTCCATCTGTGCGGTTAAATTGTCTCTTTGAGCGGTCGTGGACGCAAGGATGTCCTCGGGTGCGCGGGCGACGAAGTTTGCGTTCCCCAATTTTGCGTTGATACCCGCTACGATTTTGCTGATGCGACCAATCTCGTTGGCTAGTCGCTTCTTCTCCTTCTCGACGTCCAGAAGACCCGCAGCAGGCACATATGCTTCAAATCCCTTGCCCACCGCGACGAGGCTCTGCCCCGGGCGCTTTTCGTCCTCAGAGCAGGAAAGTTGAGAGACGTTCGCTAAACGGCGAACCATCGGCGCTGAACTATTGAACGATCGCGCGAGGTCCTTGTCGGCTCGTACATGGACTGTGATCGGGTCTTTTGGGGGAAGCCCCGCCTGGGCCCTGACCGAGCGCAAGCCAGAGACAAGATCCTGAACGCTGCGCCATTCGTTGGCGGCAGCCTCAAAGCGCGGCAATTCTGCGGCATTTGGGTAATTCGCTATGACCAGGCTGGCAGGTCTGGACCAATCCGGATGCGCAGGGATTTTGTGCCAGATTTCCTCAGCGACAAAAGGAATCACCGGACTGATGAGCCGCAGAACACCTTCAAGCACAAAAACCAACTGCGAGATGGCCGTGTCTTTTTTGTCTCTGTCTGTTCCGGTGAGCGATTCTTTGGCGCACTCCAGACCCCAATCGCAAAAGCTCCCCCAGATAAAATGATACATCGTCTCCACCGCTTCGTTGATGCGGTAGCTTTCCATCAGCGTGTTCACGCGGTCCGATATTGCCGCAAATTCCTCAATGAGCCACTTTCCCGGCAGGTCGAGATCGCATGCGGCTAGCGGTTTGATTTTTGCGTCCTGGTCGACGTATCGCAGGAGAAAACGCGAAGCATTCCAGATCTTATTGATAAAGCGCGCGCCGTGTTCGAAATCCGCGATGTCCATGCGGATACGCCCGCCAAGGGGAGCGAGATTAATGCCTGTGAAGCGCAATGCATCGGTGCCGTGCTTCTCGATGACTTCGAGAGGATCGATCCCGTTTCCTAGCGTCTTGGAGAATTTTTGCCCCTGTTTGTCGCAGACGGTGGCCGCGATATAGACATCCTTGAATGGAACCTTGCCAAGAGTCTTCATGCCAACCATGACCATCCGCGCGACCCACAGAAAAATAATCTCGGAAGCGGTGACCAAACAATCGGTGGGATAAAAGTAATTCAGCGACTTGGTGTTCTCTGGCCATCCAAACGGACTGAGCGGCCAAAGCCAGCTGCTGAACCAGGTGTCGAGAACATCCTCGTCCTGCTTGATATTCTTGCTTTTGCATTTGCCGCAGCAGGCCGGGTCCTCGTTGCCCGTGGTGACACCGCTGCAGTCAGCGCAATACCAGATTGGAATACGATGCCCCCACCACAGCTGGCGTGAGATGCACCAATCCTGAATATTCTCCAGCCAGTGCAGGTAAGTCTTTTTCCAGAGGTCGGGGTAAAATTTGAGTTCGCCACTTTTTGCGACATCGATTGCCGGCTGAGCCAACTTTTTCATGTCGACAAACCACTGCAGCGAAAGTCGCGGCTCTATCACGGCTTTACTGCGGTCGGAGTGGGGGACCGCGTGACGGGTGGACTCGTCCTTTTCATAGAGGTCAAGCTCCTTCAACGCTTTGACGACCTCTTTGCGAGCGACAAAACGGTCAAGACCCCGGAAGCGCTCGGGCACGATTGCGGCCATGGACGCGTCATCGTTCATAACATTGATAAAGGGCAGTTGATGCCTCTTACCCATTTCAAAATCATTGGGATCGTGAGCGGGAGTGATTTTGACCGCTCCGGTACCGAATTCACTTTTTACATAGTCATCGGCGATGATGGGGATCAGTCGGTCGACCAGCGGCAAGCGCACTTTTTTGCCGATTAATTTTTGATACCTCTCGTCATCGGGATGAACCGCCACGGCAGTATCGCCAAGCATCGTCTCCGGACGCGTCGTGGCAACGGTAATAAATTCCCCGGGCGCTCCATCGATCGGATAGCGCAGGTGGTAGAGTGCCCCCGTGACTTCCTTATTCTCAAGTTCGTCGTCAGAGATGGCGGTCTTCAGAACGGGATCCCAATTGACCAGACGTTCGCCCCGATAAATCAGCCCCTCGTTAAAAAGCTGCACAAAAATTGCCCGAACCGCCTTCGAAGGGTGCGGATCCATGGTGAAGGTTTCCCGGCTCCAGTCGCAGGAGAATCCCATGCTGCGAAACTGCTCGCCGATCATGCCGCCGTATTTTTCCTTCCAGGCCCACAGCCGTTTTTCAAATTCTGGTCGTCCAAGCTCTTTACGCGTCTTGCCTTCCTGTTCCTGGACTGCTTTTTCCACCATCATCTGGGTAGCGATGCCTGCATGGTCGGTCCCTGGCAGCCAAAGGGCGTTGAAGCCGTGCATGCGTTTCCATCGAACAAGAATGTCCTGAACGGTATACGTCGTGCCGTGCCCCATGTGTAGTTGTGCGGTGACGTTTGGGGGCGGCATCAGGATCGTATAGGGCTTTTTCTCGCTGTTCTCATCAGCGTTGAAAAAGCCGCCTGCGGCCCAAAAGTCCCACCATTTTTTCTCAAAAGATTTGGGACTATAGACGGGATCTAGCTCGATCATAGGGACCTCCAGTGTGGGCCCTACTGTAGCGAGGCATTGAAGGGTCAGTCAATAATAGAGCGGATGATGACCCGATGGTTTGCACCGTCGGCGATATACATGCGGTTAGCGTCGCAGGTGAGTGGGTAGGGTTGGTTTAAAGACTGCCAACTGATGCCACCGTTGTTGGCGGTATTGCTGATCAAATCCGGCTGTCCCAGGACACGGTCAGCGGGCTCGCCGTTGGAGGTAGGGAACTCATCCCAGATCAGAATGCGATGGTTTGAGCGGTCAGGGACCGTCAGACGTCCTCCGCATATGGCGACTCCCATGGGGGTGTTAAGGGTGTCTGCCCCGACAGCTCCGCCCCGATTTGCGCTCGAACTTGCCATATCCGCTTGACCGAGGACGATATCCGCGGGGGCGAAATTCGTGGTCGGTATCGTATTCCAGATCAACACGCGATGGTTGCTCCGGTCGGCAACAATCATTTTGCCCTGATAGAAGGCAATCCCTGCCGGTGTGTCGAAGCTTTTGGAGTCAGACCCCGTGACGCTGCCGGCATTGACGGCACCGCCGTTGAAGTCAGCCTGGCCGAGCACCAGATCTGCCGGGGTAGCGGTTGCTGAGGGGACGGTGTTCCAGATCAGGATGCGATGGTTGTAACTATCGGCGACGTAGAACTTGCCTTCGTGAATGACTATGGCACGCGGGTCTCGCAGTCCAGCAGCCCCTTGCAAAGCCGCGAATGTTGAAAAATCCGGTTTTCCCAGAACCCAACTCGCTGCCGCAAAGTTTCCCGTAGGAATGCTGTCGTGGACGACGATCCGGTTGTTTTCGGAATCGGCGATAAAGAGTTTTCCTTCGTGGTAGGTGATGCCGTACGGGTAATCCAGCGTACTGGCGCTCACACCTCCTGGATCGGCTGTAATGCCGGCAAAAGTTGACTGGCCCAGCACAAGTGACGCGGGATCATTGTGTGCGCCTGGGAACGAGTTCCAAATGAGGAGGCGGTTTTGATTGTCGCTGACCGCAATCGAATTGTTAAAGCGCATGGCATAGGTTGGAGTATGGATAGTCGAAGCCGTCTCTGGACTGGCGTCTGTGTTTAAATTGGTCGCCGTCTGCCCGAGCACGATGACTGGAATCGAGACGGTAAAGGCAAGATTGCCGTTATTTGCGGCTCCGTAAACGTGATGGCCAGTATTGGCGTAGATACATGGGTAATAGGTTGCGCCATCGCGAAAACCCTCGAAAGAAAAGCTCGTCCCCATAACGCCACCGACATCGATCACCTTAACGGAGCATTGTGAATCCTTCGCGACGACGACCCGGTAGTCGATTGCGATGGGGGAAGCTTCCCACGACAATCCAAGCGTATGCAACGGCGTCAGCGCCCCCGAAGGGCCGGTGACGTTAAATGCAGGAGGCGTTATGACTGCCTGACTCACCGATACTGGTGGACTGGTCGTCGCACTGTTGGTGGCGAGGACCTCGTAGGTGTAGGTGACGCCCGCATGGACGTTTTCATCTGTATAAGTCGTGGTGGTGACGGTCGCAATCTCAGACGCGGAAGCTTCCTGGTGGGCGCGCCTGACTTTGTAAGCGGTTGCACCGTCAACGCCACTCCAACTAAGTACAATAGTGTTAGCTACCACGGACATAGTTAAAGAGGCAGGGGCAGCGAGGGTCGGAGTGGCACTGGGTATGGGACTCGGGTCCGCGGAACTCGATGGCGCAGGACCGGCGACTTCCGGAGGCGGAGTGGAGCCTGGAGTCGCAGGTGGTGAGCCTTTGTCGGAATCAGACTTGCCGAAGTTTGCTTGCAGGCTGGCTTTGCACGCAAAATTTGCGCTGGCGATCCCCAGGAGACCCCAGAAAAGAACGACTTTTCCAAATCCTGAACTCAATTGACTATCACCCTCTTTGTAAGGATTTGCTTTCCATATAGGTCTCTATCGGCCGGGACAATTTCTAACTTAATGGAAAAATTGCGCCCTAACAGTCCGTAACGACTGAAATTAACTGCGAAGCCCCCGGTCCGTTAAATCCCCGCTGCGAGCTGGCCTGAAAAGGCACCTCCGAAGAATACGAAGACTTTTCTTGCCGATAAGTATCTGTAAATTAATACGAAAAATTTGTTTTTTGTGAAAATGCTAAAGCCCTAACAACTCCACTCCGAGGACCCCTGTGAGGAATTTGGGGGGCAGACCTCCCAACGGAAAATCAGAGGTCATCTTTTAGAGAAAACTGGAGGACTCATGAAACTGTTTCTAGGACGGCATTTATACAAGTGTCTGGGTTATGCGGGGATAGTAGCACTGTCGCTGACTTCCTGCGGGCAAGCACCATCGTTTCTGAATCATGAAGAGGCAGATGGTCCGCGTGGGACGGCGACAGCGCAGGGGCAAGGCCAGGCTGCTGATGCAGAAGGAGTACCTACGTCTGACGTGAATGGAGACGGCGTGATCGATGCAGCGGATGTGGTTGCAGCTGACGGAACGCCCGGTGGATCCTCCAGTGCTACAGCAAATCCGAATACCGATGCCCTCCCGGGAACCGGAGACGGTCCTTCGGGCTCAGGCTCAACAACAAATCCTGGTAATCCGCCGACAACGCCGCCACCGGCAACCTACCCGACCGTTCCGGGAGCTTCGACTGATGAGACTGCCAATATCCACAAGTGTATGGACAAGTGGAAGGTGTTGCCTTGGACGACCACGGTACCCAACTTCCGCAAAATCTATGCGTCCATCAGTATCGGCGGCTCCGGCACGACCATTAACGACACCGCGCGTACGGCTCAGCCTGAACTGGTACTGATTTATGCTGGCGTCAACGTCGGCGGTTCGACGGAGTGGAACCTGCTTAACCCCAATGGCTATTATTGCATGGTGGCTAACGTGAACGTTCAGACCGAATTCGATATCAACCTGCATTGCAACTCACGTCTTGCCGATAATTCGGTTCAGGTCAATGTCGGTGGATCGACCAACGGTTCGACTGCGGTGGTTGGTGTGAATGTTCTCTCAACGGTTACGGTCAACAACGTGTCTCCTGCTGGAGACCAGTGCATTCGTTAGGACTTAGAGGATACCTCTGAAAATCAAACAGCAGGGCTCTGGTGAGTCCTGCTGTTCCTTGCTTGATGAAAATCAGAACCGTCTAGTACGTCGTGGCGCTGCCGCCTTCTTCCTCTTCAACCTTTTCCGAGTTTGTGGAACCAGTCGATTTAGCAGATTTCGATGACTTGGATGAGTAGTCGTTGGCCATCATAGATATCTGACGTGCAGTCTTGTCGAGATCACAGCTTGCATTTTGGCAACCATAGATTTTTTGAATCCGCTCGAGGTCGCCGCGCGAAAGAGAACGACTCGTCAGTCCCTCTCCTATGTAAACCTTCGGATTCATAATGGAGCTGCTGTCACTTGCGGCGTCGATGTGGGCGAGACCAAGGAGATGCCCTAACTCATGCAGGGCCAGGGTTTGCATGTCGACTACTTCGCGCGCGTCCCGTTTACGAAGCGAAAGCCCGTCACCAATGACGTATTCCTGCTCGTTAAAACGAATATCCGCAGAGTCAATTTTATTGGCATTGCCGCTGTTATTGGTCCAAATCGTCGTTGCGATCACTTCCTTGCTCTTACCAGTCTTTTGCCAGGAGTAGTCGAGGTAGTTTCCGTTGATCGAATCTTTGAGCGAGCTATAAAGATCTGGAAAATTATCTCCATCGACATTGTCGTGGACACCCTCATAGACGAACAATGTGCGTCCGACGGCGACTTCCCAGGTCTTCATTGCTGACTTGAGGCCGCTGAGTTGTTCGTTCTCGACTTTAAATCCCGTCCTGAATTTAATCGGGAGCTTGTCCCAGCCACCGGGGGCATGCAGGCCAAAGTTTTGCGATTCAGGATCGTCAGATCCTTCCGCAACCTGAGCAGGATTGTGATCTTCTCTGAGGGAGACTTGGTACATTTGCGCACCGCAGGCGACGAAGTTGGTGAACAACACCACCGTCGTGCCGATCATGGCCCCATATTTCAATGCAAGCGACGTTGACATAAACGCTCCATACTCAGAGTGGCATTCCTGACGAGATCATCTGTCCAGATCATTAGTATGGATCTTATCGTCACATGGGAGGGTTTCTTTAGAGCCATCGCAAAATAGACGAAAATCGCCTATAAAACAGCATGTTACGAGCGCAACACGGGAGCCTAATTCTGGCCGATTTGCTGAGAGACCAGCTTGGGCGCTGCGGCAAGTGCTGCTGCCAACCCTTCGGGCTTTGTGCCACCGGCCTGGGCCATATCAGGCTTACCACCGCCGCGACCGTCGATCATGGGGGACAAACCTTTGATGATTTCCGCGGCACTGACCGACTTCGGCGCATCTTTTCCGACGGCAGCCAGGAGATGCACCTTTCCATCGTCCTTCCCTTTCATGCCCACAACCAGCACGGAATTAGTGGCCTTCATGCGGATCTGGTCTGCGATTTCCCGCAAGCGTTTCACGCCCTGTTCGTCAGCGGCGCATTCCCAGGCGATGACTGCGGTAGACCCAAATGTGATGGCTGTTTTGAGCATGTCATCGACTTCATTGCCGGCAGCAGCAGCGCTCATTCGCTCAATTTGTTTTCGCAGGTCTTTTTCAGTGGCGGCGACCTTGTCGAGCTTTTGCTCAATCTCTTCCAGTGAGGCAGCCTTGAATTTTTCGCGCACGTACCGGGATTCCGCCTCACGCTCGCGAAGATAATTGAATGCACCTTCAGAGGTATAGGCGACAATACGCCTCACGCCCGCAGCTATGCCTTGCTCACTGCCGATTTTAAAAAGGTGAATATCGCCGGCATTGCTGACATGGGTGCCCCCACAGAGCTCTACGGAGACGTCTCCCACAGACACAACGCGGACCACGTCACCATATTTTTCACCGAACATTGCAATCGCGCCGGCAGCGACGGCCGCGTCTTTGTTCATCTCTTTTTTAGTCACACCCGCATCAGCCCAGATCTGCTCATTGATCAGATCTTCCAGTTTCAGCAGAGTGTCCCGCGGGATTGCTTCGAAGTGAGCGAAGTCAAAGCGCAGGGCCTCATCATTGACCAGTGATCCGGCCTGCTTGACGTGGTCACCCAGAACCTTTCGAAGGGCCCAGTGCAGGAGATGCGTCGCTGTATGATTGCGCGCTGTGAGGCGTCGTCTGCGCACATCAACCTTTTGGTCCAGAATATCGCCGGACTTTACTGCGCCCTGCATCGTCTTAACTTTCAAGACCGACATCGTGGGCACTGGCTTTGTCACGTCGACGACCGTACCAGTAAAGCTTTTGCCAATAAGCGTTCCGTGGTCACCAGTCTGGCCGCCGCTCTCCGCATAGAATGGCGTGACATCCAAAACCAACTCAAGGATTCCCTGAGAGTCTTTTGGGTCGATCACTGCCAGGACTTTGCCTGAGCCGGCCAATTGCTCATAACCGGTGAATTTTTGTGTCACCCCTTCGTCGCGCAACTTGTCGGCAATTTCGTGATAGATCGCGCTTGTTGCGTGTTCGCCGGAGCCCTTCCAGTTTTTACGGGACTGAGATCTTTGCTGATCCATGGCTTTCTCAAAACCAGGCTCATCAACCGTGAACTTGTGTTCTTCACAGATCACGCGCGTCAGATCGATCGGAAATCCATAAGTGTCGTAGAGCTTGAACGCGACGTCACCGGATAGCGCCTGCCCGGGTTTCATGCTCGCCGTGGCTCCTTCCAGAAGGGAAAGGCCAGTCTCAAGGGTTCGGAGAAACTGTTCTTCTTCGCTTAAAACCACCCGGTCGACAAAAGCGCGCTTATCCCTCAAGTCAGGGTAGGCCTCGTGCATCTGATCGATGACAAATCCGCAGGTCTTATGAAAAAAGGCCTGATTGAAACCGAGTTTTTTTCCGTGGCGAATGGCGCGTCGCATAATGCGCCGCAGAACATAACCTCGCCCTTCATTTGATGGCATGACACCGTCAGCGATGAGAAAAGTTGCCGCGCGGGCATGGTCGGCGACCACCCGGAAGGACGCCGCGAGCGTGCTTTTTGGCTCATATTTTTTAGTGGCGAGGCTGGCGGTTTTGCCAATGATGACATCGAAGATGTCGGTGTCGTAATTGGTCTCTACCTCTTGAATAATCGACGCGATGCGCTCAAGCCCTGCGCCGGTGTCTACGCTCGGCTTGGGGAGTGGCGTCAGATCGCCGGCGGCATTCCGGTCATACTGCATAAAGACAAGGTTCCAGAACTCCATAAAACGATCGCAGTCGCAGCCGACATTGCATGTGGGCTTTCCACATCCGTACTTTGTGCCGCGATCGATAAACAGCTCGGAGCAAGGGCCACAGGGGCCAGTGTCACCCATGGACCAAAAGTTATCTTTTGCGCCCATGCGAAAAATACGATGTTTCTCCACACCCTCTTGCTTGTGCCAGATTTCAGCGGCTTCATCGTCGGTCTCAAACACAGTGACATATAGCCGTTCGCGGGGGAGCTTCAGCACGTTCAAAACAAAATCCCAGGCGTAATGGATGGCTTCTTTTTTGAAGTAGTCACCGAAAGAGAAGTTCCCCAGCATTTCAAAGAATGTGTGATGACGCGCGGTGAAACCAACATTCTCGAGGTCATTGTGCTTTCCGCCGGCACGGACGCATTTTTGCGACGTGGCGGCGCGTTTGTAAGGACGATGTTCTTTTCCTAAAAAGACATCCTTGAACTGAACCATTCCGGCGTTTGTGAAAAGCAACGTGGGGTCGTTGCCAGGGACCAAAGACGAGCTTTCGACGATCTGGTGGCCTTGTTTGGCGAAGTAATCGAGAAAGCGGGAACGAATCTCAGCGGTACGCATGGCAGGTGACCTTTGCGGATACAAAAAAGGCTCCCGGCCGCTGTTTGAAACAAGCCGGGAGCCCTTGAACCATTATTCAACTTTTAGAAGTTCAACCTCAAAAAGCAGCACTGAATTGGGAGGGATCACACCACCGACCCCACGGTCCCCGTAGCCAAGATGTGCCGGGATGGTCAGCTTGCGTTTTCCACCGACTTTCATTCCTTTGACCCCCTGGTCCCAGCCCTGGATGACCTGACCGGCCCCCAGTGTGAAGGTGAACGGTGAATTACGGTCAAGGGAGCTGTCAAACTTGGTCCCATTTTGAAGTGTCCCCGTATAGTGAACAGTCACCTTTTTACCATCGGTGGCCTCATCGCCGGATCCGGTGACCTCGTCCGTAAATTCCAGTTTTCCTTCAGGGGTGCTGGCAGCCGGAGGCGTCGAGCCATCGGCGGGCTTTTGAGCAGCATCACCAGTGGTGGCGGTACTTCCGGGCTGACCGGCGTTGTTATCTTTGGAGCACTTGGTGCAGCCAGAGAGGTTAAGTCCGAGAGACAGAACGGCAAGTGCAGCTGCAACTGTTTGAAGCTTTAGGCGCATTGTGGTTAAACTCCATTCATTCAAGAGAAGACGTAAAGGTTCACTATGCGAGAGTTTTTTGGGCATTGCAACGGTCTGTTGATCCTGTTGCACGGTGGCGCGGGCATACAGGACCCGAAAGGCGAATCCGTCGGGACAGGATCCACGGAACTCAAAGAATATGCGGTCCGTGGCTTCCAAAGTCTTAAGGGCGGCAAAGCCCCCCTCGACGTGCTCACGGAATGCCTAGGATACATGGAAGACAGTCAAACTTTTAACGCCGGGCGCGGCGCGGCCCTCCAGGCCGATGGGCAGGCACGTTTGACGGCAGCGGTGATGGACGGCACTCGTCAGAGCTTTTCTGGTGTTATTTCTGTGAGTTATGTAACTCACCCCTCGCTATTGGCCCGGCACCTGCAGGACCAGGACGCCCGAGTCCTCACCAGCCCCGGCGCTGAATTACTGGCGAGGAAGCTGAATACCCCGGTCGAAAGCCAGGTCACCAATGCCCGCCTTAAAAACTGGGTCACCAAATTCGAAGCTGGTGATCGAGGTCTTTTCGATACGGTTGGCTGTGTGATCCGGACACCTGATGGGAGGCTGTATGCCGGGACGTCCACAGGCGGCCGTGGCTTCGAATTTCCAGGACGAGTCAGCGATTCGGCCACCGTTGCCGGCAATTATGCTTCGGAATTTGCCGCGATTTCCGCGACAGGAACCGGCGAAGAAATTGTCGATGATGCCCTGAGTGCCCGGATAGAAACCCGCTGCCGCGATGGCGCTACGCTAAAAGATGCCGTCATGCGAACGATCGTTGAGGCGAAAGCGCGGCAGCGCAGCTATGGCTTCATAGCGGTGTCTAAATCTGGTGAATTTGCCGCCGCCCATACGACGCCGACGATGACATTTGCAGTATTGGGGGATGGGCAGATCCTTGCCTCATCCTGACGCGGCTTCAGCGGGACCTGCAATCCTCAAAAATCCAATTTGCCATGGATTCGTAATAGTTATGTGTATCTGTCGGGGCTTGAAGGAGACGGGGCGAGGTGATGTTGACCTCTGAAAGGACTCCCCCGATCAAGTCAAATCCAACTAGAACAACCCCGGCGCTGTACAGCCGGCTTGCAACATCTGATACCACAGCCACCTCCTGCGCAGTCGGCTGATGGGCAGCAAGGACAGCACCGGCCCGGGTATTTGCCAGAAAGTTCCCAGGGGCTGGTTTTTTGAGGCACCAGGCCAGCGGCTTGCCTGCTAAGGCAAAGGCCCGCACTTCGCCGTCAAAGATGGCTTTGTTGAAGGGTTGGGCGAGCCGGACCGTCGTGCTGTTTGCTGTCTCTGCTGTCAGGAGGGTAAGCGCTTTCTCCCGGGAGGTCTTTGCCAGCTCCAGACGGAACACGCCGCGACCGCCAAAAAGCAGTAAGGGCTTGATCACCGCATCGCCGCTGCATTCAGCCTCGATAAACTGCAGGAGTTCTTCCGGATCGGCACTGACCAAAGCCGCCGCTGCGGCTTCTGGAAAAGAGAAAATGGCGAGTTTCTCATTGATGGAACGCAACGCCGCAGGGTCATTGTAGATTTTTGATTTGCCCGCGGCACTTTCCAGGAGCCACGTGGCGGAAACGTATTCCAGATCGAAGGGCGGGTCTTTGCGCATATGGATACCGGAAAAATCCGCCAGCGAAACCTTTCCATAGGAACCGGAGGAAAACTGCATCGATCCTTCAGCACCCGGTGCGGAAGCGACCTCGGGAAAGGTCAGGGGCGCGCAAAAGGCATGTGCTGAGGAACGTCCGCTGGTCCATCCCATTTTATTGATGGTGGTGACGAAGATCTCCGCGCCGGCTTTTTGAAGCTCGCGAGCGAGGCGTAACGAGGTATCCAGGGCCAGATGCAGGGAATCCAGCGGATCCATGACAAAAAGATGGCGCTGGAGCCCATTCGGGAGCCTTCCGGTGCGGTCAGAATTTCCAGCGGACTTTATGGACGAATTGCCGCGCATATAATATTCCTTCGGTGCTAAGTATTCGCAGTGTCCCGTATTTTTTCTGCCCGCGCAACCCAGGTGCCGCGATTATCTTCAGGAGCAAGAGTCATGAGTCAAGTTTTGGAATTGCGTAGTCTAAAAGATCTCGAGTTGCAGAACAAAAAAGTTTTGTTGCGCCTGGACCTGAATGTGCCGATCAAAAACGGCAAAATTCAGGATGACACCCGCATCCGCGAGGCGATTCCGACGCTTAAATACATCTTAGAGCGGACCTCTAAACTGGCAGTTTGTTCGCACCTTGGGCGTCCCAAGAACGGGGGAAGCCCCGCGGATTCTTTAGCGCCGGTGGGAGAACGACTGGCGGAACTTCTCGAGAAAGAAGTCGTCTTATCGGCAGACTACGTGAGGGAGCCTGCCGTACAGGTTCTGAACCAACTTCCATCTAATCAGTTTATCCTTCTTGAAAACCTCAGATTTAACGAAGGTGAAGAGGCAAACAGCCTGGATTTTGCGCACGCTCTCGCTGATGGATTCGATTTTTATGTGAATGACGCATTTGGAACCTCGCATCGTGCACACGCATCTGTCGCCGCAGCGGCAGAGATCTTTCCGCCTGAACGCCGCGCCGCTGGCCTTCTGATTCAGCGCGAAATCACTGCACTTGGAAGTCTGGTCACCAATCCCGAAGCGCCGTTTACCGTGGTCATGGGTGGCGCAAAGGTTTCGGATAAAATCGCCGTAATCCTCAATCTCCTGCAAAAGTGCAACAACCTGATCATCGGTGGCGCAATGGCCTATACTTTCCTGAAGTTTCAGGGGGTCAATGTGGGCACCTCCAAAGTAGAGGATGGAAAGTTGAATCTCGTTGAGACGATTATGCGCAACGCTGAAGCGCGGAAGGTGACGATCCACCTGCCCGTTGATCATGTCGCCGCCGCGGAGTTCTCGGAGAATGCGACGCCTGTAGTCGTCGCCTCGAAAGACATTCCTGCCGGACTCATGGGGCTTGATATTGGTGCGGCTACGATCACCAATTTTTCACGCGTGATCTCCCAGTCCAAGACCGTGCTGTGGAACGGCCCCATGGGTGTATTTGAGTGGAAGCCCTTCAGCACGGGCACAATGGCCATTGCTCGCGCCATGGCAGAATCCCGCGCCAAGACCATCGTTGGGGGTGGTGATTCGGTTTCTGCAGCAAATAAATCGGGACTCGCAGATAAAATGTCGCACATTTCCACGGGGGGTGGTGCCAGTCTTGAGTTTTTGGAAGGAAAGATCCTGCCGGGTTTAAAGGTTTTGTCGGTTCGCTGATATTTTTGGAGGAATTCAAATGTCCCGTCGTCGCCTGCTTGCTGGTAACTGGAAGATGAACAAATCAATTAGTGAACTGCCGGCTTTTTTTGAAGCGTTTGCCAAGGAAGCTGGTTTGGATTCTGATGGTGGCGGCAGGAACAACCGCGGTTATGACGTCCTTTTTGCAGTTCCTTATACCCTGTTAGCGCGTGCCTCGGAGCTCGCAAAACCTTTGGGTATCATCGTCGCGGCGCAAAATGTCCATTTTGAGGCGTCTGGAGCGTTTACCGGCGAAGTTTCCATTGCGATGCTTAAGGAGCTGGGGGTGACCTGGACCCTGATCGGTCATAGCGAAAGGCGCCAATATTTTGCTGAAACCGATGAGTCGGTCGCAAAGAAAGTACGGGCCGCCCTAAACGCCGGCATGACTCCGGTAATTTGCGTGGGAGAGACCCGGCAGGAGCGCGAAACCGGGGTGACCAAAGTGATCGTGGGGCGTCAGCTTGATGCCGCTCTGGCTGCTGCTGCGGGCGATGTGGACAACATTGTGCTCGCTTATGAGCCAGTATGGGCGATCGGCACTGGCTTGTCTGCGACCAGTGCTCAGGCTCAGGAAGTGCACTCCTTTATTCGGGAGCGAATGGCGGAAAAGTGCGGTCCGAACGCCGCGAAGTCAGTGCGCATTCTCTACGGTGGCAGTGCGACACCAGCAAATATTGATGAGTTGATGGGGCAACCGGATATCGATGGCGGACTGGTTGGCGGCGCGTCGTTGAAGCCGGCGGATTTCGCTAAGATGGCACGGGTGGTTTCGGCTGGGGCTTGTTGATGAAGGGTGCTTCGATAAAGGGAAACGCACACTGACAGAAAATGAGGATCCCGATTCCGAGGCTGGTCATCGTTATCCAATAAATTGTTGGAATCTGGTAATGCCAGCCGGAATTTGTGCCGAAGTCGCGCACAGCCGTCAGGAAGATACCGTGAAAAAGGTAATAGGAGTAACTAACTCTCCCCAGGGTTTGCACGCTTATATGGCTAAGAATGCGAATCATTGGTTTGAGATATAAGACCACTGCGAACAGGAAAGTGTTGATCAAGCCGGAGAAGTCGTTCATTCCTCCAGCCAGCCCGACCGCCAAAAGCCCCAGGAGCATGTTCTGCCAAAAGTCCGTGTTGTGTGTTCTGAAGAATTCTCTAAATCGAACCCCGATCTCACACCAAAAATGAGCGACGATCATCCCGGGTCCAAAGTAGGTCACAAATAATCGCAGCGGATCGGTTCGAAAGACAGTTGCTGCGAGCGCTAGCCCAGCCAATAAAATGCCCGTGCGTTTGCCTCTGGCAAAATAGGCCATGGCTGGTAGGGCGGCGTAAAAGATCCATTCCCATCGCAGGCTCCAGAAAACACCGGCGACAATCAAATTTGTTCCACCGACACCGTTGATGTCAGGAAAATCCCAACGCAGCAGACCGAAGCAAAGCCACTGCATGACCTCACTCAGAACATCACCAACAGGCTTATGAAAGGCAAAGTCGGACCGCCAACCGACCACAAGAAAAAGCGCAGCGCAGGCAGCGTAATATGCCGGCAACAGGCGGCGTAACCGGGCACGAAAAAAAGGCCGAATCTCCAATGGCCCGGAACTTTGAAGGCAGCGCCGCCAGAACAAGAATCCGGTGATGCCAAAGAAAAGCTTCACACCCTCGGCTCCCGCCTCAGCATAAAGCCTCGCAGGAGGCGTGTCCCAAACTCCAGTGCTCAAGAACATGTAAGTGATTGCAGCATGGTGGATGAAAACAGAAACCGCCAAAATCCCGCGCAGCCCCTCCAACTGAGGGAAAAACCCGAGGCCAGATGAGGATTCCGGGGTACGTGGTCCATTTGAATTGGCAAGGCGGATTAAGGAGAGATAGGCGAAGATCCCGGCAAACACCAATAAAAACCAGCCCCCTGCAAAGTGCCCCATCCGGTTTCACCTCAAACCTGATATCTGCAGCAACTTTGAGGAGTTGCGAGTCGCTATGACGAAGCTGAGTTTTGCATGAAAAGAAGTTGCAAGCTACTGAAAGGGCCAGTGAAGTGGGAAGTCAGGTGAAATGGGCTGGGGCAGTTTTAGGCCCCCCCCCGGTACCCTTTCGTCAAAGGCATATCGGGGGTGGGTGGGTTGGGGGTGCAGCTTCCGCTTCAGCTCAGAGTCTACGCAGCGTTACAGGCCCGCAGTTTACCAGCTCCGTTCAGGTGTTCTTGCAGTGCGCGTGCAGACAGCTCATCAAGGTCTTCAGCAAAGATCAGAGTGACTTCAGTATTGCGGCAGTTGGTATTCCGTTTTTTCAGCTGGGAGATCACTTCAACGATTCCTCCGGGGCAGTACATAACGAGACTGGGATTGAACCCTTCCGTTTCACGCATCAGGTGGAAGGCACTGTCTACTTCAACGGTATGGACAGGCAGTTTCATTTGGATTTCGAGCACCTGCTTGGTCGTGAAGAACTTGTGGTAGTTGTCTTCGATGATCAGGATTTGGTTCTTCATTTGCTCTTCCCCCTTGCGTCTAATGTCTCTTTGCGCATTTTGTCGCTGTGTCCTGCCTTAGGACTTTGCAATGGGGGTGCCAGAGGCAATTTCGATGAAATCGTTGGGAAAAATAGCTTTACTTGACTAGGTATCCACAGGCGATGCTATATAAGTCACCCTTTTTCCAACATACCTGTGCCCTTCAGGACACTCTGGGGTGGGGAAAATGGGGGGTTTTACTGACCATGGCTCATAATAATACTGTGATTACGGATCATTACAATAACCCCGGCTTAAAGGATGGCTCAAGAAATGACTAGGTTACATATCGTGGGTGGTGGCCTGGCGGGGGTTGAGGCTGCTTGGCAGGCGATTTGCCAGCAAATACCCGTAACTATTCATGAAATGAGACCAAAAACCATGACTCCGGCCCACCAATCGGGCAGACTGGCAGAATTAGTTTGTTCGAACTCTCTCAAATCGATGCAGGTAGATTCCGCGCCAGGATTACTTAAACGCGAAATGATGGCTTTGGGTTCTTTAATTTTGCAGGCAGCGGAGGCGTCTAAGGTCCCGGCTGGAAATGCTTTGGCAGTCAATCGTGACCAATTTTCTTCACATGTTGAAAATGCACTTAGCGAATCCCGCTTTTTTACCCGTGTTGACGAAGAGGTGATCTCAATTCCGACTGAAGAAGAGATGGCGTCGAGAAATGAGCGGTGGATCATCGCTTCGGGGCCTCTTACTTCCGCCGCCCTTGCCGGGGAGCTGGTTCGATTGTGTGGCGCAGAGCAACGTCTGTATTTTTTTGATGCGATTGCTCCGGTCATCGCGGCCGAGTCCATTGATCAGAGTAAAGGATTTCGTGCGGGTCGCTATGAGGAAGGCGACGGGGATTATTTGAATCTGCCGATGAACAAGGCGCAATATGAGGCCTTCATTGATGCCGTGATTGCAGCGGAGAAGGTGCCTCTTCATGACTTCGAAGACGTGACCTACTTTGAGGGTTGCCTTCCGTTGGAGGTGATGGTTGAGCGGGGCAGGGAAACTTTGCGGTTTGGCCCGATGAAACCGGTCGGCTTTACCGACCCCAAGACAGGCCATCGGCCTTGGGCTGTATTACAGCTGCGCCTCGAGAATAATGAGGGAACCATGTACAGCATGGTTGGCTTTCAGACAAAGATGAAGTGGCCTGAGCAGGCCAGGGTTTTTGCGATGATTCCCGGGCTGGAGCAGGCTGAATATCTTCGGTTTGGCAGCATTCATCGCAACACCTATGTGAAAAGCCCTGAGGTTTTGCACCAGGACTTTTCGTTCAAATCGAATTCCCGCGTTTATTTGGCAGGACAGGTTGCCGGTGTGGAAGGCTATACGGAGTCGGCGGCCATGGGGATTCTCGCCGGGCGGGCGGCCAGTGCCGCGCTAAAGGGTGAAGCTTTTTCTATGCCGCCAAAAGGCTCGATGATTGGTGCAATGGCTTCCTACATCGTGAGGGGAGGCAACGGCCCTTTTCAACCGATGAACGCCAATTTGGGCTTGCTGGCTCCACTCCCGCGGGAGCGCGGCCAAAGCAAAGTCGAGCGAAAAGGACTGCAGTGTGACAGAGCGCGAGCTTCATTTGACGGATGGTGCCAAACGGCACCTGCCTCATTCGTGACAATAAAAGAGGCGCCCCCCTGCGAGAGCGCCTCTTTGAATTAACGTATGAAGAACTGCGCTACAATGGCGCAGCGTCTTTCTGAAGCTCATTAGTAACGAGATCCAGAAGCTGGGAAGACACACAGATGATGTCTTTAGGCTGGCAGCCTTCGCTCTGCAAATGCTTAAAAATAGAGCTCGCTAATAACTTCACCGCACGGTCTGGCATCGGTACCTGTGATGTTGGTGTCGTGCTGTTGGTCGCTTCGGTATTGGCTTTCATCACTTAAAATCCTCCCGCATGATCTCCTCTATTGACTAGTACAACTTTCATGCCGATTCCATAAAATTCTAAGCCAGTACAAAGTAAGCACCTGATACCCCTATAGTTTTTGCTGAAATGTGGTAGACTTGAAACCCCGTTTGCACGACTTGGGGGGCCAAAGGTTGCCCGGTTTTGTGGTGCTGGAACCACAGGCGGGGTGCACCGGTGTGGTGCACCGGGCACAGTGGGTCAAGTAAAGTTAACAGACCATTTTTTTTGGATATATTCGAAATGTCGGAGATTTTCGTTTTGTTTATGCGGGTATTGCCCCGGAACCTGCTTAGCTATGCGGCGGGGTGGGTTGCCCGGCTGCGCTTGCCGGCTATCGTTCAGCAGCAATGCAATCGGGTCTTTGTCCGGATCTTCAGAATCAATATGAATGAAGCCGAGCGGTCTTTATCTACATACACCTCCATAGAAGACGTCTTTGGCCGAAAGCTAAAAGCGGGAAGCCGTAGTATTCTCGGGAGCTTCGTTTCGCCGTCGGATGGGTTCCTGGCGCGGAGTGGCCCCATACAGGCAGGGCAACTGATTCAGGCAAAGGGATTGTATTATCAGGCCCGGGAGCTTGTGTTTGGTGGGTTTGAATGTGCGGAGCCCGAGCCGGAATATACCTGGTTTACCACCGTTTATCTGGCACCACACAATTACCACCGGGTTCATGCGCCGGTAGCAGGGCGATTGACTTGTATTCGCCACCTGCCGGCATCACTATGGCCCGTGAACCTGCCGTTTGTTGAACATCTCCCCCGCCTTTTCTGCCGGAACGAACGACTGGTGTTTGACATTAGATTGGTAGACGGCGAAACGAATGCGGACGCCGGGATTGTCCACGCTGTTATGGTCGGGGCATTTAATGTCGGCCGAATGATCACGCCGTTTTTACCCGATTTCGCTACAAACGATTGGGAAAGGATTAAAAGTCCACGAGCCCGTGAATTCCGCCTCAATGAACAGAAGCCAGGTGGCCCCAGTCTCGACCTGAAAGCTGGCGAAGAGTTAGGAACATTTCTATTGGGTTCGACGGTGGTGTTAGTTTTGGACCAGCGCGCTGCCTCGCGGTTTCGGCCTGTGCAAGCTGAAGGCAATCGGCCTATACTTATGGGACAAGCGCTATCGTAGGACAGAAGTGAAATGATTTTTAGAGAAACCCGCAAAACAAAAATTATCTGGTCCTTCGAAGCCAGAGTCCTTGCAGATACTTGGGTATCAAGGATTTCGGAGGAAGATGTTGATGCCCTGCGCCTGGTGTTCAATCAGGAGACAGCGGGCAATATTCCTAAGTTCATCGATGCCTTCAGGCAATCGCGCAAAGCCGATGAAAAAGCTCCTTCGATTATTGTCGATGTTGCCGAGGGAGCGCGGGGTGCCATTACTAATCTGAAGACAGAGAAAGAAATCCCTTTTGGAACAAAGGTTCGGATCGGTACCACGGGATCCGGGGAGATGTTTGAAGTAACCGCCAAACGCCTTGAGGTTCTTTTTAAGAAAGACGCCACGGTATTTCTGGGGTACGGCAATGTGGTTCTCAAGACACTTTCAGTGTCTTCCACGGTAGTGGAGCTGGAAGCGATCCAGGGTGGTATGGTCTACCCTGACACGGACGTTCACGTCCCTTCGACCCGCCAACCACCTTCTTTAAAAGATTACGATGCTGCCGCACTTGCGGAGATATTCAAACGTAACGTTGACTTTGTCGTCATGCCCGGCATTCGTTCGCTGGAGGCCTTGCGCGAATTCAAGGGCTACTTCGAAAAAATAGGCGGGAAGTTTAAGCCATGGACAATTTTGCGGGTGGATTGTGAAGAGGTCTATCAAAACCTCGATCTTCTGCTGCCCGAAGTGGATGGGGTTTTGATATCCCGCCGGGAGATGGCCCTTTCGTTCGACCCGGCCACGATACCGATGCTCACCAAGGAAATCATTCAGCGTTGTAACGATCAGGCCAAAGTAGTGTTTACCGCGAGTGAGATGCTTGGGAGTATGCGGCGAAATGTGACGCCGACTCGCGCGGAAGTTTCAGACATCGCCAACGCCGTAGCTGATGGGACTGATGCTGTTGTGTTGTCCGAAGAGGTGACACAGGGTAAGTATGCGGACAAAGCGTTACACCTGACGCGTCGGATCATCGCCGACGCGGAGAAGCGTACGGACGAGACTCCCAACTGGATCAAACTCGCTCCGTCGATCAGCACGGAGTTTGACGCCATCGCTTATACCGCCTACAGGACAGCAAAGCGTGTTAAAGCGAAAGCCATTGTATGTATCACTAAAGCAGGAAATACCGCTCTGAAGCTCGCGAGTTTCGGGCTGCCGGTACCGGTGATTGCGGTGACTTTCGATAAGGAAGTTCTCGGGAAGCTGGCTTTGGTAAAAGGCGTGAACGGGATTGCCCTGGAAATCGATCCGACGATTGATGATGTCCTGCAGACCGTAAACGATCGACTGTTGAGGGATAGCTGGCTAAAGGCTGGAGATCGGATAATTTTTGTCTCGATTACCCTTTCTTCTGTCGGTCGTGAAGCCAGCAATTTGTTTACAGTGCAGACGCTGAACTAATTTTTCCTGTCGCAGATGTCGGGAGGGGTCCTATGTTCGCTGGGGTTAACTTGCGGGTGGTGACTTGCTTGCTGTTGGCCGTCGCTTTGGTGGAAGGCGGGTCAGCAGTTCTCGCGCAGGAGTCTTCGTCGGGCGCAAAGTCCTCGCCTGCCAAGTCTCCGGCGGCAAAAAGCTTTTCAGCAACCAAATCGTCTGACTCCGGATTGGTCGGGGGCTTTTATGGCAATCTGGAGCTCCGCCACCACTTGAATACCTACTATGACGACGAGGGTTACCTGGCTCGCAGAGAACCCTCAGTGCATAGCCGGCTTCAATTGGGCATGAGGTTCTATGACAACCTCATCGATGCTTTCCTGACTTTAGGGATATACAAAGTTCCCGAAACCCAGCAGGTATCGCAGCGTCGTCCAGAGCTGGAAGTGGATGTGTATCCAATCAATAACGAATACGTCACCATTCAGGCGTATGGTATCGCTCAGGCGCCATTCAGTCCGGGAGACCAGGCCCCGGTGGATCGGGAAACTGAAGACAGGATAGATGCTGGAGACGAGTCTGAAGGGACGGCGGTATCACTGGGCCTTACACCATTGCTCAAATATCCACTGGCAGCTGGGTCGGGAAAATTGGTTTTTAAAACCGGGGTAGATGCCTGGACCAAGATGTACTCGCGCCGACAATATACAACCGTAAAACCGGATGAAGATGATCGGGACCGCCTTGGACTTGCTCCAGACGAATCCGGCGAGCAGGAAATCGAAGACTATGCACAGCATTATGCAACCGAAGGAATGATTGGGTTAGGTCTTTGGAACGCCAATATACCCGATCTGTCGGCGGATATTGGCGCATTTTACGAAACGCGGTTTACCCCGGTTTATGAAAAAGGTGAAGACTCGACCGATTATCACTACGACGCGGATCGAAGCTCTCATTTTCGCTTTCGTCTCCAATATCAATGGTCACCGCGGATTACTCTCGTGAATGATTTGTTTCGCTTTCATGAAGGTCGCTTTGGAAAACTTGCGGAAGGCGAAGATCGGCGGTTCCGCAATATTGCGCGGATCACTTGCCGGCTTTAAAGTGCCTTCATAGGTGAGGGACATGAATTCAACCGAGCACTTGGAAATCGAACACAAATTTCTGGTGAATGCTGGGTTTGATCTCGGTGAGTTTAAACGCCGCGTCCGCGCCCTCAAGCCGAGTCATGAAACCGAAGTAGATGTACGGGATGTTTATTATGTGCCGATGTCGCGAATACCTTGCGTCTTGCGCCACCGCTACGACCATGAGCTGCAACAATTAACGATGAAATCGATTGGATCAAAGGACGCAGAAGTCCGGACTGAGGTGAATATTGATCTCAGTCAGGCGAAAGGCGATCAGTCGACAACGATTCGGGCTTTTCTTGCTCCATTTGAGATCATCTGGTCCGGTGGCCTTAGCAAAAGGGTGACCGCCTTTCATTTGCCTCGTTGTGAGGTTGTTCACTACACAGCCGTGGCTGACAAAGATATTGATGGTGCTGCTGTGGCGGTTCACTGTGTTGAATTTGAAGCCGTCGGGTGTTCGTCGGTCGCTGAAGCGGTAGAAGTCATTCGGTCCTATGAGTCGATGCTGGGATTTGATGCGGCGACCAGAACCAAAGAAAGTCTGTTTGAAATGATTCTTGCTCCAGCTATTCCAGCCGAAGTGAGAAAGAAAATTCGGGTTAATATTTGATAGTGGAGGCAGCTGCTGTGCGAGTGACCAGTGACACGATTAGACTGACCATTAGACCGGCGATGAGTTTGGCCGTGGCGGGTATTTGTTTGTCTCTTTCCGGATGTGTGACCAGCGGCACTCATGAAAAGCTCCAGAAGGAACATGAGGCGATTCAGGAAGAGAACATTCGGTTGAAGGCGGATCTTATCGCCGCAGGTGGACGCATTTCGACACTGGATAAATCTCTTGAGAGCACATCAAGCGAGCGCGATCGAATGGCGAAGGCGCTGGCTGAGTCAAACCAGCGGCAGGCTGAAGTCGATAAACGCATGGCTGAATATCGTGATCTCGTCGGCAAGTTCAAGGAGATGATCGATTCTAAGACATTGCTGGTAAAAATTGACAAGGGGCGGATGGTGGTCGGAATGGCAACGGACATTCTGTTCACCTCCGGGTCGGCAAAGTTATCGCCCACTGGTAAGACAGCCGTTTCCAACGTTGGCAAATTGCTGGCGTCAATCGAGGGACGGGAGTTTCAGATCGAGGGACATACGGACAACATTCCCATTGGATCAGCGAGCTTTGGGTCCAATTGGGATCTGGCTTCGCAGAGAGCGATAAACGTTTTAAAAGTCATGAAGGATGCCGGCGTTCCTGCCGAGCGACTCAGTGCAGCAAGTTATGGTGAAACCCGTCCGGTAGGACCAAACAGCACGCCGCAAGGGCGTGCTGCAAACAGGCGAATCGAAATTGTGGTAGTGCCCGATCTTTCCGGTCTGCCGGGCTTCGATGCGCTAAATCGGCTGAGTTCAGCGAATTGACGGGAACCTCTGCGAGCAGGCTGAAAAGCACTGCGAAGAGAACCCAATAAATGTCGCGTCAGTCGGGCGCAGATCGCCGGGGATCAGGTCCCAATAGTTGCCGCGGAATCGGCAGCAGGAGTCGCATTGATCCTTAGTTGATACTGCCGAATGATTCGCACAAAACTGTGGACCTGGTTCCTCTACTTGTTTTCCCGGGTCAAATGCCTGGGTTGACTCGAATTTATATTGGTCACCACAGAATGCCTGTGCGCATCTCAGATGATCGGGATCCAGTAAGTCTGGTGGAACGGATCCTTTCGGCGCGGTACAGGTCTTGCCCCAATTGTAATACACGATCGATGTACCCTCGACGCGGTAGTTAAACGTATGGTGCGCCGGACTCCCCTGAAAAGGCGCCAGTCCGTTGCACGAGACAATACCAGTGACCTTTGGCTCGTCCCTGACGGATTCGTTGGCAGCTGAGTGGCAGTTGTAATTCAGGATGTCATAAGGCTGCCCCTTATAATCACAGTGCCCCTGATTGCCGGTTGTCGGTTTTGGTAGTTTTGACTCACCAAATTTTTTGTTGTAACACTCCTGCAATTCGACCTTTGCTGCTGCGAGGCGCGCCTCCAGACTTGCTAAAATGGTGTTTTGTGGCTTGGCACCGGTGTTTGCAGAAGCCGTTCCTGATCCAGTTGTTCTGATGGGGGCTGCCGGCACGGTGGTCTCGTATTCATTTAGTGCGAATGCAGTGTTGGTGGGCTCTAAAACGGCGTCTTTTCCGGCCTTAGACTGTTGAATCTGTGCCTCCAAAATATAGACCTTCGATTCCAGGTCCGCACAACTCCCAACCCCCTCACCCGAAGCAAGTGTGGCGTCCTCAGATTTTGTACTGCAGGAGGCAAAGCCAATGGCGATAACCAAAGAAATTCCGAAAATTCTCATGCACGTTCTCCAAAAAATGCGGGTTTAAATGCGGACATGGAGCAACGGAGCCGGCAATGATATGGCAACAAGGCAGCAGAGCAGCTTTCAATTTTGTTTGAGATCAGGCTTACAAAAATCGTACCGACGCTAAGTAGCTGATTTCGTCAGGTACTGTTGCGAGTCCAGGTGTTTACTGCCCGGTTTTTGTATGAACTCTAGGCATTTTTGGCGATTGAGAGGTGGAACCGGGCGGGCCGATCGCCTTCGCTGGCGAGGAAAGTAAGGGCTCCTTTATAGGCTTCGATCATGCGAAGGGACATTCGAAGTCCGAGCCCCTGTCGGACACGAATGTTTCCCTTTAGAAAGATGTTATCGGCGGTTAGTTCATTGAAAGAGTCCCGCGAGAATCCCGACCCGGAATCCTCCAGGTCAATGTGTATCGAATTGGAGGATTCGGTCGCTGTGACTTTTATGGTCATCTGCGGAAGCTTCGACTCAAGGAGGCAGCGGGCAGAATTTCTAAACAGATTCGTAAGGATCTGCACTAAATACAATTTGGGGATGGAGGCTACGAGAAGCTCTGAGCTGCCGAGCACAAGAACATACTTGATCGACCGGTACTCAGGCACCTTTCTGAATTCGATATCGACGAGCGACCGTGCCGAGGCGATAGCCTCGTGAAGGGAGTATTCTTCTTCCGCGCTGGCCCTCATGGCGTTACGTAAGGACCTGGACAAATCGAATAAATGATTAACGGAAAGTTTCATATGTTGCATATCTGTCGTGTCTAATGCCTGGTTGCTTGAAAATTTATCGACGCAAAATTTTAAAGCAGTGACAGGGGCCGCCAGGTCGTGGGCAATAAGCGACGAGATGGCGCCAATGTGATTAGTGCGTTCCTTCTCCGCTTCGTTAAACACCCATGCGCTCAGCTCTGTTTCTTTTTCGTTGAGCCTGTTGAAAAATGAATTGGTCAATGCCTGAAACCGGCCGATAAAGCTGATGGTGCTTACCGGCAGCATGCCGACTCCGTGTTCCTGAAAGGCAGCTAGAGCGACGACATTGCGATTCATTTGGGTAAAAATCAGGTCAAGAATCTGCCATAACTCATAGGAAATAAAAGCGACAACACCAGCAACAATATAGAGGATCTGCATCTTTTGATTAAAAGTCACTTCGGAGAGATGGCCGAACTTTGTTCCAAGGACAACAAGCGCCAAAACACTGAGAAGCGCGAATGAAACAAGTGCGACCTTCTGAAATGGAACCTGGGCGGGGTATGAAAAATGGCGAAGGGATTCCTTGAGATCCCCCGCAACCTGCAGGCGATGGAGGGCCTCCGAGGCCCACTTATGTCCGGTTACATAGACCCAAAAGAAAAATGTTGAAAGGACAAACAACTCCAGCAGAAAGTAGCGGGTCCATTGCTCAAAATGAGTAAGCCCTTCGTGCGCCCAGTAAAAGACGACAATGAGTGAGCCAAAGGTCATGTTCTTCACGAAGTAAAATAAAGTAAGATGGCGCGCTTTTATGAAGGGTATCCGAACGAGGTGATCCAGCACCTCTTCCTCTGGAAGCTCATTACCTGATGCAAACAAAATGAGCCTTCGATACTCCCTCGGGGCGAAGAATTCCTGAACCGGCCTCAAAAAGCTGATAGCCATGAGGAGACTTTCGAACACGATGGCCACCCAGGCCTCGAGCATCGTCGGAGAGAGCGCGATCCAGAAGACACCATAAAAATAAATCGAAAAGAAGCTCATGTCCGCGACAGAAACGGGAACAAAAAGCAGCTTCTTTATTTCCAGGCTGGTTTGCTCGTCGGTCTTCATTGATCGACCGTATCCGACCGAATAAGGGAGATTTCGCCCAGCTCTGAGGCGACGATGGTGTAGCCAAGCGGTAGTATTTTTTTTCGTAAATTCGACAAGTGCACTTCGAGTGTATTTGGTTGAACCGTGGTGGATCGCCAGATGGCGTCCTGCAGGTCGCGCCGGGAGCAACCTCTGTCTGGCTTTTGACTCAGGAATTGGAGGATTTTTTCCTCTTTCGGCGTCAACCCTTCGATGTTGGGTAAAGCAAGTAAGCCGCATTCGCGGGAGAGAATATTCTCAACTTTGAAAAGAAGCTCGTTTTCGGTGAGGGGTTTGACCAGATAGTCGACGCCACCCAGGATTCGCGTTCGGCGCATGGCGCTCATTTCGTCCAGCGAGCTGACAATGAGGACAGGTTGGTTCAGTGCAAAAAGCTCTGGTAAGGAGTCAGAGAGGATGCCGTCCGGAAGAACCATGTCAGCTATCGTAAGTTGGTAGTTCCAGTTAGTTAGCGAAACATCTGCCAGCCGTTCATAGAAGTCCAACTCATAAGACCGCCCCAATGCGCTTTTGTAGAAAAAACGCATATTGCTATCGTCTTCAATGATGGCGATCCGTTTTTGGCTCATATGCCGGTATTGTAGGAGATATCTGACTGAAATCCCAGACGTTTCGGGTCTTAAGATATCTTAAGTCAAGAGGCTCCGGTTTTTGCTCGAAAGAGGCCCCATGCACGGTTGATGGATCGTGATCGAACGTAAAAATAACGACGGCGCAGAAAGGGTAAGGCATGTTGAACAGCAAAAAAATTCTTGTGGTCGCAGCCGCATTGGCTCTCGTCACGGGATGTTCCAAGAAAAAAGAAGAGGACGATTCAGAGACGGTCGCGGCGACACCTGCGTCCACAGGCACGACCAGCACAACTTCTGAAACGGGGACAGCCTCGGAAGCAGCCAAGCCGGGAAAGGTCGTGGGAGCGCTCGATGAAGCGATGTCCTCTGTTGCTTTTGAGGGGCAGGCTGCGGCACTTCGTTTAACAGCCTGGGAGGACGAGCACTGCAAATCCGAAGGATCGGGCGTGGTGACTGCCTATGAAAACGACGAGGTTGTAAAGTGGGGATGCAAGCTGAGGGTTGCCACCAATGGACCCGATACCCCACGGGGTGCGGTCGCAAGGGTTAAGGCACTTGCATGTTCCCTCGATCGCGCGCTCGAATCCGGCGATCTGGCTATTGATGGCGCATTGCATACCGTTACCTTCACTATAGACGATGTCTGCTGGGGCACTTCTTTTGCAACGATGGTTAAAGAGTCATCTAATTTTGCTGATAAGATTGATCCGGCCTCAGGATGGGTTAAGGGCGAATTGAAGGTAACTGCTTACCAAGGTGTCCCTGACACCATGTCAGATGTTGCGGGTGATTGGAATTATACCTACATCATCGATTTTGGAAATTTCACCGGAGCTGATTTTAAATACCATCTGCTGACGCGATTTGACGCTGACGTTATCAGTGCACAGATTCGCGAAGTTTCCGAGGACGCTGGCGAGAACCCGGGCGTATTTGCCATGTCGATCAAATTTCAGGGCGGTGAAGAAGATCTGGCGACTTTCCGCTACGAAGGTCGCTTCTACTACGGAACCTTTGGAGATGGATCCTTCGGCAGCAGACATGTCCGCGTGATTGCAAACGGGCCCTATGCCGGGTCCGGCGGGTTCAGCTCGATTCGCACAGCTGAAGGGTTTGAAGCGGAAATGTGGGGTAGTGATGCCTCGACTCAGACCAATGGGCGTATGAGTACCTTTAAAGCCACCACTGATGGCCTCCTGGCTAAGTGGTGGACCGTTAACGCTGCGGGCGAGATCCAGGGCAACCCGACCTCCGGCTGGAGCGGTGACGCCGGCGCGACGCAACCTGAAGCGCTTTCCTTTGCCGCATCTGCCGACGAGTTAGGTGCGTTTTTAGTAAGTGGTGTGGGATCAGCCGCAACCGCTGCCGAAGCATGGTTTAAGGCAAATTCACCACTCAGTTTCGATTCAGTTTCCATCGATGGCGAATAGGTAATGGAGCCATAAGTATAACGGGCAATAATAACAGGCAGAGCAGCAGCAAGTCTGCGCTCTGCGAGCCTTTTTTCCCCGCAATTCCACACCCGGGCTGTACTCGATCCAGCTTATTGTATAGGGGCAGCTCCCCGGTGCTCTTTCGGAGTACGGCGTTTTCTGCATTCAACAACCCAAAGCCCAGCATGGGGAGCCGTGCCGGCTCTCCTTTTATTTTCGGATAGTAATTGTCGAAATTGTATCCGCTATCCTGCCCCGGATCATAAATAACCGGATCAGCCGATTCGGTGAGCCACTTTCGCAACTCTGAAAAAGACAAACCGGGATTTTTGACCAGCATGAGGCCGGCAACTCCAGCAACCAACGGCGCAGCCATTGATGTTCCGGGTTTTTCGTCCAGCCCGCTACCCGGAACTGTCGAAAGCAGCATGTGTCCAGGGGCGGCCAGATCAACCCAACGACCAAAATTTGAATAGGACGTTTTGCGGAGTTTGCTGTCCACTGCGGCGATGGCGACGGCGTCGGTGTAAGCGGCAGGGTATTCCATGGCCTGAGTATCTTCGTTACCGGCGGCGGCGACGATCAATGTGCCAGGTCCGTCTTGGCGCAATGATCTCATAACGAGAGCAACTGCGCGGGAACGGGAGAATTTACCAAACGAACAATTGATTATTCGAACTCTCGTGCCGTTGGACTTGCGGAAGCGCTGGACATACTGGAACCCGGCAAGCAAAGAGCTGTCAAGAATTCCTGATGAGGATCCGGTTTTAGAGACGACGCGAACCGACATGAGTTTACAAACCGGACAAGTACCTCCACCAGCGCGACCGTTGCCATCGGACCACAGATGATCGGAGGCAATGAGTCCAGCTACGTGGGTGCCATGGCTGCAGTTAGGGAGGCCTGCGGGACAAGCCTGCCCGGCTGCATCGGTCCCAAAGGGATGAACGTCCCCGGTGCCGAGATTGCCTTTTCGCGCCGTCGTCGTGTCGCAACCGTGAACATCATCTTTGCAACCTGCAGTGTTTGGACTTGGGTTTACCCACATGCGTTCTGCAAGAGCCGGATGGAGGTAATCGATACCGCTATCAAAAACAGCGATAATTGGGGGCGTTGATGCCAGTGACGCATCCGACATGGTCCCGGGGTCGCTCTGATCACGGCTTGCCAATGCCGAGAATGCTTTGGTCAAATTGATTCGCTCGTGCCACCAGCGCGAATTCTGTGATTCATACTCTTTGGCGAGCCGCTCGAAAATATTTTCCGGCGTTGGGGTGTCTTGTTTAATTTCTGCGAAGTGATTGGGCTCAGCAAACCAAATGAGACCACGATCTTCCCAATCCTGAAGGACCTCTTCTCCACCTTCGGAATTTTGAAAATCAACGCGGGCGACGATCCCATAAACGGGTTCTTGTGCCTGAAAATCAAAAAGCGGAAGGCCGTATGCCATTTTTTGGCCGAGGAAGAACCAGTCGGAATTCGATGGCGTCCCATCGTCAGGCGTTAAGTTGACGTTAGCGATGTACTCGATCGTCTTAATACGCGAATCCGCCAGGAGCTGCCCGGTGATCGCGTTGGAGTAAGTCGCATACTCGGACAGCCAGCTCCCTGTATTGAGAGTTTGCCCGGAAAGTTGATTTTTGAAAGTTACAATGAAACTTCCAGGCAAAGCATCAGCGGCGTCCGCAAGCGGTCGTGAGGCTGGAGTTGGGCTCACGACTGATGAAGTGGGAGGCAAACTGCCACAAGACAGGCCCAAAAATGTCCAGGGCAGGAGCAGAATTAGAAGCAGGCGTCGCATGACCAAGAACCCCGGATAAAGCGCGTCAATCACATAGCGAGCAATCACATAGAGAGCAGTCATTGTAACGTTTAAGCGAATCGAATAAAGTGCTTTTCTTCATATAAGGAGCGAAACGATGGGCTTAAAAGATCAAATCAGCGAAGACATTAAGACCGCCATGAAGGCGCGGGATCCTAAATTGACCGGTGTGCTGCGGATGATGCTCAGTGAAATTAAATATCTCCAGGCCCAGACTAACCTACACACCGAAATCGACGACCAATCGGTTATCAAAGTGTTGAGCACCTATCAGAAGCGTTTGGTTAAATCTTTGGATGAGTATCCGGATGGGGACAAAAAAGAAGAGATTAAGTCTGAAATCGTGATCGTCGAACGCTATCTGCCGAAAAAAGCCTCGGTCGAGGACATTGGCCGGGCCATTGACGAAGTTCTGGCGTCGACAACCGACCGCAATTTTGGTGGCATTATGAAACAGGTGATGGCGAAACTTGGAGCTGCGGCTGATGGCAAGACCGTTGGCGAGTTGATTAAAGGGAGGCTTTCTTAGAAAAATCCAATTTTTGAGAGGCGCTGCCCCCCGCTGCCGTTTCGTTTGTGGGAGCCAATTGGACAAAATGCCAAAAAACGCTGAATATCGATCCGATTTCGGCTGTTGGTAGACAGGGCTTGGCGAACCGATGGTGTGTGCCATGGGGGAACTGGTTTCGGGGGCCGCTGGAAGCGATGTACGGACTCAGGTAAAATGTAAGGTAACACCCTTATTTGCCGATAACTTTCCTGGGCGTATAAGTTTACAAGCGTTCGACCAAATATGATCGGCCAAGCGGAACGATGACGGAATTTAACCATCGAAAATTTGCTCCCATAGCTATCCTCCTGATGGCAGTGCTCTCGCCAGTGTCCGCGCAGGCGGATGCTTCCGGAACCGCGAGCATTTTTGGCGCAGACACCGCGAGCCAACTGTTCTCGGGAGACGAAATCAGCCAGTTTGCTCGCATCAAGAAACGCTCTGGTAACAGGCAACGGGAGTTTGGTGCATCCGAGACTGTTAGCCGACTTCCGCAAACGGCTAAGACCGGAACCGTTGCAGCACTGATGGCTCAGCCGGTTCAAACCTTTGCCAATCTGGCAGCTGCCGCCGGGATTAGGACCTTAAAGGTCGCCCCTGTATCACCTCGGTCGAAATTATCGAGTTTATCGAGTTTATCTAAGACTATGACCCCGGCACCGCGCGAAAATCCAGTAGTCCCGGAAAGTCC